>Ga0307942_1000951_pt1 | contig 22121 bp, 21 predicted proteins | sample OrgLakmetagen175_FD_201846 | JGI IMG/M metagenome (GOLD analysis project Ga0307942, IMG submission 201846) | Saline water microbial communities from Organic Lake, Antarctica - #175 | ecosystem: Environmental > Aquatic > Non-marine Saline and Alkaline > Saline | place: Antarctica: Organic Lake... | reverse complement strand
GAGGGGATCGTAGAGGGGGGGGTGGGGGCGGCAAGACTGCCTCTGCTTCCAGCAGTGCCCCTACCATCACGGTTTCGCCTAGTGGAGTGCAGAGCCCTAGCCAGAGCCCCAAAAGTCAGAGTCAGAGTCCCAGCCCACGTAGCAGCCCCGCGTACAGCGGACCGAGCATGAGCAGCGGGAGCGGGAGCGGGAGCAGTAGCAGTAGCAGTGCTCCTACCCCCAGTAGTAGTCCTGCGCGGGGGGCTGGGGCTGCAAGCAATGCTGTCAGTAGTCAGGCAAGCCAGGCAGCCAAGGTCAAGTCCTACCAGCAAGATCAGCAGGCACGGCAGGCACGGCATCAAAGCCCAGGTGAGGGCTCACAATGCTTACTCCTCGTACCAACCGCGTACCAAAACTGGGTGTATGCGTGTGCGTGACTTGGAAGAGTCACGCTTCCTGTATGTGGGGGGATTTGTGGTGGGGATTCACAAGGCCTGTTTCATGTTTGGCAGACAACCTGTGTCATCTGTGGCAAAGCAAATAAAGGCTTGCGACAGAGGTCTTCCTGTTGCACACGGCGTAAAGGTGGTTACCAGACTATTATCCCTGCAAGTGTGCGCTTGCATATTCACTGATACACAGATCTCGTTAAATCTGTAGTGCCTGCACTGAGCATCGTGTCCAGAACCGCCTTGTGCAGACGTGAGCGTTAACTTTACTTCGCTTCCCCCCTGAGTGTTCTTGGCCTCTGCTCCTGTACTTACCCCATTCTGCCAGCTATCCTCTAACAACAGTTTTCCTGCTGACCACTCATTCAAACCCGCCCACACGCATTGTTAAGGGCTGCCTGCACTTCAAACATATTGTTCTCACGGCTTCTGCGCTGCAGATCGAGACTTTTCCCGCGACTTTTCAAGCAACACCCCACCAGGTGAGGCAACACGCACGCTGTCAGGAAAGGATTCGTACATGGATTTTTGAAACAACAATTGTGTGCTGCATATTTGATAGCAAAGGTAAACTAGATCAACAAAATCCGTGATTTATGCGCTTGAACTCTTACCGGAAACATTGCCTTTGTATTTCTACTGTCGCTCCTGCAGCAGAAAATCGGTTTCAAGCCTGACATTGATGTTCCTCACCTCCTGCAACTTAGCCTCAGTTAATACCTTGTCATGACAAGGACCATGCAGATTTGTATGTTTGCGTTGAGGGTTGAGCTCTACTCTGTTTAATCAAGACTTGATTTTGAGCAGTGAAGAGTCTTTGGGGGATCATTCAAAGTTCCAAAACGCACACAATGGATGAAGCATTACTCTGGCTTGCCCTCACTTCCCATTCCTGCTCTCTTCTCAGGCCCCACAGGCTTACCATTGAGGTGGCTGCGGCGCTTGGCAACGCTAGTCTTCAACGAAACCTAGACTGCTCTCCTGAATGGCGATTGACTGACATTTTAAGTGCATGGTCATGTAAATTAACGAGAGTGGCTGTTTTGGTACTGGATGATTATTAAGTTGTTCTTTTTGATGAGAGATTGAAATGTAAGTTTTGTGCGGATTTTGTGTATATGCACTTATAATGCGAGGCTGTCAGAGAGAAAAGAGAGTGAAGTCGTAGACTGTGTCTGAGAGGCGAGGAACAGCACATTGCGTGTCTTGCTCACAGCAAAGGAGCTGCATTGGATTATTCCAAGCTTTTTTGTGATCGAAGATGATGTCTTTATGGGTTATGATGCGTCTCAATAGATTACAATGCTCACTCATTTTTATACAAGAACAACTTTTTCCCTTGGCTGTATTTACTGCTTATTAAAGAAGCAATGACATTTTTCATTCTTTCTTTCTGTTTATAGGTTACAGATAAAGCAGTCAAAAAGTGCGACTGCTAGGCTGCGTATGCATGTAAAACGTTGTACACGTTGTGAGAAGCGTTTGTTGTCATACCAGACTTGTTGTATCACCTACAAAAACATCTTTGAATGGGGAAAAATGCACAACGAATGTGGCAGTGAATAAAACCAGTAAGAATTATCAGGCACCTTTACCTTGAACAATAAGGTAAGGTAGGTTACATCGCTATATGCCTCTGGGGGGCATCTGAGCGGAAAAGCCTGTAACCAAACCTAAAAAGGGTTTACAAAGGGTTTACAAAGGGGGTAACCGGCAGCCACATGTGTTGGGCTGATAGGCATTGCTGGATCAGCCAGCGTAAAGTAACATAAGGTTGTATAAAAAGAACTGGTCTCAGCCAGGGCCATATTGTTCTCTAAGGAAAGTGATAAGTAAGAGGTGAGGAATGAATGATGAAAGGCAAAACCTTATAATAAAAAGAGCCTTGTCATAGCAAATCACTGTCACTGCAAAGTATAAGACTTGCAGTCTGTAGTGCAGTTCCCAGCCTTTGCTCGAGAGAGACTCGACCCTGGCTTAAAACCATTCTTCAATAAACTGGCTTCGCCAGCTTATTGCACGAGACCAGGCATAACAACCTCAACTGAAAAACCAACTAACCGAATCACACGAATCGTCACTGCCAACAATTGGGCGTGACAGCCTGATGGAGAGCCACAACATGTGCTAACTGAACACGTGTTAACTGAACACCTGTTTACTGAACACGTGTTAACTGAACACCAGAATATATAACCCAAGGGGAGGAAGGGAGCGCAACATTAGCTCCCCATGACTGTTCATGCAAACAAATTGGAAGCTGAGTTCAAATATAACATTTGACTTACAACAGTGCACCAGCATGTACGTTCTAACAAAAGCACAAGAAAAGTGTTGGAAGGAAAAAACCTTCGCGTCAAGTTGTTGGGTTGTTTGAGCCCCATCCTGGCCTAGCTGGTTGCCTAAAAAGAAAATAGAAAATCAAAGGAAAAGGGCTAGGCACCTAGCCACCACTTGTGGAGGCCACACCATACACACTTGCCTGGTTTAAAAAGGTCCTAAAACAAGCTGGGCTATCCTCACAGGTCCTGATCTCATAACGCCTTCTATTCCTGTTATGACGCAATCTTTTGACCAGAAAGTTGTGGACAGAAATGCGAAGGCAAGAAAGTGCACGGCTAGCCTGTTCATGAAAAGCTATTAGTTCATGAAGGAAAAACCAAAGCTTGTTCAACAAGTTGTTGCTCTGGCTTATTAAAGTAGACACGTCGTGAGCTCCTGCGTCGGAAAACAGAGATACATATTTCCTGCGGAGAGAATTAGAAAGGTAAGAAAAAGGTAATGTTAGTTGAGAAGGATTTTATCTGGAAAATTTATTAATTAACAAAAAGCTTGGTCGGAGTACTTACACCAGGCGGCGTAAGTTGAAAAACTTGCACACAACACACTTGATCAGATGTATAAACTGTGGCACAGTGATCAGCACTCTTGACCATTTCCAGCAAGCGGGCTGGCTAACCAAGAATGATACTATAGTACGCGGCCAGTTTGTTGCTGTGCACATTAGGGGCAGCCATCGTCTTCAAAGAAGCATCTCTCCAAGACCTCTCACCTTGTTTTTTACGTAGGCACCAAACTAGCTATGCAGGCTTTCCTTTCTTCTTTCTTTCCCATGCCTGATCTTCTCGTATACGTTTTGCCCTTAACGTAACTGTCCTCCAATGGAAAAAAAAGATAAAGAAGCCAGGCTTGGCCTGGGACCGGCTCCTGATGAGCGTTATTCGTTAATAGTGGTACTGGGAAGGGTGTAAAAGAAAGAAAAGAAAAACTACATGCACACACGTGAAAACCACTGCCCACACTGATTAAGTAAAAGAAAGCCACTTTGGTACCGAGTACTGTAACACCTCCTTCATCAGCGGACAAAAAAGGTCCTGTCAGAAGGGAAGGACCAACAGAGTACTGAAAAAGGAGAAAATAAGTCACAAAGAGACTGGAGTACCAGACGCAAGAGCGCCAGGTACAGAGGCTACTGAGCTAAGCTAAGGGTGTAACGGACCACCCGCCCTGGACATTGCCAGCCTCAATTACATTTACGAGTCACAAAGCCAGCCCTACAGCCGCCAACACTGTCAGCCACTCAGTGCAAGCCTAAAAATGGGTCTACTTAGCAAACTGCTTGCACTAACTATTGGAAAGGGTGCATATGGTATATGGTATGGACAGGTTAGCAGCAAACAAAAGCAGAAATAATCAGCCTGGGCCACCTTCCACAAAGTGAAGCTATTGGTACTAAGCACATTAGTAAAGAGCTTTACTGCAGTGTCTTACTACAAAACGCTTACCACAAAACGCTTACCACATAGTCTCGTGAGAAAAGAACAGGGGACTTGAGGCACACGCACCACAAAAGGACAGTCTTGCACGATGCCCTCCATGCCCCCCACTAAGCCACAGGTGAGCAAGGCGGTGGATGAAGAGAGGCGCATACACACACACGCACACACGTGATGTGCCACCATCCCTTCTCATGTGCAGGTTGCTGATGATGTTCAGTGGGCAATTGATGCTGTAGAGAGCATTGCCAATGACCAGCAGGTGTGAACACGCACGAGGCACATACGAGGCACACGCACGAGGCACACACGCACAAGCACGAACACACACATACACACACGCGCACACACACACACACACAACAAAGCACATTTCGCGCATACGCTTTTACAGGCACTGTTCAGTGTCCTTTACAGCCAGCTGGACACGTCTCAGCATTCATGGTGAGCACCAGCTGGACCAGCTGAATGGTGAATGGTGAGCACCAGCTGGACACGTCTCAGCATTCATGGTGAGCACCAGCTGGACCAGCTGAATGGTGAATGGTGAGCACCAGCTGAATGGTGAGCACCAGCTGGACACGTCTCAGCATTCGTGGTGAGCACCAGATGGACCAGCTGAAAGGTGAATGGTGAGCACCAGCTGGACACGTCTCAGCATTCATGGTGAGCACCAGCTGGACCAGCTGAACAAGCTGCAGGCCGGCTTTCAAGATCCCCAAGGCATCGACGCTGGTCCATATGTTGCCCGGATCTGGGAGGAGGCTTCGAACCTGCAGAGCCGCGTGACAAAGGGCACGATCAGTGTGGTGAGAGCACACTAGAGATGGTTTTCTAGGCGTGTAGAAGAATCAGTGTGTAAAGGTGCACCTTGTAAGGACCCTTACTTCCTTCTTCTAGCTTCAACTTATCTCATCAGGCAAACCTTTCTTCACACACCTCCCACTCTCAGCCCATGATGCCCCCCTGCCTCTTCTCCCGTACACCCATAATGTACACATACCCTCCCAAGTACCCGCCCCAGCAGGTACCAGAGTTTCCCTCTTGTTTGCAATTCAATGGCGCCGGCTGTGCCTTTGCACTCTCACTGCTGTGCTTTGTCCTTACTTCTTCAAGCGCTGCGTGTGAGTCTCGTTGTGGTGTTTTGGATGCTTTGGCGCAAGCACCCTCCAACCCCGGGCCTCATTTGCACGTCTACTTTTGTTGCATTGGTGGGGGTCTGTGTTATCACTTTCAGCATAGCCTTTTCATTTCAACCTCATATTGCATTGCATGTTCAACACAATTTTCAGGTGGCCCCCCTGTGTTAGCGCTTTGCACGAGCCTGGCAAGTGGGGGGAGCCCTAATTCATACACTCTGTCGGCCTCATGGAGGAGATACGACGGGGAAAATACTACGCAGGCAGTGAAAACCACTCCTCACATTAATTAAGGAAAAGGAGCCACTTTAATACCAGTGCCGTAAAGCTCCTCCACCGCGAAAAGGAAAGGAAAAATCAATGGAATAAATAGGGTTGCAGGCTTGGCCTGAACCGGCTCCTGATGAGAGTTGATAATAGTACTGGAAAGGGCACGTCTGGTATGGACAAGTTTAGCAGCAAAGTTCACAGAGTGTACATGGAGCTTGGAGGCAAGCTTCTTAACCCTTTGAGAATCAAGACCCAGTTCCTTGAAAGGCTTCAGAGTATGAGTGTTGTAGATGGTGCCACCCACACCCAAAAAGATGATGTGGAGAGTAACGGAGGCTCCTTGGAGAATGTTGCAGAGATCTTTGTGCTGTTCTTTTGCAGCGTTCAGCTAGATCTGAGGTATGGTGTCCTCACAATACTTGATCTCGCTTCGAACATCGCTTGCTGCAACGAGCGGCTCGGTGGGAATCACAAACACACTTGTGACGCCCAGAGCTTCCTCGAGGTCTTTTGCACTCTTTCAAGCTTTCAAAGGTCTCGTCAGTGGGTACAAAAACAGTGCCTAGATGAAGGTGGCAAAGGAAAGGCATAATAGTAGTAACCTTCCATAACAACTGCCTGCCTGAAAAGTCGGATGTCATTTCTTTGTGAGAAACATAAAGCGATGGGAGGTAGCCGCAAATTTACCTGTAAAGGTAGGATCTTCAAGCTCGGCCACAACGGGATCATTTCTTGCTGCTCGTGCTGCCTAGGTGTGTGTGTGTGTGTGTGTGTACGCGCGCGTGTGCATGTGCGTGCGTGTGTGCGCGCCAAAGAGAAAACAGCTTCTCTTATTTCGAGGGTATTACATGGATAAGGGCGAAACAGCAAACTCCCTACTACGTTAAAAGTCGAAGGAAAATTGAATGAAAAAACGCAGCAACAGGGGTTGGATGGAAAAAAAGGAGGCATGGGGGGAGATGTTAGGGGGAAAAAGGTCAAGGCGGGAAAAGCTGGATCCAAGGAAATCATAGGAAGCTGCGCAAGGAAGATTGGCAGAGCGAAACAGAAGGTCGACTGGAAAAATTGAGGCCTGGATACCCACACTACCAAGTGTAATAGTTCACAAGGCCAAATGTCAGGAAAGCAGAGGATCGTTGTTAGGGTTGAGCGCTTTCAGATACAGATATGACCAACTCCAAAAGATGCATCAATTGTTAATTCCATGATGTACTCTGTGAATGCTTATATTCACTTATAAGCAGTATATTCATCCTCTCTCTAGCTATTACGTACCCGACAGAGAGTGCCCAATTGTGAATCTGTACAGATGACCTGCAGGTGTTCCATTATCAAAAGAGTAGCAGCATTGAATAAGTTAGCCAATTAAAAAGGGTGAACCACGCTGCACTCAACGAAGGGCAAAATCACGCAACCTTCTCCAATCATTCTGGACGCATCACATTTCAAGTAGCATATTGTTTGTCCTAATAGACTCACTTCACTGACACTTTTCCCCGCCCCAGGAGGCCGAGGAGGGGGTGGATCTGGAAGGGAAAAAGGGTGATCTGCCAAACTGAATCATGCTAAAGTTTGCGTGTATATGTGCATCAATGCGTACAGGAACACGTGGAATGAATTGAAACCTTGTGAGATATGATGATCTATCTATCTGTGATGAAATACATTCAATCTGCATCGAGGAAACGCAGGCTGACGAAAGAAGCAAGCTTATGAAAACATCTTATCTGGCGAGAACCAAGAGCCCTGCGCGTTGGCTGACAAAAGGGGACTTGCAAACAGCACAAGAAAGGCGGCAATGAGGGGCATTTGTACACTGCCGGTATCAGAAAGTGCACTTAGTAAATTACCAAATATAACTAATATTTTTCAGGTTTTACCCCATCTATGTAGGGAATCTGAGAAATGTACACACAAATAATTAATGGATTGAACGACATCTCCTTGGATGTGGTGGTGATGAAGATTCGGGTGTGAGAGCTGCTTTTTGATCTGGTGCAGTGATGTAAGGCTGCCTGTGGCAATATGTGAGTAGCTGTGTATGACTGCAGCTGCTATAGCTGCTAGCTCTGCACGTGAGATGGTGTTGGTTATATCCATGCCTTTTGGGTTTACATAGTGGGAAACGTTTAAGTGAGGGTGGTATACACCTGATTTGGTGTCTTGCCCTACTTCATTCTTTTGGAGGCTGCCATCAGTGTAGGTCCAATCCCGCCAATTTTTCACCTTACGGATTTGGTTTTGGCTAGAGCTGTTTTGGGGTGCTTCGTCGATATTCCAATTATGAGGTTGGTCAGTACTAATCTGGGCACTTGTTATATCTGGGCCTTCTGAGGTTTGAGGGTGGTCATTGGGTAGCTTATTCATTTTGCTGAGTCCTGATTGCTGTCCGGAACCTGCGGCTGTTTGGTAGGGATGGTTATGTATGTTTTGAATTTCCCACCTTGCCTCAGGGATTTCTTTGGCAAGTTCTTTTAGGCAGTCTTTGTTGTGAGCATTGAGGCAGACCCTGCCCTTGGTGTTCCATATGGCAATGACTTGCAATTTCCAGGAGTGTTTAGAAAGTGGTAATTCTATGTTGTTCCAAAAGGGCACTTTTGTGTATTGGACTTGGTTTGATGGGATGGTGCCCAGAAATTTACATAAACGTGGGTATTTGCGGCAGAGTGATGCATAGGGAATTGTGGTCATATTATAATTCCAGGAAGGGAGGAGCATGACGGAGGCTGTTTCCTCTGTGTTAACGGCAGCAGAGTAAATGGCGTGTTTTGATGCTAGAAACATGGTGTTTCCATGAATAGGGTGGCAGATGGAGAATCCAGAAAATCGGGAGGAGAAGGCATTGGTGTTTGCCCCAAACACTTTGTCCCTTGGGTGCTCACTCCAGTAATGGGGGAATTCGGGGTCATAGTCGAGGGAGGATGCCATTTTTTCTTTAGTGATTAGCCCACTTTTGAAAGGCGGCAGTGATATGGGAGGAGAGTATCCGTGCGAAAGAGTCTTTGATTTTTTTGCTCGTGTGTCTAGATGTAGAGGTGTCTTTACGTGCAATGAGGCCTACGAGTTCTGATGCAAAGCTAATGGGAGGAGGTTGGACATGATCGTGTAAACCGCTGCATTTTGCCCTATGAAAGGCCTGTTGTGGAATGTTAAGGCGCTCGGGAGTAAGCATACCTTTACACTTTCTGTCGACATTGTAGATACAGGCCACTGTGTCAGTGTACACTCCAGGAAGCATTGTGTCATCTGGGGAGGATAGGGTACTCTTTTCTTGATACTCCATGAGATCAATGGTTGTGGTCCAGCACTCACAATGCCCTGTGGCCGTAATGTCAGCCTGTGGGTTGGCGGGTTGCATGTCAAAGCTAACTTTGTTCCGAAGATCGACGTTGTAGGGTTGGTACGCATTGCTCTCTTGGATGGCAGAGAACCCTTGTCTTTGAAGATCAATTAGGTGTTCATCTGGTGCAGGATGAGGTATGTTTGGCGTGGTGATTTGCTCTTCATAAATTTTGAGGCTCTGCTTGAAGCTTTCACACGTGTTTTGTAGTTCTTCTGGCTCCCAGGTTGGGTTCCATAAAACCTCCACAATCTCTTTTTCCTGAAAGTAGAGAAAACGAATTTTCTTTTCATTTTGGAATACAAGCAGAGTAGGCCCATGAATTATTGGCATCAATAGCTTCCCTTTCAGTGGCGTTGCAGCAGCTTGTTTTAAGCAAGCATTGCCAGTGGTAAGTACCACTCTTTGTTCTGGTGTTGGCGATGAAGTAGGATGTAGATTTGGATAAAAGTATGTGAACGGGTGCTTGGACAGGTTCTCCTTGCAACTCTACACTATAGATCACCTAATTAATGGCAGAGTAATAGAGATTTAAGAAAGGCAACATACGCATCCATCATAAGCACCACAGAGAGATAAACAAGCAGGATGTGATACATATGTCACAGGGGCTCCAACAAGTGTGGGGCCTGAAGACAGTTTAGGAGGGATTTGGCCCTGGCATCCCCACCCACTTGCCATGAATTTCAGCCAGCACGATGATGATAAGGTGCAAATATGTGCAACAAGGATGAGAAGTGCAACTGCGCATGTACTTATGTGCCTCTCTTGAGCTTGGCAGTTGAGTTGTACGCGAGGCATGATTAGGAGTAGCTGTGCATTGATGGAAGCTGTGCATTGATGGAGGCTGTGCATTGATGGAGGCTGTGCATTGATGAAGTAGCAAATATGATTAATTGCTGAAAATGGAGTCAGAGTAAACACTCACACACACACGCACTCACACGCACGCACGCATGCACACACACAGCCACACACGTGCACAGGAGGAGTTCAGCAACAGAGGCCACTCACTGTGAAAACGGTGCCCTTCCAGATCAGCTGTGAAGAACAGCAGCACCAGCAGGTGGCGCTCTTATGCATGTGTTTTTTTGTTTTTCGTTTTTGTGCTTAGTCATGAGTCAGAACAGCAGGACACCCTTTCTGGGAACATGTATTTGACTTTTTTTTATTTCTGCTTCTACCATGCTTTCCTCTAAAAAGATCCAGACCCTTGTCAAAAACGGCACAGTCAATGGAGCCACTAGCAACGCTTACCTAACAGCTTCCTATTTTCCTGTTAACAAGAGCATCATTATGAAGTACAGAACAGGAACCCAACCAAAGCATGCGGTTTGGTTCAAGCACTCAATAAGCAAAAGTTGCCCCCTCTGCCCTCAACTAGACAGTGCCCTGTGTATCCTTTCTGGATGCCAACACACGCCACGATCACCAAAAGACATAACTTAGCATGCAGTATGATTTGCAAAGCTATCAGCAAGACAGGCTCCCTAGGATCTTGCTTTGTTTACGTGGATATAGGTTATAGCAGCGAACAGCTGGCTATGCAAAATTTTAAGATTCTCAATTATACCAAAGTGGCTCTTTCCACCCCGCTTCTCAGACAAAAATAGGTTTTTCTTCAGCTGTCCGGATGTAAAAACGAAAAAGCAATAGACTAGCATTGAAGGGGGGTGGGTTGTTAAGAGTGGCAGGGGGCAACTGAGGGAGACCAAGAGCACTTCTATAGCACCGCCAGCCGCCACCAACAGATCCACCTTCTCCAGACAGCACCGACCCAAAGATATCAGCATTCTCCAGTGTGACATTCACCTCATCGAGATCAAATACTGTGAGGACACTAGACCGCATAACTAGCTGAACGCCACGCAGGAACAGCACAAAGGCCTCAGCTCCATCTTATAAGGATCCTCCATTACTCTCCACACCATCCTTTTGGGAGTGAGTGGCACCATCTACAACATACAACACTCACACCCTGAAGCTTCTAAGCGGCTGGGTCTCAGTAGACAGAGAGCCGAGGGAGCTTGCCTCAATGTGCGCTCTGTCAAATATGTTGCTAAGTAAAGCTTCCAATATCAGCTACATACCCTGTTTAGTGGTATTACCTCTCATCAAGCACAGTTTTCATGCCAAGCCTGCAACCCTCTTGTTCCCCTTGATTTCATATTTTTTCTTCGTCGTTAAATGGTATTAAAGTGGTCTGCCAATGCCTTCCTCTGAACAATCAGATGTCATTTTCACATTAGATTTCTAAAAACATAAGGAGCACCTTCAGGGCGCATTAAAATGCACATGGTCTACAAGAGTGCTGTTGCCAAATTACCAATTGCTGAACATTGGATAATAACAATTTACCATTTTTTAACATAATGCAATAGATGCGGGCCATTAAAGTAAATGTACGCTTAGCCGGTTTAGCGAGTGGGGAAACTCAAATCAGGCGTCTGGCACAATGACTCCCGTGATCTGCAATGAAAATGAAGGAAGCTGTTTGTCTATTTAGGAGCCCAAGGAAAGCTTAGTTATGAGAAACACAAGCTAGGCAGGCACAGTTACATTGGTCAAAATGTATCCCTGGTCAAAGAAGCATAACAAAGGTACCTTGTGCATGATTGCCCTTGCAGCCGGAATGTTATTCTCGCCCTCGGTCTCTCTGAATCTGTTGCCATTGACGTACTTCCCCCAAAGGTATCTGCAAGCGAAGGGTTGAAATCACGTGTGACAACAGCAAGGGCTACAGTTTTGCCATCCTTAGCTGCAGCATAGGATTATAACCTGTGTTAAACAACAAATCTCTGCACATACCCTGTTGTGATCTCAACTTGACCACCGTCCGCTGTCCTGTACGCCTGACCATTGTCTAACTGCCCGTATTGCAGAACAGGACCTACAACAAGAGCAGGAGGAGGAGAAGGCAACAGCGCATTGGCCAATCCTTTGGTGTGAACACAGAGGGCAGGTAGGTTTGCTACCAGAGCTTCAAAGGCTCACCTGGAATCACATGCGCAGCAATTAGCTGCAAGTGGAACAATGGGAAGAATGGGAATGATAAAAGAAGAAGGCGTATGCGCAGTTGCACAAACAGCTCATTTCAAAACGTCAGATTGAACCACCAAATGCAATGTTTATGGGTTTTGCTTACCCTTGCTGCAACGAGCGGCTCGGTGGGAATCACAAACACACTTGCGACGCCCAGAGCTTCCTCGAGGTCTTTTGCACTCTTTTCAAAGGCCTCGTCAGTGGGTACAAAAACAGTGCCTAGATGAAGGTGGCAAAGGAAAGGCATAATAGTAGTAACCCTCCATAACAGCTGCCTGTCTGAAAAGTCGGATGTCATTTCTTTGTGAGAAACATTAATAAGCGATGGGAGGTAGCCGCAAATTTACCTGTAAAGGTAGGATCTTCAAGCTCGGCCACAACGGGATCATTTCTTGCTGCTCGTGCTGCCTATGTGTGTGTGTGTGTGCGTGTGTGTGTGTGTGTACGCGCGCGTGTGCATGTGCGTGCGTGTGTGCGCGCCAAAGAGAAAACAGCTTCTTTTATTTTGAGGGTATAAAATGGATAAGGGCGAAACAGCAAACTCCCTACTACGTTAAAAGTCGAAGGAAAAATGAATGAAAAAACGCAGCAACAGTGGTTGGATGGAAAAAAAGGAGGCATGGGGGGAGATGTTAGGGGGAAAAAGGTCAAGGCGGGAAAAGCTGGATCCAAGGAAATCATAGGAAGTTGCGCAAGGAAGATTGGCAGAGCAAAACAGAAGGTCGACTGGAAAAATTGAGGCCTGGATACCCACACTACCAAGTGTAATAGTTCACAAGGCCAAATGTCAGGATCGTTGTTAGGGTTGAGCGCCTTCAGATACAGATATGACCAACTCCAAAAGATGCATCAATTGTTAATTCCATGATGTACTCTGTGAATGCTTATATTCACTTATAAGCAGTATATTCATCCTCTCTCTAGCTATTACGTACCCGACAGAGAGTGCCCAATTGTGAATCTGTACAGATGACCTGCAGGTGTTCCATTATCAAAAGAGTAGCAGCATTGAATAAGTTAGCCAATTAAAAAGGGTGAACCACGCTGCACTCAACGAAGGGCAAAATCACGCAACCTTCTCCAATCATTCTGGACGCATCACATTTCAAGTAGCATATTGTTTGTCCTAATAGACTCACTTCACTGACACTTTTCCCCGCCCCAGGAGGCCGAGGAGGGGGTGGATCTGGAAGGGAAAAAGGGTGATCTGCCAAACTGAATCATGCTAAAGTTTGCGTGTATATGTGCATCAATGCGTACAGGAACACGTGGAATGAATTGAAACCTTGTGAGATATGATGATCTATCTATCTGTGATGAAATGCATTCAATCTGCATCGAGGAAACGCAGGCCGACGAAAAAAGCAAGCTTATGAAAACATCTTACCTGGCGAGAACCAAGAGCCCTGCGCGTTGGCTGACAAAAGGGGACTTGCGAACAGCACAAGAAAGGCGGCAATGAGGGGCATTTGTACACTGCCGGTATCAAAGTGCACTAAGTAAATTAAAAAAATTTTAACTTTAATATTTTCAGGTTTTTCCCCATCTAGCAGGGAATCTGAACGTGCACACAAATAAATCGGATTCACCGATGCTCTCAATCTCAATTATATTATACTTGTTTTTGTACCATGCTTCTCAACCAAAATCTGGTTAGAGGTAACTAACTAGCACACTCACACACACACACACACACACACACACACACACACACACACACACACATGCACGCACGCACGCACACACGCACGCACGCACGCACACACGCACGCACGCACGCACGCATGCACACGCACACGCACAAACACACGTACATACACACGTACATACACATAAGCTCGCGCGTATCGACACTCACACTTCAAGAACACATGCACTCACAGCTGGGAGAGCCCTGGCACCCCCCCCCTCCATCCCTCGCACATCCCTACCCAGATGCATCCAAAGACCCTCTCCGCAGTACCTGCTGCCCATAACGGTGTCCAGGGGCCAAGGCTCCAACCTTCAGTAAGTTGTTTGTTCACACTAACTGCTTTGCACTGCCCTTCCTTGGCATTTACTTTGCAGATAAAGATGCACATCATCTGAGCTACAGCGCACCAAATGCTGTGCGCATCAAGTTGCATGTGTGACCTTACCACACCTGGCAGGGAGGCACAGCCTGCTGTGGAAGACCTCAAAGAAGAAAAGGTAGAGGACCCTGCAATACAGAAGAGGCAGTGGACAGAGGAGCAGAAGAAACAGAGAGCCGCTCGTGTGCGGGAGGCCTTGAAAGAGGGAAAACTTGGTTTGGTGAGTGACTCAGGAGTGGGCTGCGTACTATTAAAGACATCGTTTCCACATGATTAGGGTTGGCCAGCACCGTATGTATACACTATATATGACCGTATGTTTGGTGATTTCCCTGCCAAAAACACCGTATGCACACCGTATATATATACCGATGCATACAGTATAATACTGGCCAACCCCTCATATGAGACATGAGAAAGAGGGCACATTTGTACCTGCTGTTACAATGTTCAATGTTCGTACCTTCTTGCAGGGTTTTTCAGCAGGTGGATTTTTGTACGGTGAGTGTCAAAGTTCATACAACTCACGCTGCTTACTGAAGTATACATATGCTTTCTTGGCCGTTTGGAACTACACCCACAAGCTTATTTGAATTGGGACTGCACACACAAGCCTTATGGATTTTTAAGAGTGAACTGCATGTTACAAGCTTTCGCACTTATACTTATAGCACACATACACACACACACACACACACACACACACACACACACGTGCACACACACATACACAAACGCACGTGAACAAACACATACATACATATACACACCATCCTTTTGTGCAGGGTACCACTTAGGAGTTTTATGGGAGCTCACTAAGCTCAAGGTGAGTATTCTTTCGTGGACCATTGCCGCAGTCAATACGTCCCACACCCTTTTGCCTCAGGGATTTGGAGTTTGTTTCCCTCACCAATTCGTGAAACATTTACCAGCAATATACATAGGTATATACCTATACATTCCTCTCACTGCCCATTTCCAGTACCATGAGCACACCCTATCTCGCACACGCAGATCCTCCCCCCCCCTGATCATCCTGATGCCTTGAAGATGGCAGGTGAGTGATGGTTGCATTGCTCTCACTGCATTTTCAATCGCAAATATGGAGGTAGCGTACCCACATTGCTTATGATCTTATGATGGGTGAAGCAATTCCTCTTCAGGAGCGCACAAACACTTGCCTGCACACACAGGGGCATCCGCGGGATCTTTAGCCATTGTGACGTACGCATGTGGGCTTGACGTCCAAGTTGCCACCCAGGTGAACTCCTGTCACAAGGACTCATGTTCTCATTTGCACAGTGGAGGGGCATATGTGAGGAAGTCCTTCTCAGGTTCACTCCAGCCCCTCCCATTGCCTCGATGTTGCTCCTTTCAAAAATTGTCTTCTCGATTTAAGCCGCTCTCGCTTCCTGGCACCAGTCGGCTTCTACTTTTGCCCTCCCTTGCTCTGGAAGAGCCTTGCATCCTGCAACCATATCTTTGTTGATAGCAGAAGATTGACTGCTTCCCTTGACCTGGAACTGATTCCTACGCACATGCTCTTATGAAAATGATGTAATTCCCTGCCTGAGATTTGGTCTAAAATTTCACCCTTACAAACCGCAGGCTATGCTTGAATTTGCAGCGGACTGCAGGAAGCACGGCACACGCAGTAGAATCAGTGAGTCTATCTCTAACCTTTGTGGCATTGGATGGAACTCTGAGTGGTTTCAAGTGTTAGAAAGTGGCCTTGTTCAGAACCTGAGGAGAATGATTTACAGTTAGAGAAAGCTGTCAGCTCTTCCTTTCATCTGTCCACATCAACACCTCGTTTTGACCTGTGCAGGCCTGTTGCTCCATGATTTCCTTGACAGGCATCTACCTGATGACGCTCATTTGCGTTGTGAAGGCTTGACGTATGTGGCGCTCACCCGCGTTTTCCCTGTGTGAGTTGCACGCTGACAAGCAGGCTTTTGTGCATGAAGTGGTGCTGCAGATTTTTGGTCTAGTGTGTCGTATGTGCTACACGTTAAGAGGAGGGGCGCCATGCTAAACCTTTAAAAACCTTGAGCCACGTAGAACCATACTTTCACAGCAGGCACAGGGCGGAAGGGTGCAGGCTCAATATGGCAGTGCATACCTCTAAATCTGAATCAGGCTCCTTGCATCATAATGCCAGTAACTACTCTGAGAGCGGCTTCACGCACGCTGCTTGTCAACACCTACAGATGGAAACCAGAGCTTGTATGCCAGTGGGACAGTAAAGAGGACCTGATTTCTGCCCTTGTAGCTTCGTGTCACATACCCGTTTATGGTAAGTGCAGACACACAAGAACTCATTGTTTTGACTTCTGCCGGCGCTTCAGAAGGTCTCAGCGCCAAAGAAAGCGTTGGTTAGCGCACGCCCCCAACTTGTTGGCACGTAATCCCTCCTTGCAGCAAACGGCGACTTCATGACCAAATTCCGAGGCAAATTCTACATGGACGGAGGCTTGACAGGTCTGGAGCACTCTCATTCATTTAAAAAACTGACGGACGACTGCGAACAGCTTAGCAAATTATTAAAGCCAAGTGCCATCTTTGTGCTCGTGTTTCCGTTTGGTTGCACGCTTCACTACAAACTTGTTCTCTGCACGCCCTTGTTTTTAAGGTTTTATCCCAAAGCCGCCAGACCTCCACACGCTCAAGGTTTGCTGTTTCCCTGTCAGCGACGTCATAGAGCGCGTAGCTGGGCCTAGACTACAGGTGGGATAGAATTTCAAACAAAGATGTGGTGCAGAACCATGGCATTGTTCATCTCTGGGATGCCTTGCAACTTTAATCATTAACCTGGCGGTTATTAAGATATCGTACCTTACCGTATTCACACCGGAACCCAAAATTGATAAATATTAAAGGTAACCAACCCTAGGAGCCTTTAAGGAGTGTTTAAGCCATTCTCGCACCAACCTTGGTGGGGAGTTTGCCCTGTGCTTGAACGTGTTTGTTAGTATAGGTGTTAGTATGCGCGTGTGCACGCATATACAGTGCTTGTTTACGTGTGTTTGTATAAATGTGTTTGTGCGCGTGTGTGTGTGTGTGTGTGTGAGAGAGAGAGAGAGAGAGAGAGAGAGAGAGAGTGTAGTGCATACGTGCTTGTGCACATGCGCTTGCATGTAGACAAGCGCTTGCGGTTGCGCATAAACGCGCGCATGTCAGCTTGTGCATGTGTGCATGCCTGTATGTGCCTGGTTGCCAGTGCGTGCATGCAGTTGCCTGTATTGCTTGAGTGTGCATGAGTAGGGTTGGCCAGAACCGTATATTTGCACCGTATATGACCGTATGTATGGTGATTTCCCTGCTAAAACTACAGTATGTACACCGTATATACCTATAAATGCATGGTACTGGCCAACCCTATGCATGAGTCATGGTGGCAGGGGCAGCTGGAGCTCCAACTGGGTTGGGAGGGGGGCAGGGACGGCAAAAGAGCCATCTCCTCTCTGTTCGGCCGCCCCCCAAACTTTATTTCCGGCAACCCCGGACAACCTCTCAAAATAAATATATAATAAACAATACCGGCATGATTCCGGAGGGCAGAAAACGTTGTTTGATCGGGGTGATATAGGAGAGGTATGGTAGTTAAGTTCTTTTGCTGTTTGGGAAATTGTACACGGTCATGGTCTCCGCAGTCATTTCCTACTTGAACAGCTTGAACCATAACACATGCAACAACTTTAGTTTATCCAGGATCAGTGTGAAATGATTATTGCCATGTTTGAAACTGGTCGTGGTTCAACAACCCTCAGCAAATCGCTATTTTCCCCCGCAACCCACAGCAGGGTGCCCCAGTAGTACGGGCTGCAAAGTACATTGTAAATGTTTTGACATGGCGGCTTATTAAGGAAGCTTCCTTGCAAAGAGCAAGCAAAAAGAAAAGGGGGATTACAGGACTGACATGATCTTGTTATTTGGCAAAGAATGACCTGCAGTTTGATCCAGCATGATGCGCGCAGGCAGGGTTCTGTTGTGGACCTTATAAGGTGTAATCCCATCGCTGCACACCGCCCGTACATTCCTTCTTGCAGTCCAACGCAAGTATTGCATCCTTCCTAGACGTGTCTATCAGCCCTGATGCTTTCCCAGTGGAGGATTTCCAAGTAACCTATGCGCAGCTGGTTCGTTGGGCCCTGGTGCCTGCATCGGATGAGACCCTCAAGTGAGTGTGCTAAATGAAATGACCCTGGAGGGATTGAGCAATGAGTGAGCAATGATTGCCCCATCATGAATTGAGAGGGACATTTGCCCTTGAGACTTGATCATCAAATGAAAACACAGAGAATAAACGTTCCGTCATGGCTAATGTCATATCAGCCGTTGTTTGTTTCGTTTGAATAGTATGAGAGTATGAGCAACCTAGAGCAATCCGTAGCAAAACAGGTTTCACCACTTTAAAGATAGAAATGAGCTACAGCATATCTGCAGAAGATTTTTCCACCTTGAATGCGACTGGACGAGTGAATTAGGAGGACGAGCAAGAGGCTGGAAAGTAGGATCTGACATTTCTGTGTGTGTGTGCGTGTGTGTGTTTTGGGCCTCTGGCTTAGAGTGACCAGCCAACCCCACACCCCCCTTCAGATGACCATCCATCCAAATTAAAAAGGTTGCTAATCCGCCCAAAATCCTAGGATTCATCTGGCTGGGTAGCTGCTCTAAATGCCTAGTGGTCCGTGGTCAGGCCAGACGCTCTGTGCCAGTTGGGAAACTGTGTGCCTGTGTGTCTGCATTGTGTAGAGTGACTAGACGTGTGTGCGTGTGTTTTTCGTGGGTGGTGGATACTGCAAGCACGTGTGTCGTACTTGGAGTGGTGGCTATTGCCTGCCTGAGCCTGTCAGTGCGCAGAGTAATTGTTGCCTATGTGTTGTGCGAGGAGTGGCTACAGCCAGGCTGTGCCCGTACGTGCTTGTGTGCTGTGCGTGGAGTGGTGGAGTGGCTATAGCCAGGCTGTACCTGCCTGTGCGTAGAGAGGTGGCTAGCGGCTGTGCCTATGCCTGTGCATGGAGCGATGGATAGTGCCTGCCCGTGCCTGCCAGTGCATGGAGTTGCTATTGCCTGCCTGAGTTTGCCTGAGGTGGAGTGGCTAGTGCCTGGCTGCGTGTGGAGCGGTCAGTGCCTGGCTGTGCGTGGAATGGTTTATGCCTGGCTGTGCGTGGATTGGTCAGTGCCTGGCTGTGCCTGGCTGAGCGTGGAGTGGTCAGTGCCTGGCTGTGCGTGGAGTGGTTTGATCCGCTGGTGGTGGTCCGACAGCAATGCCCTACCCTTAATCCATGCTTTTATTGCTGCTTACGTATAAGTAGGGTTGGCCAGAACCACATATATATACGGTGTATATGGCGCATGTTTTGGCAGGAAAATTACCAAATATGCGGTCATATACAGCGTATATTTACAATTCTGGCCAACCCTACGAGTAATTAATTTTTCATTTGCCTATCAGTTGTCATGCCAAGTGAAGTGTCACCTCGGAGGGCAAGAATGAGCATACATGCTCTTGCCCTGACCACATGAGCTGTGCATGAATCCAGCCGAGATCTTTGCCAATGCACTTCATTTACGCGTTTGGTACATGAAGCAGCACATTATTTGCAGCTTTGGTGTCATTTGCTGGTGAATGCCTGCACACCCCCCCGCAGCCTACTTGAAGGCGTTCCATGCAAACATTTAACCAGGCCATCAGACCCCCTCATTTATCATATTTTCCCAAACAAGGATGTCAAAGTGGGCTTAGCGTGAGAAGCCCAAAACTAATTTCATTGTTTTTTGTCTAACGAGGAGCATCCCCCAGATTCCCAGACCCATCCAAGTGGCCCCTCATCAATCTACCTACCCCATGGAATATCGGCAACGAAAAACCAAGCTGTTACCCTTAATGTCAGGATCCTAGTGTGAAGTGTCGGTAAGAATTGACACCTATCAGGAAAATGCTACGATTCTTGCAGCCTACCAGGATGATTTTCATATCTGGTCAGACGAGTGGCAACACCGTTCCTTCTGCACTAAAACTTACCTATCGCAGGAACCTCATCACAAAGGGGAGAAAGGATGCGCACGCGTGGGCCATGGCCACAGGCTTGCTTCCGGCAAATGTAGAGGCAGGGCAGGGAACGCAGGCTGTGCCGGGTGAGGAAGCAGTGGAGCAGCAGTTGGGAGCAACAGCTACAAAGGCATCGTAACAGACAGATGCTGCCAAATTGTACATGTACGAGAACAAGCGTTCTGGGCTCTGGGCTCTTCCTGATTCTTCTTCTTGCCTCTTTTTGATTTGTACACCTTTGTAAATAATGACACGTATCTGGCTGGACACACCTGTGTTGTTATTAATTTCATGTACCAGCAATGATGTACATACGCTGCTAAGTATAATTTTCCTATTTCATGGTTATGGTCTAGCCAAATTTGGCGACTGGCTTTTCTTTCGCCCTCAGCTGCAATCGCCATTTAGCCGACTTCAAGCCTGTACAGGCTGCTCATTGCAAACTCACTTATTTCAAGCGTATGGCGATTTTTCTTCCGGATGCGATCTTGTAACACATCACGTGCTTGCATACAAATGCCTAACAGCAAAGGGCTTTATTGGTTTCTAGACCTTTGCATTGCTGGAGAAACTGAGAGCCTTATAGCTTAAAGATTTGGACCTTTCTCCAAAGCCTTTTGTCGCCAAATCGAGAAAGAATCTTATGCCGAGTAGGATGGTGCTTGTCGATAGTCAAGCGGTGCTCTGGTTGCGAAGTCGAACGCTTTGTTTTGAGCTCCTGGATATAAGAACTAGATAAATGAAAGAAGACTTATTTTGGACATATGTGACCCTGCGTAAAGCATTTGGCGACGCCGGGAATGCAAGTCTGTTTGCCGTGCGGAGTCATGTCGTTGCAGGCAGTTGGCACAGGCATAGGAGACCAATTGGGATTTCAATGAAGAGCAAGAAAGCCCTTGCTCACCACAGAGCTTTGGCTGTCACGACCAATATAGTACCAGCTTAAGCTTGCCTAGATTGCAAGTTTACTGGGCTATGTTTAAGATCTCTGACTAGTTCCTAGAGACCCCAAGCGCAGCGCCACTATTTTTTGATGGTTGCGACCTGCAATTATACGGAGTGACCTTCAGGTTTGGCTGATCGACTGCTGACTGCCTGATCTCAGCCAGCCACAAACAAATCCGTCAAAAGGAAATAAAAGAAAACGCAGGTAGAGTAAACACCACCACCATGGATTAGAAAAGGACGTGTCGTCCTTTGGATTGTCTTCTACTACCCAATGGATGCACAGCCACACATCATCCCTGGATGATCTAAAAAGGAGCCAATCCATGCCAATAGTGTTTACGGTACCTGCGTCCTTATTATAACATAAAATCATTATGTAAAACAAGCGGCTGATGAAAAGGAAGGAACAGGCCGCAATTCATCTCCATTCCACAGACATGCCCTGGCAATTCACAAAAGAGTATGCAAAAAACATCCAGATTTGTAAATCAGATATTAAGTTTGACAACGGCATTTACAAATGAGACTGACTGGCAAAAGATCCGCTCAAAAAAAGGCAAGGGGTCACGGTGATTGGTTCACTGGAGGTCTCTCTGGTGCGTGCCATTGAGAAATGGGCCCTTAAATACCATATAAAACATAAAGCATCTTTCAAATGTGCAAGCAAGATTCCCATTGCACGCAAAGATCTTCTTTTCCCAGCTGCAAAGTTTATTGGACACCCTATAGCGAGGAGGAGAGAACGGATGGAGTAGAATCTGGTCACGAGCAAAGAAAAAAGAACAATTATGCAGGCAGTGAAAACCATTCCTCACATTAATTAAGGAAAAGGAGCCACTTTGGTACCGAGTGCCGTAAAGCTCCTCCACCGCGAAAAGGAAAGGAAAAATCAATGGGGATTAAGAGGGTTGCAGGCTTGGACTGAACCGGCTCCTGATGAGAGTTGATAATAGTACTGGAAAGGGCACGTCTGGTATGGACAAGTTTAGCAGCAAAGTTCACAGAGTGCACATGGAGCTTGGAGGCAAGCTTCTTAACTCTTTGAGAATCA
>Ga0307942_1000950_pt1 | contig 22123 bp, 23 predicted proteins | sample OrgLakmetagen175_FD_201846 | JGI IMG/M metagenome (GOLD analysis project Ga0307942, IMG submission 201846) | Saline water microbial communities from Organic Lake, Antarctica - #175 | ecosystem: Environmental > Aquatic > Non-marine Saline and Alkaline > Saline | place: Antarctica: Organic Lake... | reverse complement strand
TGTGTGTGTGTATGTGTGTGTATGTGTGTGTGTGTATGTGTGTGTATATGTGTATGTGTATGTGTGCATGTGTGTGTGTGTGAGTGTGTGTGTGCGCGTGTGTACGTGTACGCACCGCTTCATCCTCCCTGTCTGGCTTGTGGTCCCGTGTAAGGGACTCTGCTTTGCCACCTCGCTGGATGACAGCCCTCGAGTCACCTGGCACAATGTAGGGAGGGAGGGGGGTAGAGGAAGGTGATGGGATGTGAGGGCAAGAGGGAGGGGACCCCTCATACACCTTGTGCTGACGCAACTAAACGATAAAAACGAATTGACGCACCTGCGTGTGCTATTATGATGTGGCTTTTGCCAACCACGGCCACGACAGCAGTCGCACCCACGTAGTCCCCTGCTTCCGTGCCCTTCAGCTCGGAGTCGGTGCACAGGAAGGACGCACGCAGCGCCTCTGCTATGTGGTGATGGTGGTAGGGCGTGTCGTCGTCTTCCCCGTCCCCTGTTGTTGTGGTCCGTTGCAAGCTGAGCTGGTAGGCAAAGTGCCGGTGCAGAGACTCCCTACAGTGCTCTGCCACCTCATTCCCGCCATGCCCATCAAACACTGACAGCACAGCCTGTATGTGGATTTGTGTCAGAGTGTATGGGTGCGTATACATGTACGTGCACGCGTGAACGTGTACAAGTGCATAAAGGCTAGGCCAAGAAGGTGCGCTTGCGACTCTTGCATGTGCACTTACTCTATACAAACACACAACCACCTACAGACAGTCACCTGCAAGTGGTGTGCACAGTTTTCGTGCACAGAATGTGTGTCATACACGGGCAAGGCAAAATATCAGCGTACCAAAATATAGAAAGCAGGAAAAGATCCTCAATACTTTCCAGTCCCAACATAATCACAAGCAGGCTGTGACAGAATGTAAACATCAACTTTTGTCCAGGTAGCTGTGCTTGTAAAGCAGCTTCCGTGGGCATTCTGACAGTACAAAGGACAGCGAGGGAAGGTCGCAGGCCCACTCACCAGGTCCTCGGGCAGCACAGGCACCTGGATAGCCTCTGCTTCCTGAGAATTCTCGGATGCTGCTGGGCCATTTGCGGGTTGCTGCTGCTGTAGTTGCTGGGGCGGCGTTCGGGGGGGAGCTGGAGCAGGCTGCGCTGTGCTGGGAGGGGTCATCTGGATGCTGTACGCATCCTCCATGTTAGGTCTCTGGCCTTGCAGAGCCTTGACACCAAAGGGGGTATTAGTCCGTGGATTCTGCGGGGGGTCATGCCCAGGCGCTTCTTTTGCTTCCTTGGCCATTTTTTCAAGAATCAAAGCTCCCAGGTCCTCTCCATGCAGAGCTCCCAGGTCCTCTCCATGCAGTAACTGCTGCTGCTGTTGCTGCTGCACACATTGTTGGAGCAAGGCCATGTAAACACCGTGGTTACAATTTGGTCACTGTCTGAGGCTTCACATCATCGAGTCATTGCTGAGAAAAGGAAAAACGTGCATCTGTTAAAAAATTTTGGTGCTGTGTCACGCAACTGAAAAAAGTAAATAGGTAGTTTGGCTCAAGGAACAAGCTGTATTTTTCTAGTAGAAATTCCAGATTACTACGGTAAGGTAATTGATGAGAGTACATGAATTGTTGCTTGCACACCAAAACTGCACACCAAAACTGCACACCAATACTGCACACCTCCTGATAGAATTTTAAATAAAGGTCTTGGGACATACTCATCCAGGTGCTTGCCTGATCCCATTGCACAGGGGAAGATGCAGCACGTAAAAGTTCCACACACACACCCACGCACTTGCACCACGCACTGCATGTATGCACCCCCCATTACAGCAACCACGGTCCATGTGTATAGGAATGCGCAATGCACACATGCATCATCCACAAACGCACATTCACGGACTTGCAGAGGAAAAAACAAAGCTGCAGCGTGCGTGACAATGGCATTGCCCAAACGCACCCTGGGCCAGACAGGAATTCAAGTATCGGTGCTCGGGTTTGGTGCCTCTCCCTTGGGGGGCATCTTTGAGGTGAGATGTTTAAAGATCCTGTGGATCAAGCCTGAAGTCTGAAGGGCATGCTTCCCACTCCTCGAAGCTCCACATGTTTCCTGCAATGCACAACAAGTTGGACTTCTTGCTTCTTGCCACGACAGGAGATTGATGAGGCCGAAGGCGTGAGAGCGGTACACAAAGCCTTTGCTTCAGGCATCAATTACTTTGACACCGCCCCCTTTTATGGGCTCACGAGATCGGAAAAGGTGTGGACAATTTGCTCGCTGCTTCTATTTAGTTCACACAACTGAGCACCGAGGTCATGTCAGGTCAGGTCAGAACCCCTCTTTCCGCCCATCACGCTTGCTAGGTTTTTAATGAAGGCATCTAAGCAGCGGAAATCCAAACCCTCTCCAGTGCCCATCGTTTAGAAGAAGCAAGTCATCACGTGTTAGACGCTGATCTTGTTTCAGCCTATGTTCAAGGTTTGGACTTGCCCTCAAACGCCCCTGGTTAACCCCTGAAATATGTTCGCATGTTACTTTCTAATTGCATCCGTTTCTTCCCACAGACAAAGGATGCCTGACACTATTATTGACATCTTAATCCTAGAACACCCCCGGCACTTTAAAGGCCGATGTGTGAATTTAAAGCCCCTGAACCATCTAAATAAAAGTCACAGCCACAGCATCGCTTACATCCGCTTACTTCATCCGATAATGCCTGTCAAACTCGTGCTTTTTTCCAGTGTCAGCTCTCGTTAGGTACTTCATGCGCCTGACTTGTTGTTCATGCAGCATCTAACCACATCCACATGTGTTCCAACCTCGTAGCTTTGTTAGATTTTACTTCTTTAATCAGCCCTCTTTCAAGTTCCATATATTTGCCCATGTTTTATCATTGAATACAATTAGGAAGGCCACCCACATGACAACGGCAGCCTGTGTATGTGTGTGCGTGCGAGTGTGTGTGTATGTGTGCGCGTGCGTGTGAGTGTGTGTGTGTGTGTTATAGTAACTTCCATCTAAAATTGTGCCATGCTACTCCTGATAATGAACAAGTGTCTTATGAGCATGAAACATCCGTGGTATTAGGAAGGCATAATCCCCCCCCTCCCCCCCTTGTGTCTCACACCCCCCACCCACACACCTACTCACTCACGCGCACACACACACACACAAAATCTTAGGTGCTAGGGCAAGCACTGAAAGACCTACCCAGGTCCGAGATCGTGGTGTCCTCAAAGGTGAGTGTCGTGTGTAAGCCTTCTGTGACCTTGCACTGGATTCTAGCTCAATCTGAAGGACATGTGGACCAAAAGTGAGCCCTGATCCCTGAAAGTGATACATCTGTGTTTGACAGGCCCTGAAGCATGCCTTTAAGCTCCGTTTCGGCCCTGCCCCAGATGCACCACACCACACACACACACACGCACACACGCACACACACACGCACACACGCACACACACATACACACACACACGCTTAGTTTAGGTCGCACACTTTGGGAAGCTACCCTGAAAGCTTCTAGAGTCAGTGGTCAGGCTAGGCTCTTCAAGGGTCGCGGGGTTTATTCCGCCGGGTAGCGTATGCTCCACCACCTCACTTCACCCCTTGTGTGGCAAACAGACTTTTACACATGGAAGCACGCCTCCGCCCTCATCACCCTCTGTGCCGGCCACGTACGCAACTGTGTGTTTGAAAACCCCACGCAAAGCGAATTATTGCAAGCGCACACATACAACATGCCTTCATGCAGGTTGGGCGGTACGGCGAGACCACGTTTGACTTTTCTGCTGCACGCGTCACTGCCTCCGTCCACGAGTCCTTGCAGCGCCTGCAGGTAATGCCTTTGGTGTGTGTGTGTATATGCATGTATATGTGTGTGTGTGTGTATGTATGTTTGTGTGCAGTTGTGTGCGTACACAGTTACATGTCCATGGGAGAGCGCAGACATTTAAAACACAGGTTGTAAATTAGGCAGGTTCAAAAGCTTTGCAACGTCATTGTGCATTGTAAGCTGTAAAGGAGTATGCGTGCATCATGCGCTGAAATGGAGTACGCGCGCAATTGAAAGCTTTGCAACGTCATTGTGCACTGTAAGCTGTTATGGAGTAAGCGTGCAGTTGGTGAGCAACTGCTAGTTGCTTGGCCCTTGTATCCTCACAGGTGTCTTACTTGGACATAGTGATTTGGCCCTTGTATCCTCGCAGGTCTCTTACTTGGACATTGTGATTTGGCCCTTGTATCCTCGCAGGTGTCTTACTTGGACATTGTGATCTGCCACGACGTAGAGTTTGTTGACCTGACCCAGGTAAGGAGCATGGGTCCCTACTCTGATCAACGTGAACCTTGATCAAACCGACTCTACACACCAGGACTGTTCAGTTTGCGCAGACCTGGCATGAGGGAGTCAGGAGTGTTCAGATGGCGTTGACCTGGCGTGAGGGAGTCCGGACTGTTCTGTTTGCGTTGACCTGGCATGAGGGAGTCAGGAGTGTTCAGATTGCGTTGACCTGGCATGAGGGAGTCAGGAGTGTTCAGATAACCGAGACCTGACGTGAGGGAGTCAGGACTGTTCAGATTGCGTAGACCTGGCGTGAGGGATTCAGGACTGTTCAGATTGCGTAGACCTGGCATGAGGGAGTCAGGAGTGTTCAGATTGCGTAGATCTGGCGTGAGGGATTCAGGAGTGTTCAGATGGCGTTGACCTGGCGTGAGGGAGTCAGGAGTGTTCAGATTGCGTAAATCTGGCGTGAGGGATTCAGGACTGTTCAGATTGCGTAGACCTGGCATGAGGGAGTCAGGAGTGTTCAGATTGCGTAGATCTGGCATGAGGGATTCAGGAGTGTTCAGATGGCGTTGATTTGGCATGAGGAAGTGGGTGTTGTCCTGAAAAGGAATGGGAGTCGGGAGGGTGCAAAGTAAAACCAGAGAGAGATGGGGCTACATTGAAAACGTATTCCCGGGTGCTTATGTGGCTTGCTTGGTCTCAGTAAGGCGGAGTCCGCATGAAACATTTAAGCCTTCCAGTCAAAGGCGCCTGTGGGTGATGACCTCCTCGAGGGTGCAAAGAGTACTTATGGGGTACAGGAGAGGAATCTGGCGTCAGCTGAGAGGCTGTGTTTAGGGTTGGCCAGGATCAAGTGTATGGTGTTCATTTGAGTACTCTTATGGAGAGAACCTAACCTTTCCGTGCTTAGCAAATACATATATATGCTTGTGGGCTTGTGGCCAATCCCAGCTGTGTGCAATACTGTGTAAAAATGCCTTTTTTTAGGTGTGTGGGAGCCTTGTATGCAGGGCTGCTGCTCTAGTTGACCCAACTCACGTGTGCACATTGAAAGCGGGTGTGGACTTTGTGCATGATGAGTTGACGGTCTCAGGAAAGTAGCTGCATAGCTGTGTGCTTTGACCCGAGTCAAGTGTGCACATTGGTAGTGGGTGTGAGCTTTGTGCGTGCTGAGTTGGCGGTCTCAGGAAAGTAGCTGTATAGTATGCTTCTTCAAGGCCAGATTTTGGATGCCCACCCGTCAGAATGAGGCCCGCTCATAAAAAAAGGTCTTGTTAGGGAGGTTTGCTGGAAAATAGGAGGAAAGGGATTATTTGGAAGGTTTTTAACAGAGCATTGTGTGCACATGTGCCTATGTGTCTGTATAGCTCAACAGAATATAAATACATCATAATTCATAATTCATAAACTATGTTGTGACAAAGGTATGACCAAAAAAATACTTACACCTTAACAGATACACGCAAACACGCGTGCATGTTAATATACACATTACATGCTTGTACGCACGCGCACACATATACACAAACACGCACGCACGCGCGCAAACACACACACACGCATACACACACTGTAACATCACACACACACACCTGCATACACACACCATATACACGCGCAGGTAGCAAGGGAGGCCATCCCTGCTTTGGTCGCCCTCAAGCAGGCAGGCCTTGTCAAGGCCGTCGGATTCTCAGGCCTCCCTTTGGCCATGTTTAAAAAACTGCTGGGCATGATTGATCCTGGTAAGGAATGGAAACGGACAAGGACCAGGTGTGTGTGTGATTACTGCCATGGCTTGCTGCTATGCCAGATCAGAAAGGTGTTGTCTTAAGTCTGCATCACTCTCTTTTGGACATTTTATGAATATGTGAATATGTGATGTGTTGATATGGTATGATGAAGATTGGAGGGAGTCCGGGTATGGCCACAACCGGACGTGACTGCACACACACACACACACATACACACACACACATACACAAACACACACACATATGCACACACATACACAAAAATACGCATACGCACGTACAGATACACACACGCACACGCACACACACACACGCACACACACACACATACACACACACATACACATACACACACACATATACACACACATACACAAAAATACGCATACGCACATACACATACACACACGCACACACACACACATACACACACATATATACACACACACGGACGGACGGGAAACGACTTGTTGTAGAGGCCGACCTTGTAAATTAACTACGGATAAGGTTGCCAAATATAATGTTTTGCTAGGAAAAACTGAAGGGGACAAAGAGTATGTACTCCCACGCAGAACTTGCGATAAAGTTGTCATGAGCTGCAGCTCTAGTATTTGATTTAGGCGGTGTTGGTGGCATCCACGCGCCGTCAACTCGGCACGATTGTGTTGCCATAGGCTTGTAAGAAAAGAAAAATGAAAAAACTATGCAGGCAGTGAAAACCACTCCCCACATTATTAAGGAAAAGGAGCCACTTTGGTACCGAGTACCGTAAAGCTCCTCCACCGCGAAAGGAAAGGAAAAATCATTGGGGATCAGGAGGGTTGCAGGCTTGGCCTGAAACCGGCTCCTGATGAGAGTTGATAACAGTACTGGAAAGGGCACGTCTAGTATGTACAAGTTTAGCAGCAAATTTTACAGAGTACACATGGAGTTTGGAGGCAAGCTTCTTAACTCTTTGAGCATCGAGACCCAGTTCTTTGAAAGGCTTCAGAGTGTGGGTGTTGTAGATGGTGCGCCCACACCCAAAAGGATGATGTGGAGAGTAATGGAGGCGTATCTTAAAAGTTAAAATCGCGAGTTAATAGTCAAAATTCGACTTTTTATTAGGCTTCCCGATTCCCTATTTTTTAATTTTTTGTTTATCTCTTTCTCGGATATTCAAAATCAAAACAAAGAATTAGAGGATGGGTTACTAGAGGTACTTGTCTGTACAACACCAACAAAACATGGGTCAACATAAGTCTTGCAGTCACAGATGTCCAGAGGATTGTAGTTGTGGTTGCACGTATTTGCGCACAAGCTCTGCCATCATTGGACACATTCTCAAGTTAAGTTAATAAGGTAAGGTTACATCACTATATATGCCTCAAAGGGCATTTCAGCGGAAGTTTGGAAAAGGCAAGGAAACTACACCTGGCTAAACAAACACATTCTCAAGGGTCCCGGACCACCTTTTGGATTGGGTTACGGGCATGAAATGAACACATGATTTAGGAGCCTGTCAAATTGTATGACGGCTGAGGGCATTGCAATGCTAGCAAATTTGTTGTCTGGTTTCACATCCGGTGGACGCTTACAGCGTGTATGATCTATTACATGTGAGTTGCGCTGCAAGTACGTGTCTAGTGCCAGGGAGATGATGAGGGGTGTGCAGGATCCAACAAACCAGGCGTGAAATTGAACGCATTCATGCACTACAGATCCAGGCACACAGGGACTGACGTGAGATTGTAATTAAACCAGTGCACTTCCTGCTGCACATGCATGCTGGACATGGTACTGTCTTGGAGTCACTGCACCCTAGCACAGACTGACTTTAGATTGTAATCCAACATCCAAACCAGTGCACTTGCTGCTGCACAGGCATGCTGGACATGGTGCTGTCTTGGAGTCACTGCACCCTAGCACAGACTGACGTTGGATTGTAATCCAACATCCAAACCAAAGCACTTGCTGCTGCGCAGGCATGCTGGACATGGTGCTGTCTTGGAGTCACTGTACCCTAGCACAGACTGACGTTGGATTGTAATCCAACATCCAAACCAAAGCACTTGCTGCTGCGCAGGCATGCTGGACATGGTACTGTCTTGGAGTCACTGTACCCTGGTAGACCAGACACTTCTGGGCATGGTACGTACCTAACTTTGCTCTGTTCACTGTTGCACGTCTTCTGCGGGTCTGTGTTGTGTTTCGGCGTTGCGTGTTTCTTTTTGCGTTTGATTCTGTGGCTTGTAGTGTGCGCCCTCATCTTTATGTGTTTTCTTGCTGGGGTGTTTAGAGGTTATATATATAGAGTGTGCATCTTTGTGTCTTCTTGCTGGGGTGTTTAGAGTTTGATATGATGGCCATTGGAGATTGATTGGAGGGCAGAGCCAAAGGATGCTGCACTCATGCAATTCTGGATTTTACTGCACACGAGCCCTGGTTGCAAATACCACAGGGGTTTGATTTCAGCAAGACAAATGGCTGATTACTTGCTGCTTTGCCTGCTAGACAGCCACGAAATTGTCCAGGAGCTCTGATACAAAGAAACATGCATTTCGTAATGTTTTGCACACCGTGTGACGAAAACTTCTGTGGTCAGCCCCTGCTCTCGTTTTGCTTGTACACGTCTTCATGCAATGCAATGCGCTCCGTGGTTTGTGTGGTCAGTCCACCATGTTTTGCCTTGTTCCCTACGCAACCACCCATTGGGCAAGAAAGGATGAGTTGCGTCTGTTCTTTCCACAGCAGCCTTCAAAAAACAACGCAAGCCTTGACTAATGAACCAATTGCATCCCCTCTCTTAGCTCATACCTCGCTGCATGGCTTTCTTTTCAATGCAGACTTCTGCAGCAATGCATGGCATTCTCTTCAATGCAGACTTCTGCAGCAATGCATGGCTTTCTTTTCCATGCAGACTTCTGCAGCAATGCAAGCCATGACTGACCTGGTTTCGGCCAACTCACATCACACGGACCTATCCTCTCATTATTGCAGGTTCCAGAGTTCCAGGCAAAGGGCTTGGGTGTGATTTCAGCCTCACCATTGGCTATGGGCTTGCTCACAAACAGGGTAGGTGTCGTTGGCTAGTGACCCATTGGCTATGGGATTGCTCACAAACAGGGTAGGTGTCGTTGGCTAGTGACCCATTGGCTATGGGATTGCTCACAAACAAGGTAGGTGTCGTTGGCAAGTGACGCTGCTCATGCCCAACAGCTGTGAGCTGTCAGGTGTGTAAGCCTGTGTGGGTTTGTACCTTATACAGCGTTGCTTTGTTAAAACCAGCTGCCAGCATTGCGTGTTTAAAACAGCGTGTTGTCAGTGTTTGTGCAGAGCCAGCGTGTTTGCGTGAAGCCAGTATGTAAGTGATGCACAGACAATGTTTCAGCAAATATTATGTGTCGCCATTTTAACCAAGAATGTTGTGGACCGTGGGTCCTCTTTCACCAACTTTGCAAACAATTTTCTCCTAAATTCTTTTAAATTAAAACCAAAGGATTATTGAGAATGCTCTGTTGCTCACAAGTGGTTTAACAGCAAACACTTATTGGTATGCAAGCTATTGAACTGTCGGAAAACTTGCTAATTGCGTCTAGGTACAAAAGTCTCACTCCAACTGCCGCTCAAAACAAAATGCCACATGAATGCCATGAAAAGCTGCCAGACTAGCCTCTTGCCTTGAAAAGTAATAATAATAAAAAGTTATAATAATAAGTAGTAATAATATATTGCTGTACAGAATCAGCCGATCCTGCTCACCCTCTGCGTCTTTAGGGCCCCCCCTCTTTGCACCCTGCACCTGCCAGACTAGCTTCTTGCCTTGAAAAGTAAGTATTGCTGTACAGACTCGGTCAATCCTGCTCACCCTTTGCGACTTCAGGGCCCCCCCTCTTGGCACCCTGCACCTGCCAGCCTAAAGGATGCATGTGTGGCTGCAGCTGCACATGCAAAGGCACGTGGTGTGGACATCTCCAAGATCGCACTTACCTACGCTCTCAGGTGAGCGTGCGTGCGTGCGTGCGTGCGTGCGTGTGTGTGTGTGTGTGTGTGTGCGTGCGTGTGTGTGTGCGTGCGTTTGTGTGTATGTGCACGTGTGTGTATGTGTCTGAGGGAGTGTTTATTGTGTGCGTGTGTGTTTGGGAGGGGTTTTATCTGGACGTGCCTGCCTGGTTTTGCGCCCAGTTTGTAATAGGCAGCAATAGGCTTTTTTAGGTGGATTTCGGATGACCGATTTCTTGCCTTTAAACTCTTGCAAAGAGTATAGGCAAGGATTTACAAGGTTTTGTGAAAGGCTTTTCGAAAGTTGAAAATAGTGCAAGTTTCTTGCAGCCCTGCCACCCTCCTCTCAGGGTCTGTGGAGCCTACAACATATCTACTTGTGTATGACAACCACAAAGTTAATCGATTATTAATCTGCGGGCAAGTATCAGGCGTCGTTTGTGACACTTGCTTTCACACCTGCAATGCCTGCACACTGTATTGCCACACCAGCGGCACTGTTTTTCTCGTCCGTACACTGCATTCACCTATCAGGGCTACGGTTTATGTCGGCACTAGCTGAAAATTAATTGACACTAGAGGCCAATCGTGCTGCCCTATCACTGCAAGGTCTATAGTAGAGACTCCATACACTACGACTTAAAAGGCCTACGGCCTGGGTTGGCACCAGCTTGAACGTCCCACACATGTTCAGGCCTGAATTGAGCGTCTCACACTGGCTTGAACGTCTCACACATGTTCAGGCCTGGGTTGGCACCAGCTTAAGCGTCTCACACATGTTCAGGCCTGGGTTGAACGTCTCACACTGGCTTAAACGTCTCACACATGTTCAGGCCTGGGTTGGCACCAGCTTGAACATCTCACACATGCTCAGTCCTGGCCCACCTTCTCATGCATTACTGCTGAGAGATCTTTAATTCAAGCACGCATCAAAGCATTACTGCTGAGAGATCTTCGTTCAAGCACGCATTACTGCTGAGAGATCTTCAAGCATGCATTACTGCTGAGAGATCTTAATTCAAGCACGCATCAACGCAGGACTGCTGAGAGATCTTTAGTTCAAGCACGCATCAAAGCATTGCCTCAAGGCACCTTGACAAACCGCATTCATCCAGGCAGCCAGCACTCTGAAGGGCACGCCCACTGTATGTCAGTAATTCCTGGCCATGAACTCTACTAAATCGTACTGAATCGTCATTTTTCCCAAACGTGCTTGCCTAGGGTGGGTGAGGTGTCCACCACTTTGGTGGGCATGGCAACATCCGAGCTGGTGGATGCAAACGTCGCCAATGCACGTCAGGTGTGTGATGTTGGGTATCTTGCCTATGCTGTTCCTTAATCATTTTCTTCCACACGCACCACATATACGCATTTGTACAATGATGGGGAGAGTCTTCCGTGCGAGCTGCTGGCACACACACTGGCACCAAGCATAATCATAGGCTAACACCTGCACTATCAGGGTAGACATGCGGACACACCTGCAGGAGTTTACAGATGTGATGAAACTAGTCTTAACAGCAGTGCTGAGTTGCCCAAATAATTTGGGTTGGCCAGACCCATGTGTGGCTTGGGCAAGATTTTAGCAAATATATGGTCACAAACATATACTGGCCAACCCTGCAACTAATGGATGAGGCGCCTAATAGTGTGGGGTATCAAGTATTAATGGGACAGGGTGCTCAGGATATGAGAAAGGGGATTTAGGAACATGCTTAGCTAGTTTTTAAAGAATGCCTGTCTGCAGGTGAATTCTGCCGCTGATTAAAGCAAAGGCTGCTTGGTATCAGGCTGAATGGTTAGCTTTTGAATAAGCGCACAGCACTGCCTCTGATTCAAAATTGCCGGCAGCAATGCAGTCTCAAAGCACCGTTTATGAAGGAAGCTTCACCGTTTTTTACATGTCGTTTGTGTAGCTGTTTATTCACCACCACCTCTAGTCTTGTTTCTTTGCAGAGCTCTCTGTGTGTTTATTTGATTTGGCCAATAATGCCGGCTTTGTGTGTGCCCTAAATTATCGCAGGCCCTCGGACTGGATCCCAACCCAAATGCCGCTCTCGAAGAGGAGGTTTTAAAGGAGGTTGTGGAAATTCTCAAGCCCTGTCAAGGCACATCATGGAGCTCGGGACTTCCAGAAAACAATTAATGTTTCATTATTTTTCAAGGTTGTTTATTACTCGTCATGCAATCTTCCAATATGATTCTCGCTGTTTCGGAAATATCGGATACAACTTAAAAATGGAGGATGTTTGGAAATAGGAGGTACAAAGAATTTCGCACACAGCACATGCACTCACACACACACACACACACACTCACACACACACACACACACACACACACACAGACAGACAGACAGGCACACACACCACGCACGCACACACACAACACACACTCACACTCACACACACACACACACACACACACACACACACACACACACGCGCACACACACACACACACACACACACACACACACACACACAAACACACACACACACACACAACACACACACGCATACGCACGTATGTACACTGAAACGGTTGCCCCTCTTAACCATATCTTTACTGACTACGCAGGGCCTGAGACTTCCTCCTCCCTCCCTCCCTGTAGCTACCCTCTCCTAGGATAGGCCACTTCGGATACGCAGTCTCAGGAAGGGGTGCAGCAGCTACCTCTTCAACAGCATCTACGAAGGCCACCTCAAAGACTCCCGTGCACATAGGGGTGTTGTTGTCCAATGGCTATGGACTTCCTGTGGCAGCTGCTGAAGAAGGTCTTGGCATGGCTACAAGGCTCCCCCAGTCTCCTAGGCCTCGCCCTCACCCTTGCTTTCTTAGGCTACTACCGCTCACGCAACAACAACAACGACAACAACAACGACAGGTAGTACACACACAGACACACATATGCGTGCACACAGACACACACAAACACGTGCACTTCCGGCATACACACAAAATGTGTGTCACAAACATACACATACTTGCAGCACACACACACACACACGCACACAAACATACATACATACGCACACGTACACACGCACACACAGAAGTGCTAGTCAGGCACCCTCCGAGCGTACCCCCAGGAGGAGCACTGGTCGGGAGGTAAGGGGTCAGCGAAATGGCAGCACCAGGTCGCGGCAGCAGCACGAGCAGCAGCAGCAGGCGAGCATTTCTGCCCTTCATGGAGGCTCTGAAGCTGAGTGCAATGATCTAGCGGTGGGAACGGGTGAGTTATGTGGTGTGTGTGTGTGTGCGTGCGTGTGTGTGTGTGTGTGTGTGTGTGTGTGCGCGTGCGTGTGTGTGTGTGTGTGTGTGTGTGTTTGGCCAGAACTGTCGTAGATGTACAGTGTACAGTAGATTTGGCAGGGAAATCTCCGTTGAAGGTCGTACACGGTGAAAATATGTGGTTCTGGCCCAATTTGTGTGTATATGATTGGGATGGGGGTGTATGACTGTGAGAGGGTGCACGGAGCAGGGTTTGTGTGTGTGTGTGTGTGTGTTTGTGCCATAATAGAATGCTGCCTTGCAATACAGGCTCAAGTATGCGAGCAACAATTCACACACACGCACGCATGCCCTGGCGCATACAAATTTAAACCCATGCATATACACAGCAAACGGCACACAGAGGCACACGCACACGCACACGCACGCACACACACACACACACACATACACACACACACAATGTTTCTCGCAACTCGTAGGAGGAAGAAAGGCGACAGGGCAGGGCAAACGTCCTGTCACGTCAAAGCTCAAGGGCTTGCGCCGTGTCACCCTATCACTACCAGGTGTGCATATATGTGTGTGTGTGTGTTTGTGTGTGTGTGTGTGTGTGCGCGCGCACGCATGCATGCACACTTGCATATGTGCGTATGTGTACTCTCTTTTATGTGTGCCTGTCTAAATTGTAAATTCATGCGCTCCAATGTGAATGCTAGTTTTGGATTTATTGGCATTAACAGAGTAGCCAAGCGGGCACTTTTGGTGCACCCACGCCTGAAAGCTGAACTGAGCTATAGGCGCAGGAGGGTTATTTCGACCCTAGACTAGGGTTATTTTGACCCTAGGCTAGGGTTATTTTGGCCCTAGGCGCAGGAGGGTTATTTCGACTTAATATTGGCAGAGGAGCTCAGTCATCACGCCTTACACACCAGCTATAAAGCTATGTCAACAATTGCGTGCAAGAGGACTGCCTTGGCTTTTGCTGGCGTCAGTCAAGCACAGCGGGCACTCGCTGTGTGCCCAAACCCACACCTAACAGCTCCGAACAGTTAAGGCGCAATAAGATACATTCGTAGGGTTGGCCAGAACCGTATTTATACAGGGTATATTATACGCCGTATATGACCGTATATTTGGTGATTTCCTTGTCAACAAAAAGTATAAACACCATAGATATATGGTTCTGGCCAACCCTCACATTTGGCTTTTGTTGGCATGACGGTACGAGCACGTACTTACGTTGCCTTTCCGCTGCAACAGTCATAGATGGTGCTTCCTTAGTGCCAGCTCTGTCGGATTGTGTGTCATCCACACGTGTTGATGTGTGGTGATATGTTGATGGAACCCTGACTCTGCATATTTAAGCTCAGCACGCAGCGATAGTGGCAGACGCATCACATACCGTCACACAGCCCTCTTGTCTTTACTTTTTGGGTATTTTTCAGGGGTGGTGCTTGAGGAGCTCCAGCTGTCGGACAGTGCCACCGTGCTTGGGGCGGAGACGGTGGGCCAAGTGCAAGAGATGTGCAGCGTAAGTTGTGTGTGTGTGTGTCTGCATGTATGGATGGGGTAATTTGACTTTTTGTGTTGGCTTGGGTATGTGTGTGTGTGTGTATGTGAGTGTGTGTGCATATGTGTGTGTACATATGTGTGTGTGCACGCTTGTGTGTCTGTTTGAAGCATACGCGTTGACTTGTTCTCTGAAGGTATAAAGAGAGCGATGTCTTGGTCTGGTGTAAAATGGGGCTGACAAGGAAGGCTGCATGGTATGGTGCCGCTCTGCTGTAGATGACCTGTGATTCGGTAGGGAGAGGAGGCAATATATGAAATTGCATAGAGAATACCGCAGGCATTAGCTTGTGCTGGTGTGCTTTGACCGCCGCGCAGCATATACTGTAAAGCTGATGAGACAGACAAACACACACACTCACACACTCACACATACACAAACAAAATACACACAAACGTATGCATTGACATTCACTTTCCAGGTTGCAAATGTGTACATGATAGCCCACGTGACAGATGACATCGGTCAGGCGGTGGTGACTGGAGCCCTAGAGGCAGCTGGACTGCTAGGCCCCCTCCCCACACAGGTGTGGATCTAGACGTGTACGTACATGCACAGCGTGCTTCAACTAGATCTTCGTGTTGGTGTTGGCCAGGGTATACGCCATCGTCTTTGAGCTGCTGATGGTGGTGGTACGTGGGAGGGGCAAAGAGCTAGAGCTAGAGCAACTGCAGGACCAACGTTGCTTCTTTGTGAGCCAGACTAGATAGCAACATGTTAAACTAATCAGCCATAAGCTGCACTAACGCTTTCTACAGTATGCATGCAAGCGGGCTTGGTTTTGGACCTAAGCACACTTTCTTTCCACTTCGATGTTCTTGTGGCGTTTTTTTTCATATGCACCGCTCTGCCTGATTTCAAAAGCAGGCCATCTTTTCCTAAGGTTGGCCTGAGCTATAAGGTGTACTATATACGATGATTCTAAGCAGGGAAGTCTTCACAGGCACAATCCCACCTACATGGCAAACCAGCATATGTGGGCGGCTTGCAATTTCTTACAGCTTCTTTTGATAGGGGTCCTTGAATGTCAGGACCCTTTATTTGGCTGTTCTGTTTGTTTTGCGTGTGATCATTCAATTTGTGTTTGATCATTCAATTTGCGTGTGATCATTCAATTTGCGTGTGGTCATTCAATTTGCGTGTGGTCATTCAATTTGCGTGTGGTCATTCAATTTGTGTGTGATCATTCAATTTGCGTGTGGTCATTCAATTTGCGTGTGATCATTCAATTTGCGTGTGATCAATCTATCATGTTGATGGCAAACTTGGGTGCGACAAGGTACGCCGCATGGCGAGGTTTTTTTTTGCCAGAGGCTTGACTCTTCCGCTCATACGTAGGGTTGGCCAGAACCGTATATATACACCGTATATTTGGTGATTTCCCTGCCAAAAACACTGTATATACACCGCATATATATGGTTCTGGCCAAACCTACTCATACGCCCTACAGGGTATCGGGTTGGCCAGAGCTGTTTCACGCCATACGTCTGATCTTCCCCTGCCAAATATACCGCACATCACCATTTTTTTACGTGCACATACAGAATAGGGCCATGACTGTCTTATGTAATTCTGGACATATGTCTAACAAGGGATATCACTTCTTCTCTTATATCTTATATACATGTCTAATTTCATCTTTTATCGTGGCTACCAAGCATAGGTAAAAAGTAAAAAGCGACTGCATCATCAGAAGGACCTCTCTGACAGATCGTGCAGTTGCGTCTCACTTGAGCATACACTGTCTAGTGTCAATAAATGTGCATGGTTCTGGACCTCTCTGACAGAGGTTTAGTGCAGTTGCTTCTGACTTGAACATACACTGTCTAGTGTCAGTACATGTGCATGGTTCTGGCCAGCCACATACAGGTTGTTCAACTTTACCTTGTGCGTGTAAGCTTACAAGCCTCACATGTATAACCAATCAGGTGCATTAAGAATCCCTGCCGGGAGCTTTATCTATCCGTGCACGGCCCGTGTTTTCTAGGGACGTACAAGGTTGCGTCGCTGTATTTTGCCTGCTTATGTTTGTTTGGATTGTATCAGTTTTAAACTCTCATAATTATTCTGGCCTCGTTTATCTTTTTGGTATGCTTCTATGATGTTGCTCATCAAAGTAAGTTGCCTGCCTGCTTTTCCCCCCTCCCCCCCCATTCAGCCACTGCTGCTTGCACAGTTACAAACCCCTGCTTTGCGCATGGAAAGGAAAAGTTAAAGACACTCACATACACCAGCAAGCACACGAATACATCATACATATACAAAAGAAAGCAGCAAGCACACACACATACACAATCCACTTCCAAAAGCAAAGAAGCGCATACATGTGCACTCCCCATGCAGTTGCCGCCGCAGCGCCTGCTGTTTTGCAGCACTCAGCCGGGCAAACAGTCTATCGTGCGGCAGATTGAGCCTGACCTGCATATTGATGCTGACATTGCGACGGTGAGTAGCGCTTTTTGTTTGTTGAGGGTGCGGGTGTAAGTGAGGGTATGTGCAGGTTTGGGTAGATGGGTGGGGGGGTTGCACGAGTGGTGTTAATCTGAAAAACAGGTGTTTGTTACAGTAGTGTGTTCATTGTGCATACAGCTCTCTTGTGTTGGTGACGTAGCATCTTACCTACCACTTCTTCCAGCAAATTCCCCCTCCTGATGCGAAATCTACAGCGTGGTGGGGCTATGAACTAGATAGATTCAATTGAATGCCTATCTTGTGAATACCGCCGACATAGTATAGGGATAGGATGTTACTGTTACAAAAGCCACGGTGTGGTGGGGGATTAGAAGAGAAAGAAAAAAGGCTAACGCAGATGCGTAAACACAGTAGGAAGGGAATAGGGGAGGATGTTGTTGTTGCAAAATCTACAGCGTGGTAAGGGTTTGGAAAAGAGTGAAGGAAACAGGCAGCAAACACCACTCCCGGAATGGAATAGGGGTGGATGTTGTTGAAAAATCTACAGCGTGGTGAGGGTTTGGAAAAGAGTGAAGAAAACAGGCAGCAAACAACACTCCCAGAATGGATTAGGGGTGGATGTTGAAAAATCTACAGCGTGATGAGGGTTTGGAAAAGAATAAAGAAAAGAACGCAGCACGCGGAATATTTACCACTACTGGCATGGATTAGGGATGGATGTTGTTAGAAGCTACAGCGTGGCGAGGGCTTACCTGCTGCGGGCACCTATGCTGCCCCCACCCTGAAATATGCTGGATGTGCTGACACTACCAGCGTAGCCTTATCTTAAATCTCAAAGAAGTGATTGTTTCAAGCAGAGTCTTTTCGTCTCTGGTCTTGTCTGCGTAGGTCCAGGAGCTCCGACGTTTTGTGCCTCAAGTGCTGTGGATCAGAGAGGGAGGAGGGGAGGGAAATGGAGGCGCAGCATTGGTGGCCAGTGATCCCTGCTCTGCCAGCCTAGTCGAATACTTTAAGCAAGAGTGACGGAGGTGGCAGAAGCAGATAAAAATAGGCCATGGATGTGTCATTGTTCCAGCAAACTCTCTCCCAACTCTGCAGGCATTGCTAAGATGCATCAGCATATCAGGAAGACTGCTGAATTAGTGCCTACATAAGCCCGCCATTGAGTTCTCTCCTATTGCGGTGGAGGCAGGGATTTTACGGTTTTTGGGCCTAATATTTGGTTCATGTCCTTCATTATTGTGTGGGGACCGGCCACCGCTGTCAATGTATGTAGGTTTTTAAGGTTGGTGTGTTAGATCCAGTCAGTTGCGTATGTAATGGGTTTCGGCACCTGAATATAACATAATTTTACGAAGGTGCAATAAAAAGGAAAAATAGACAAGGGAGGCTATTCCCATAAGCGTGAATTGAATCGCAATAAACACCATACCCACTTCGGCCGCCCCGTTTTAATCGATTTCGTGATTAATATTTAAAGGAATAAAGGTAGAATGTTCTATCAGGTAAGACCTCACAGAAAACAATCGCGATTGCCAACTACTACAATTTTTTGACTACCGAAGCCAAGAAAGGTATTGGAAAGTGTTTTGATCTCCTTTTGAAGGAATTGTTTTGGCTTACTCCTAAATGGTGAGTGGTTGCACTCATTCACATGCGTACAACCACGCAATGTACACATGCAGACGCACGCACGCACGCACGTTCACACATGCATGAACGCATACATGAATGTCCATACGCCCATACACCCATGAACATCCACACACAGGAACAGGATCCAGAGCACCAGTTTGAATGTGGAACGTGTGGAAAGGCTGCAGCATTTCGTTGCACAGGCTGCAAAAGGCTTCACTATTGTAGCAGGAGGTGCCAGAAGACACACTGTAAGTTATGCGTCTGATGTTCACGTACAGATGTGCACCAATTACTTCCTTCCTCGCCCGCACGCACACACACACACACACACGCACACGCACACGCACGCACGCACGCACACGCACACGCACACACACGCACATGTGCATTATTTGTGCAGGGTTTGCTGGGCACAAAAGTGAGTGCAAGCCTCTTCAAGATGAACCAGCACCGTCTCACGAGACACCAACCGCACCCACTTCCTTCCCCCAACCCTTTGAGTACGCTACTCCCCCTCCAAGCCAACCCCCCCCAGTCCCAGCCCCCCCTTCTTCCTCACGCCCTTCTGGAAACCCACGCCGCAACATTCCCCACACCTCCAGCTGCGCAATAACCCCCCCAGCACCAACCCTGCAACATTCACCCCACCTCCAGCTGTGTAGAGCACCACCTGCCCTCTCGCAGCCTAACTCCTCCGCCAGCGCCCAAGCCCAGCAGCTGGAGTCCCACCCTCTTCTTCTCGAAGATGCTGCCGGCTCCTCATGCTCCACAGATCTCGATTCCCCAGGATCTGCCACTAATCTTGCAGGCCAGGCTGCATCAGCTTCAGTTCCAGCAGCAGTACCCTCTTCTCGTGCATCAGGCAGCACCGGTCTGGCGGGCCCAGACATAGCACAGCTTTCACATCAGCCCCTGGACATAACCCACAAAAGCCCACCTACTTCAAGGTCACCCTCGCCTGGTTCTGCAGCACCCCTGCCAGATCAGCCCCCGGACGCAACCACACACGTAAATTGTTGTACTCCAGCGGCTGCATACGATCCGCCTGTATCTCCGATTTCCCCCCCTTTCATTCCCCCTGTGCGGGGTCGTGTGCCCAACATTGCCCTTTCCCGGGCAGCTCACCTTCCCACCCCTCCACCTGCCAACCCCTCTCCAGCCAGCAACACGTGCCTTGCGGTCCCCTCTGCCCCTCCTCCCGTCACGTCACGTTCACTCAACCCCCACGCACATACGCCACACCCACCTGGTCAGTCCTGAGCGTCCCTGATCTCCTCAATTACCACCAGCTTGCACACACCCACACGCATGTTCATGCAAACACACACACATACACACACACACACACACATACACACACACAAGCACACGCCCACACACATGCACAAACAGAACTACGCCACACACACGCACGCCCACATGCACACACATACACGCACACATACATACAAATGCACGCCCACACATGCACAAACATAATTACGCCACACACACGTACGCCCACATGCACACACATACATGCACACATACACGCACATTTACGCACACATACATACAAATGCACGCCCACACACATCACACTCACTCAGGGGCCCATACACACGCGCACGCACACGTACACACATTCACGCATCCATTTACAGGCCCACCCACGTCATCATTAAGGGAATTTCAGCCTCGTCCACCCCCAGGCCCTCCTCCCCCTGCAGCTAGTTCTTCCGCCTCAGCTAGCCATGCCCTCACTCACACACCCACATCAATAGATTGCCGCCCTCCCACGAACACAGCCATGAGGGATCGCAGCCCATCACCCTTTCGCAGGGGCTTTCTTGGGAGGCAAGCTGGACCAGCAGCAGGTGCGATGACATCAAATGCAGGGGCAGCAGCGAGAGCAGGTGTAGGAGCAGTAGCAACAACAGGCGCAATGGCGTCAAATGCAGGGGCAGCAGCAATGACAGCAAAAATAAGTGCGGGAGCAGCAGCAGCAGCAGCAGGAGCAAGACCAGCAACAGGAGCAGCAACAGCAGCAATAGCAGCAGCCGGAGCATCAGCAGCAACAGCAGCGATAATGGGGGGATCAGGACCCACCCACGAACATAGCAGGCCAAACAACAGCAGCCCTCTGCGACGGGGCTTTTTCAACACCAAACATCAACCAAGGCAACAACAGGAGGGGGGTGGCAGCAGCATCCTGGACCAGCTGCAGCATGGAGCGCTCAGCGGCATCATGCTGCCTCAACCCTCTGGCAGCCAACCTGGGAGCACTAGAGGTGTTTGTGTGTGTGTGTATATATGTGCTTGCTTGCTTGCTTGCTTGCTTGCTTGCTTGCTTGCTTGCTTGCTTGCTTGCTTGCTTGCTTGCTTGCTTGCTTACTTGCTTGCTTGCTTGCTCGCTCGCTTGCTCGCTCGCTCGCTTGCTTGCTTGCTTGCTTGCTTGCTTGCTTGCTTGCTCGCTCGCTCGCTCGCGTGCGTGCGTGCGTGCGTGCGTGCGTGCGTGCCTGTGTGCGTGCCAGCGTGCGTGCGTGTGTGCGTGCGTGCGTTCGTGCTGTCCTCTTAGATGATAATGCACTGCTACCTTGGTCCGTGCCCTTACACACACGCACACACACATACACACATAGGACCTGCACTACCCCCTGTGGTCATCAAGGGAAGCGGTTGGCCTTTTCAGAACAGCACTCACATCTGCGCTCTGAACAAGGACACGCTGGAGTTGGTGATGCGATGTTTACCACCAAAAGCGTTGCTGCGGGCAGGCATGGTGAGTTTGTAGTCTGCGTTATAGTTTGTACAAGTACGCATATATTGTACATCTTATCCTCGTATTGGGTGTTGCAATTTATCAAAAGCATTGTGTGGGCAGGCACAATGCGTGCGCAAGCAGCTTACCTTGAATGGTGCTGATGGACACAGGTCCCAACACAAATCTGCGCACATGTACAATTACAAGCATATGCAATTACATGCCGGTCACACGCAAGTTTCCACACAAGCTGCATGCGCAGGTGTGCAAGTCATACTTACGCGCCATCACGTAAAAACTTGGCGTTCATAAGCGTGCACGCAAGCTCACGCAAACACACAAAGAGAAAACACACACACAAACACACGCATGCACACACACAAGCATACAGACAGACAGACAGACAGACAGACAGACAGACAGACAGACAGACAGACAGACAGACAGACAGACAGACAGACAGACAGACAGACAGACAGACAGACAGACAGACAGACAGACAGACAGACAGAC
>Ga0307942_1000949_pt1 | contig 22142 bp, 13 predicted proteins | sample OrgLakmetagen175_FD_201846 | JGI IMG/M metagenome (GOLD analysis project Ga0307942, IMG submission 201846) | Saline water microbial communities from Organic Lake, Antarctica - #175 | ecosystem: Environmental > Aquatic > Non-marine Saline and Alkaline > Saline | place: Antarctica: Organic Lake... | reverse complement strand
AGCGGGCAGAGGAGGCTGCAGCAAAGCAGAGCAATCAGCTGGCTAGCCTGTCTGCAGAGCTGTCAGCAGCACAAGCTGCCCTCAAGCAGCAGGAAGGCGCACAGCAGCAGCAGCAGTCCGAGCACCGAGCTCAGCTGGTCAGCCACGCTGCAGAGCTGCACCAGCTGCAGGCAGCTCTTGCCACTGCTGAGGAGGGCCAGGCCAGATCTGTGACAGAGACTGAGCAAAAGCTTAAAGCAGCTGAGAGTGAGCTGCAGGCTGTTAAGGTGGGTAGACAATTGAAAAATCACTAGCTCGTTGCATGTTGCTAATTGTAATTATGTTTGAGTTACACTGTATTCCACTGACCACCCATTTCAAAAATGCTCATCATTGCGTCTGATGCATCTGGTTAACAATCTTGTCTTGTTTCCAACAAACTCCCCTCTCCAGGCGGAGAGCGAAAAGCTGCAGCAGGAGCTGCAGATTTCACAACAGCAGGCAGCTGAAGCCTCAGATGCAGCAAGCCAGCAGCTGAGCAGCAGCCAGGATGATCTGAAACGCACCAATGAGCAGCTCAGTGCTTTGCATGACCAAGTGCGTGCTGCAAGGGCAGAGGCAAAGGGCGTGCAGGAGCAGCTAGAGGCAGCTCAGCAGCAGCAAGCAGCACAACTGCAGATGAAAGAAAGGGAGGTGCAGCAGCAGGCAGCACAGCTGCAGCAACAGCAAGCCAAAGCAGAGGAGCATGCTAAGCTGCTGCAAGCAAAAGTGGAGGTGAAGGAGAAGGATGCGCAGCAGCAGGCAGTGGCAACTGCACAAGCAGCACGTGAAACGTTCCAGCAACAGCTTACAGCTCAGCAGCAGCTAACAGCGACAGCACAGGCAGCAACAGCTGCTGTGAATGAGCAATTGGCAGCCGCTAGCAAGCGGGCAGAGGAAGCTGCAGCAAAGCAGAGCGATCAGCTGGCTAGCCTGTCTGCAGAGCTGTCAGCAGCACAAGCTGCCCTCAAGCAGCAGGACGGCGCGCAGCAGCAGCAGCAGTCCGAGCACCAGGCTCAGCTGTTCAGCCACGCTGCAGAGCTGCACCAGCTGCAGGCAGCTCTTGCCACTGCTGAGGAGGGCCAGGCCAGATCTGTGACGGAGACAGAGAAGAAGCTGAGAGCAGCCAAGAGTGAGCTGCAGGCTGTTACGGTGGGTAATAATTGGACCTCCACTATCTTATTGTATGTTTCTGGTTGTAATTATGTATAAGTTGCACTTAATTACACTGACCACAAATTTAAATTGCATGCCCTTCATCCCGTAAAATGCAGCAGCAGCACGCAGCACAGCTCGAGTCAGTGCTGCAAGGACATGCCGCTGAATTGAAGGCTGCTAAACAGGAGCATGCAACGCCAAAAGATGCGGCACAGCAGGAGCAAGCTGCCCAGTTGCAGGCTGTTCAGCCGCAGCAAGTGCCCGCTCAGAAGCAACCGGAGCAGCAACAGCAGCAGCCGCAGCAAATCAATGAGCAGGCACCTCACCCGCAGCATTTCTTGGAGGAGCAGCAGCAACAGCAGCAGCAACCACCTGATGCCCCAGATCAGGGGCAAGGGGGTCTCTCCAGTGAGGCGCTTATATCTTGCGTGCAAGACGCCCTTGGCAGCAAGGGTTTACTGGAGCCAGGGCAGGCACCTTGCCTGAGGTGGCGAGTCCGAAAAATGCTCGCAGAAGGGGGGATGCAAGGGATGTGCCTTCTGTACAGGTCAAAGAAGACGCAGGTGGGGTTTGTCTCTATAAGGCTTCCTGTGTGGGTACGTGCTACTTTTTGCGTATGAGCTTGCCCAAGTGGTGTCCAACGCTAGAGAATGGGAGTGCAACTTGTCTGTGAGTGCAAAATGGTTGTGCATGTAAGATTTCGTTTGTCGCTGTCCATTCATGACGTACGTATACATCTAGTTCCACGCAGGGCATTTCTACGTGCACATTACATATTACACATTGCATATTGCACACTTTTCCCCCTTTCACCTGACCACATACACGCATACAAGTCACCCACCCACCCACCCACCCCAGCGACCCTCACCCCTTTCCCCTACAACACATAAACACCACAGCAAAAAAAGTTGTAGGGCTGGTTAGAGCTGTATATGACAATGTGTCTGAAATTGTCCCTGCTCAATAAGAAAAAAGTGATCACGCTGTCTTACATCTGTATACATGGTCTTGGCCAAACTCACTACACGTTGGTGTGATAACTGCTTGCTCTGATTACCCCTGCTAAACCCACTCAAAACAAGTGCACACACCCTGTACCTAAATGTTTGTATGCGTGCCCTTTGTCAAATCCCAGAGGGGGCTAACGAAGGAAATGCATGAAAATGTGTATGTTTGCATTCAGGAGGCAGCCACTCACAGCCACTTAATTCGACTAACACCATTTTAGTGCCAAAGTATAGATGGCATTCACAGCTACCTAAGCATGTGCTCAGATTTATGTGGGTCACCCTGTGTATGGAGACATGTTGGGTTATGCACACACAGTGCACGTAAACCCTAAATTAGTGCTTTTCAAGGAAAAATAGCTGAAATCGCCATAAAACACCAATCACTCAGCCGTTTCACTCCATTTCTGTTGCAATGACATTATTAACTTGAATGTACACGTTTAACGTAAAAATGGTACAAATCAGATCAGTATGTGGTGAGATATGTCAGATTTGCATTGAAAAGTGGGGTTCACGCCACAAATAACTGAGCATGCGCCCCATTACGGGCAAGCCTCATGCTCAGGTGCAAAAATTCAGAGCACGGCCGTCCTCTGGGTGCCAAGCTTAGAGCTTGCCAGTCATGGGGCCCATGCTCAATCCACAATTTAAAACACCCTTTTTTTTGGCTCAGTCAGCCCCCTCTGGTCGAATCCTCTACAAGTTTGAAGCAAGCAGCTGCCTCCATGTAAATGGCTTTAATCTTGGCCTTAGTCTGACCCTTATCCGGCAAGCAACAAATACAGAATATCCAGTATGTATAGTTTGGATTGGCCAGAACCATATACATATATATTATATATATATATATATATCCAGTATGTATAGTTTGGATTGGCCAGAACCATATATATATACGGTATTCACACGGTATTTTTGGCAGGCAAATCACCAAATATACGGTCATATACGGTGCATATATATACGGTTCTGTCCAACCCTATGTATATGTGGCTGGCCTTCTGTTCCTAAACTCTCCTTGTACGTATAGACACACACTCACACACACAATCACACACACACTCATTCACACACACACTGCTTGTACAGGGCAAGGGCACGATGGGGGAGGTTTGGAATGGAGGCAACATCTTGTGCCGCTGCTCCACAAGGTACGTGTTAATTGCTTTTGTGCCGATGCTCCAGTTGGTGTGTGTCCATTGCTGTTTTGTGCCGATGCTCTAGTCGGTGTGTGTTCATTGCTGTTTTGTGCCAAGACACCAGTAGGTGCGTATTCAATGCTGTGAGTGCCGCTGCTCCACAAGGTACGTGTCAATTGCTTTTGTGCCGATGCTCTAGTCGGTGTGTGCTCATTGCTGTTTTGTGTCAAGACACCAGTAGGTGCGTATTCAATGCTGTTTTGTGCCGCTGCTCCACAAAATACGTGTTAATCGCTTTTGTGCCGATGCTTCAGTAGGTGTGTGCTCATTGCTGTTTTGTGCCAAGACACCAGTAGGAGCGTATTCAATGCTGTTTTGTGCCGCTGCTCCACAAGGTACGTGTTAATTGCTTTTGTGCCGATGCTCTAGTCGGTGTGTGTCCATTGCTGTTTTGTGCCGATGCTCCAGTAGGTGCGTATTCAATGCTGTTTTGTGCCGCTGCTCCATAAGGTACGTGTTAAATGCTTTTGTGCCTATGCTCCAGTAGGTGTGTGTTCATTGCTGTTTTGTGCCAAGACACCAGTAGGTGCGTATTCAATGCTGTTTGTGCCGCTGCTCCACAAGGTACGTGTTAATTGCTTTTATGCCTATGCTCCAGTTGGTGTGTGCTCATTGCTGTTTTGTGCCAAGACGCCAGTAGGTGCGTATTCATTGCTGTTTTGTGCCGCTGTTCCACAAGGTACGTGTTAATTGCTTCTGTGCCGATGCTCTAGTCGGTGTGTGTTCATTGCTGTTTTGTGCCGATGCTCCAGTAGATGCGTATTCAATGCTGTTTGTGCCGATGCTCCAGTTGGTGTGTGTCCATTGCTGTTTTGTGCCGATGCTCTAGTTGGTGTGTGTTCATTGCTGTTTTGTACCAAGACACCAGTAGGTGCGTATTCAATGCTGTATTGTGCCGCTGCTCCACAAGGTACGTGTTAATTGCTTTTGTGCCGATGCTCCAGTAGGTGTGTATTCATTGCTATTTTGTGCCAGTTGTATATTAACTGTTTCAATGTTTATGCTTGCTGTTGTGAAGAACTGGCCTGGCCCTTGTTGTACGTGTTAAAGGCTGTTTGTAGTGAGTTGGAATGGCTTTGCATCAGCCGCTTTGCTTTTGGGGAGGTATGCTAATGAAAAACTCACTGTTTAGATACCACATCAGCTCTACAAAACGCCAAAGGGGGTTATCTGAGCAAAAGTCATTACATGCTCATTTCTGCATGAAAGGGGAACTACTTACACATTAAATCATCAAATTGGACCCAATCCAGCTACCACTGGTGCTGGCTTTATAATCTACCAGAGCATATGCCCAGATCTAGATAAGTCGCCCTGCGTAAAAAATGACAGGACTAATTGCACACGTCGTGTCGTGCATCTATATCCTAGATGGGTGCTTTGCATGGGGAATGACGAATTAATCTGCATATTTCGCCAACAACTTGGTATATTTGCTCCATTGTTTTTGCAATGATCATTATTTATTATAAGTTATAGAATCTAGAAACTTTAAAATTCATTGGGTTTGGTGCGCTGGTTGATCAGATACAGCATACAGCTGCTCAAAAAGTAAGGTTCACGCCGCGGCTGATTAGGTATGGCCCCCTAACTGGCAGGTTTCAAGCTTAACTGCTTTGAAATTTGCGTATCAGAGCTGCGCTTAGAACCTGCCGGTTAGGGTCACCTGCCCTAGGAGCATGCAAAAAGCTTACCCATTTTGGGCCTCAGATAATCCCCTCTGACAAAACGCTGTCAATGGTGCTCACAGCTGTTGCGGGAAATTCCCAGCTCTGAAGAGCTGGAAGGAACACTTGTCGGTATGCTGATGGATAACTCACTGTTTAGATACCACGTCAGCTCTACAAAACGCTGCCAATGTCGCTCACAGCTGTCACGGGAAGTTTCCAGCCCTGAAGAGCTGGAAGGAACACTTGTCAGAAGATGGCAACCCTTCCGATGTCATTAGGGTTGCCGGCACTGGCATCAGCTTGGATGACCTGGCCAAAGCTGTTTGGCAGGTGTGGGGCTTTCGGTAGTGACACATGCGTGCAAATGCAGAAGGTAGAAAGATAGGGTTGGCCAGAACCATGTCCTCATTTCTTCTCCATCGAGCTTGGCTCAAGTTGGCACTTGGCACGTGCCTCTATACACACACACACACACACACACACACACACACACACACACACACACACACACACACACACACACACACACACACACACACACACACACACACACACACACTAGATATATATATACACACACAGTACGTCCGGCCCAGGCCTGGACCGTGTTTACAGGGGCATTGTGTGCAAACGGAACTTCTGGGCATGGAAATCTTATACACACAGTCATTTACAGTCGTATACAATAATTGAGCGTCTTGCTGCAGCACTTTTGGCAGGGAATTATGAAGACGGTTGATCGTGTTGATACAGAGTATGTGTGTATGTTGGACATGCAGTACTTCTGGCAGGGAAGTCTCCAGATTTCCGGTAATAAACAATGAAAACGCGGTGCACAAACGATATTTCTGGCAGAGAAATCTCGGAATGCACAGCCATATACAGTATACGATGGATATGCTATGTACATACACGCACCTTCAGCAGTGGCAGTCAGAATGTAGGGTCTGAATATACGGCCATATACAGTGCCATTTGTGTAACAATTACACAAAAATTTTCTTTGAAAAAATGTTTTTTGCAACGTGCTGTTGCATCATGTACGGTCCTGGTCGACCGTAATGGTAGGTAGTAGAGGATAGGAGTGCAGTGATGCACACATTTTCAGGCAAACAGCAATGGGCGCATTGACAAACATAGGCTTGGCCTAATAATATTGTGGAATTCACAATTGATCCAGGCTGGCAAGGAGCCTGTCCCACGTATTAAAGTTGAGCAGCAGCAGCAGCAGCAGCAGCAGCAACAACGACAGCAGCAGCAGCACCCTACGGACCGTGCTGTCCTGATGGACATCACCAACAGGGTGAGATCTTGCTGAGTGCAATTGCTGCATTTCTGACATAACGGAGCAAAACTTCCTGCCAAGATACACCAAATCTGTGTGATATGTTAAACCATTCTTTATCCAGGGCCCCACAACCTGCAAGGAAGAGGTGCCTTGCACCTTCAAGACTGAGGCCCAGAACTTCGGGTAGGCATCTGTTTTGATCTTGATCTTGCCATCTCACAATCTTGCACTCTCACTCTTGCTCTTGCATTCAATGCTGGGTAACACATACAGTGCCAACCTTTTTTGCTTTCTCCCATGATTTGTTTCTTGATTGCTGGCTAGAACATTGGAGATGGCTGTGTTAATTTATCAGCAATCATCAATATGTTTCATCTGTCCCTGCAGGCTTTTGATGTCTAATGGCGACAGGGATGCCTACCTTCCAGCTGGAGGTGCAAGCTCGGCGATTCACGGGCATTTTCACGAGAATATGGCCACCTCCCGAGGTGTGTGAGACACCGCGTGATAATATGGCTAGTTCTCAAGGTGTGTGAGACAATGCGTGAGAATGTGACTAGCTTCTGGTGATAATGTCCGATGATACGATTGTATATGAGAATATGGCTAGCTCTCAAAGTGTGTGAGACGATGCGTGAGAATGTGACTAGCTTCTGATGATAATGTCCGATGATACGATTGTATATGAGAATTTAGAATATGGCTAGCTCTCAAGGTGTGTGAGACAATGCATGAGAATGTGACTAGCTTCTGATGATAATGTACGATGATACGATTGTATATGAGAATATGGCTAGCTTGCAAAGTGTGTGAGACAATGCGTGAGAATGTGACTAGCTTCTGATGATAATGTCCGATGATACGATTGTATATGAGAATATGGCTAGCTCTCAAAGTGTGTGAGACAATGCGTGAAAATGTGGCTGACTCATGATGAAAATGTACAATGATTTTTGAGAATATGGTAGCCTCCAAAAAGCTGCATGGAGCAACAATGTGATAGCAGGCCACGACATCCCTGTCATGTCGCTTCTTTGTTTGCCCCATTTCCGGGCGTCCAAGGACAAGGCTGACTTGCTGTCGCAGTAGTGCGTCCGGTACGGTGTGTGTAGTGAGTTCATTGCAGCGTGTCCAGTGGAGCGTGTACAGTACGGTTTGTACAGTACATTGTGATCAGTACTGAGTGTGTAGAGAGTGTTCAGTGTTGTGTGTACGTTTCAGCGTGTACAGTACAGCTGATAGTACAGTACAATGTGAACAGTACAAAGTTAACACAGGTGTACTCTGAGTAAGAGTGTTCAGTGTTGTGTGTACGTTTCAGCGTGTACAGTGTACTCAGTTCAGTTTACCCTTGCACATTCTTTGCACTGAGTTGAGCAATGAGATGTTGTCACCCCCGCACAGCCCATCTTGAAGATGAATTGTTTTTAAACTCCACGGTCTGGTTGGTGCCTCTGTCTACCAATTGGCACATGATTAGAAACTGGAAAAAACCTACTACATTGTCCAACTGCTCACAAAGCCATCCTCCTCTGTGTATTTGTGTTTTCACGACAGGCACACATGTGTTGACTTTGTACTGGTCACATTGTACTGTACAACAAGACAGTGCTGGTCGATACCAACAGGTTGAGAAAGTGCTGAGCATTTGTGCTTCCAATTCACCGAAGATTTGCACTGTACAATAAGACAGTGCTGGTCGATACCAACAGGCCGAGAAAGTGTTGAGCATTTGTGCTTCCAATTCACCGAAGATTTGCAGGCCGGTACCAACTGGCCCACTTAACAACAGGCCATGAAAGTGCTGTGCATTTGTGTATTCCTATTCACCTAACATTGCAGGTCCATATCCACAGGCTGAAAGAGTGCATTTTTTTTGTTTTTCCCACACTTTTGGATGCATAGAAAACACCTTTCCCCCTGCAGAACAAATTCTGCAGAACAAATTCTGGCTCACCCTGCGTTAATTTTCCTCTAATGAGCACCCTTTTTAATACTTCCCTGAACACGTCACAACCACAGTGTTTGATGCCAGCCTGCTCCATCTGGCTGTGCGCACAAGCCTGACCGACAGCACCTATGTGCTGCTAAGTGGCCAAGGCAATGTGCTGCTGCACCCAGCAAGCACACTTAGCAGTACCAGTGCGTGCAGCTTGTATACAGCCGCCAGGGCTGGCGGGCCTGCACCCCTCAGCAAGGTTGGTCAATACTCGTGCATGTGTGTGTGCGCGTGTGTTTGTGTGCTTGTATACAGCCGCCAGGGCTGGCGGGCCTGCACCCCTCAGCAAGGTTGGTCAATATTCGTGTGTGTGTGTGTGCGTGTGTGTTTGTATGTGTGTGTGCGTTTGTGTGCTTGTTTACAGCCGCCAGGGCTGGCGGGCCTGCACCCCTCAGCAAGGTTGGTCAGTTGTCGTATAGTCGTGCAAATGCTTTAAAGCAAGCCTGCATCTCTCAGCAAGGTTGGTTGATGGTCGTATAGTCGTGCAGCTGCTTTACAGCATTAGCGGACACTGGTGCACACCACCAAAAGCGTGGGCGCCTCGTCTGCTGCACGCAACTGATACTGTATCGTCGTCTGCGTAGAACCACAGTTAGCCTGCACCTCTCAGCAAAGTTGGTCAATAGTCGTATAGCCGTGCAACTGCTTTATAGCAAGCCTGCATCTCTTAGCAAGGCTGGTCACTGGTCGTGCAAGCTGTTTTAAAGCAAGCCTGGACCTCTGAGCAAGGTTGGTTGGCCAGAGCCATATGCAAACGATGTGTGTACTGTTTTTTTTGCCGGGATATCATCATGTATACGGTCATATATGGCATATATAAATATATAAGTATACAAATTTGGCCAACCCTATTTATATGTGTGTCTTTACATATACAGGGACATCTGCGTTGTATGTAAGCTTTGCGATCACCTATTGCATAAGATAAAAGTCACAGTGGTCACATGTTTGTCTCCTTCCTCTACTACCTAAACAGAGAGCACTTGTGTGATTAAACCTTGTCTTATTTACGAACCGCCCTTGCACACAAATCCACGTTGCACCATCACACTCACCTAACCCCCCACCCGCTACACACACACACACACAACACAACACAACACAACACAACACAACACACTACAACACAACACAACACAACACACACATACACACACACATACACACAACACAACACACCCACATACACACCCACATACACACCCACATACACACACACAATACCAGGATGCGCTTTTTGCTTTGGATGGTGCAAAGCTGGAGCTGCCGGTGTGCGGCCTCCAAGGCCTCCCACAGAAACTGCTTGTACGCGCCAACGTGTGTGCGGGCAAGCATAAACGTGTGCAGCGCAGTCGACAGGGAGCACTAAACCCCGCCAAATCAGTCTTTGTGCAGCTAGACTGTGCTGGAGGCAGCAGAAGCACAGATGAAGATATGTTCTTCATGCAGCGGGAAGGTGCGCACATGCACACCCACATACACACAAACATGCATACACACGTGCGCACACACAAATATGCAAACACTCACACCAACCACATACACACAGGTGGACTCCTCCAGCTTGAGGAGGAAATTCTGAGGCAGCACCACCAGCAGTCACAATTGGACGGTGGGTGACGATAGTATAGGCCAGACGAGTTCCTGCTTCTTATTGCTGTGGGCTTTTTGTTCTGATGCCAACCTAAGCAAGCACAAGGTTAGGTTGCGTCAAAGCTCATATGTTTGCAGTGCAAACTTTGCACTCTAGTCAACGTGCCTTATCTGCTGTGCATGCTCAAAACAATCCTTGTAACAGCTGAATCCAAGCTTGCACTCCATTCAACGTGCCTATCTGCTGTGCATGCTCAAATTAAAACCTTGTAACAGCTGAATCCAAGCTTGCACTCCAGTCAATGTGCCTATCTGCTGTGCATGCTCAAATTCAATCCTTGTAACAGAAGAACCCAAGCTTGCACTCCAGTCAATGTGCCTATCCGCTGTGCATGCTCAAATTTAATCCTTGTAACAGCGATTGTTTGCTCCAACCAGCGATTGTTTGCTCCAACCAGCGATTGCTTGCTCCAACCAGCGATTGTTTGCTCCAACCAGCGATTGTTTGCCCCAATTAATGCTGGCTACACCATGCGCAAATCCTTGTTACTACACCATGCATAAATCCTTATTCCTATACCATCAGTGTTGTGCACCTGACGCTTGACGGCGTCAATGGTAAATGACGCTGACGGCGTAATTTATGTCAAATTGACGGTGAAAATAGTAAATTACGCCGTTGATCGCCTGAGTTTAGTGACGGTAACGCCGTTATTTACGATCGTTATTTACGGTGCCATCTTTGAATGACGCCGTATGTGCACAACACTGTATACCATGCATATATCCTTATTGCTACCTCTGTGTAAGCCCTGGTCTGCTTTTGCTGTGCATCTATGAATTGGGCTGACTCTGTTGAAGCCACTGACGGTTACCCCTTATTAACAAGTTGGTAGGATGTGGTTAAAAGCTGCCTCCTGGCCCTGTTGGATCGTTAAGTGTTCTGTGTTATGGGGCACCCATGCATGGCCGTAGGATGATGCAAAACATATAGCCCTTTGCCCGATTGCATTGTTCTACGCTGTAGATCAGTTGCACCACTGCTTTTCCACGTCACACATTCTAGCCTCGGTTCAAGCGTTGTCAAAACACAACAAAGCTGGAATGAACTGCAGTTGGTACGCGGCTAAATAATCTCCGCCATGCTTTTTCCGCCTCAACCAAATCTTAACCAAACCAGGACGTGCCTGACATTCTCCTTTCTTCATTCCTTACATGTTGGTCCTGTCGTACCCCTTGCCTGGCAAGCCCAGTCCTTGGTGCATGCGTACACTGTCTTAATTTCTTATTTTGCTCGTTTCTCATTCCTCATTCCGCACGCAGTGGCCCAGGCGTGCCCCATGCCTGGCAAGCCCAGTCCTTGGTGCATGTGTGCACTGTCTTAATTTCTTATTTTGCTCGTTCCTCATTCCGCACGCAGTGGCCCAGGCGCACCCCATGCCTAGCAAACCCATTCAGTGGTGCATGCGTACACTGCCTTCATTTCTTATATTGCTCGTTTCTCATTCCGCACGCAGTGGCCCTGGCGTACCCCATGCCAGGCAAGCCCAGTCAGTGGTGTGTGTGTGGCCTGGAGGTAAGGCACCTCAGCCCAGGCAGCACCATCGAGCTGCAGCTGGAAGAGGGGTGGTGCCAGCAGCTTGAGTCCTCTGCTGCTGTGCATCAAGCGCTGATATCAGCCTACCAGAGCTCTGACTCTGAGGCCAGCACACACTTGGTAAGTGGTGGACACAGAGTTGCAAAGTTGCGCTCGGCCAGATCTATGTATACACGGTAGGCAAATGTACGTGACTTTGAAATTTAATGGCCATAGGACGCATCTATGGGTGTGACTGTATTGTTTTGGTTACGGCCTTTTAGAGTTCGGCTGAAATGTCAGTAACAAGGCTCCGCACTTCAAGATAACGGTCTGTTACTTCAGCGCCTATATTCAGTAGCACTTACTAACACCCCAATCATTTACTCACGCTCCTCCTGGGTGCTTTCGCTCGTCCCTTTGCTTGAATGCCCTAAGGTCACAATTGGCCAGACCTGCAAATCATCTCAGAGTATGATTGCATTTAAACTTTCCCTGCCAAGGAGTGTTGCATCATGTTTCTAAAGACCAGGAGTCATTACACCCATATGCGTACCTTCATGCAATACATTGCATGTACACACATATAACACACACAAAAGAACGCGCTTTCAGACACTAACACACACACACAAATGTGCGCGCTTTCAAACACACACACACACACAAATACCGGCCAGGTCCCTGCAAAACATCACAAACTACATTGCTGCATTGACAAGGCGACCGACACTGGCAGTGTGCTGGATACGCAAGGAGGAAAGGGAGAGGAAACCGCACAGGAAGAGGCAGCAGGTATGGACGAGGCTCCTATCTTACCCCCGACAGCATCCTTGCCTAAGGCAGCAAAGGCGTCTTTGCCTGTGTGGCCAGATGCGGGGCCAGATGCTCCCTTCGGGTCGCTGTTTAGTCCGTTTCCACACTGCATCTCCAACGTAAAAGTGGAGAAAAGCGGCAAGGTCCCGACCCTGAAGGTGTGTGCTTGTGACGCTTATTTTCCACTGCTCGTAAAAGCATAGCTCGTAAAAGCATAGCATATTTTACAAGGCGCGTTAAGCCAGGCTTGGTCAGGCCAACGCTGTTATTAATACACACACTTGCAACACACTTGCAACACTGCTATTGTACAATTACACACACTTGCAACACACTTGCAACACTGTTATTTTACATTTACGCACACTTGCACACCGCCTGGCTCCTGCAAAATTTTGTTTACACTTCACTCCTTCTGATCTTCAGCCTCCACAACACTTGTTGCCGTCATGCCCTTTTATTTGCAGGGCCTAGGTTCCTTTGCCCTGTAAAGTATGACTGTAATTGTTAATGTGGTACTAGCACCTAGCGGTAGCGGTGAAGCTTAAAAGTAGGTTCGCCTTAAAAGCGTGCCACACTAGGTTTTCCTAGTAATGTAGAATAGCAAATAACTGTGTAGCAGTTACTCTGTGTGACATTGACGTTATTTTTGACCTACTCCATGTTGTTTTCTCAGACATCAGCGATTTTGTGTTGGACTTTGTCAAAAATAGTACCACCGTTAGGATGGATGCCAAGGCTGCCAAATGTTGCCCAAAGTGTTGTAGCGTATGATTGTATGATGTTTCTGTGATTAAGTTGTGGACTTAATCTGCAAATCTGATTTCTTTACTAAAGCACGCACAGTTTCATCCTGATCTTACAATATTTGTTTTGACAGGCTTTTTATTGGACCCATCTAGTCTAAGGCTGATTTTGGGCCGGTTCCGTCCGAGCTGCAATCATTCTAGAAATTGCAATTGTCATATTTGATAAATTGGATAATTCCAAGGACTGATTTTGAACCTGGCTCTTACCTTCCAATCTCAATGCGCAACAGTGGCGGAAATTTAGCAAGCCAGATGCAATTATAGTTACTCCGACCCAGCAACCACGCTCCAAACGAAACCCAACAATTACGCATCAACTAGGTCTGCCAATAATGTAAGAAGAGCTAGTTCACAATAATTTAGCAGATGGACCTGCCAATCCATATTCCCTGGCTATGAAACCAAGAGACACATAATCAAACAAGCGCGAAATACCTCATCAAAATCAGAACTGTGTAGACACTTCCCCTACCCAACAAGCAGAAAAGGCACGAGAACAACATGCTAATGCCTCGCTCACTCGGACACCGCACAATCCTCCACACCATCCTGCTAGGAGCAACATGCACCATCTACAACAGCCACACAAAAAACCCACTCCGCAGTCTCGGAGTTACTGGTTTACATACCACAGCACGCATAAATTTAGCCTACATGCAACAAATATCATACAGATCCGCAACAAAAATCATACAGATGAGGCTATACATTGATACGACACTTTTAACACAACCCCACAAGTATTTGAGCAAATCTCCTGGTGGTGTGCAGGCTTCTGCCTCCCATTCACCTGATCCCCACAGGAGGTTTTGTCTTATTTGTACTTTCCACTGGCAGGTGGGATGTTGTATGTCTTTGCATCCATTGGGTGGTGCAGAACACAATTTGCAACATCCTTTCCTAATACATGCCGGTAGTGATTACGCTACCTGCGTTCTTCTTCTTTTCTTCCCACTGTACGTACTCAGATGGTTTCTCACCGCAGGAAGCATGCTTTCTTATTTTCACAGGTTCCCAGGCAGGACAGTTGTCATGCTAAATCAGTGGCATGGACGAATCGTGTGACATCCCCTGGGATTTATAATGTGAGCAACAGTTTTATGGTTTTTTGGTTGTTTGGCTAGTTCTCTTGTATCAAACTCGCTATTTTCTCAGACTTGCTTGTCTGAGTATTATCTCTATGGCCTATACTTGCAATCCATGCTTAAGCTGGTACCATGATTGTGACAAGGTGTCTGCTTTTTTGCACCAAATAAAGAACAATTTGAAACCGCACCCTTTCCTTCATGAGCCTATATGACTTAATGAACGGGCGAGCAGTCATACTTCTTGACTGAAGGAAGCTTGCTTTCTTGTTAACCTTGTAAACCTTTTCTCTTCATTTATGAGCTTATGGGATTTTCTGGGGCTGGTTGAGACAAGTCAGCAGCTGATCAACAAAACAACCTGGCTGAAGGTCACTTTCCATTGTAAGCATTGTCAAGACCCATCCTCCGAAAAATCCTCTGGTTTGTCACATTTGGTTTGCCTTGCTGCTCATAAAGGTTCTTCTGAGCAGCTGTGCCAGCAGGCTGGAGGTCTTTGTGATCCAGACTAAATCTGACTCTCCCACATGTGTCTGATTCAACATACTAAGACAAGGAGAAGCCTTTTAAAAGCAAATAAGAACAGCAAATTTGGCATCAAACTATGTACAGACTATATACGATTGAAGAAGCAAGAAAAGTCAGTGGGTCTGATCATTGGTACTAGTGAAAGGGTCACTCAATGTTTTACAATACTGTCAACATATTACGCAACAAGCAAATCGTGTTGCAACAGCCAACACAGCAACCGAATTGACAGTGTTACGAGACCAGTGTAGAATACTTTGCAGCAGACAATCTAAAAGCCTGATCGCAAGAGGTAATGCTTGAAGGTAAATGGCGGTGCCCCATCCGTTCAGACATTTTTGCTGTTGCCTGCATACAGCGCAGCGATGAATTATAGGAATGAATTCCAGCTTGCTTGGAACATAGGGAAATGATGAATGCTCACCAAATATAAAATTTGCCTGGAATAAGTATGTTTATTAGTACAAATGCAAAGTACAAATGCTCAGATCTGCCTAACGCCGTTGAGTACTCATGGAACAGCATAAAACATTGAGCAACGTGTGCTGGATTTATGACAAAACCCGGAAAACGCCTGCAAGCATGTGTGCATCCTACAAATGAAAGCGCTTACCGTGCTCTGCTTCACAAGAGAGTGTTTCTGGATTGGATGAGGTCCTCTGTTACGCCTGTGTAAGCAAAAGGCAGGAAAACTGAAGATTTCCATAGGCAATACGATTCAGAAAAGTAGTACTGATTCTCTGAGTGGTAATTTTGCTTATTGTCAGAATCCTTATTAGTGCGCACCAATTAACAGCATCCTCTTTGGAAAATGTTGCATGCATGCTCATGAATGAATTCACTGCTGCGTGTTGGTAGGAGTTTCACACACACACACACACACTCACAAGCTATGGGCTCTGTTAAAACAGGAAGAATTGTGTACGAAGTGGGTATGGAGGAAAAGGCCAATCAAACATTTCACTGAACGCTAGTTTGACTTTCCCAAATGCGTGCACGTTGTCAGTAACTATGATGCGGCGCTACACGGGACGGCACCCACAAATTCTTGTCGCGGTTGGAAAGTAGGCACACATATTTCTGGAAAAAAACAACAAACTGCTATGCTATGTAAGGTTCTGGATTCATTTCCTTAGTGCAAAAAATGAAAGGTTTATGATGCACAATCAACTTCCTGTCAAGATTTGATTTGGAAGAGCTGAAAGTCTGCATAGTTGCAGTTGTTATTTAAAACAGGCTTTGTACTCTCAGGTCTTGCGTGATGAGAAATCAGATATGTTCCTTGTGCTCCAATCAGATACTACCCAGTCCCTCTACTTTTGCTTCTTACAATTATGGGCTTAATCTACTCTACCTATTTTCGACAGTCTCGAAACTAGCGATATTCGCACCTTGCTTTTCTCCTTTTGATGATTTGGCCCTGGAAGCAGGGCTCTGATCGTGCCAATGCACATCGTCCCTCTCCCCATCATCACCTAAACGAAACAAGTGCATACCATCTTGAGTGCATCATGACCATCGTGAGTGCATCATCACCATCTTGACTGCATCACAACCATCTTGAGTGCATCATCACCATCTTGAATGCATCACGACCATCTAGAGTACATCACGAGCATCTTGATGGCATCACTACCATATTGAGTGCATCATGACCACCTTTGAGTGCATGCAACTTTTCACTTGTCACACAAACACAATCAGAATGAAGTAGCTCAATGCTCCTCCTTGTTTCCATCACCTCCTGTACTGAAATATGGGCACATATTCCACGCATTTAGCATTGTTTACGTATCGAGTTGCAAAGTCACAAACATGGTTCACGTCACATGTTCACGTCAAATCGTTCACGTCACATGGTTCACATCAAATTGTTCACGTCACGCTGTTCATGTCAAATCGTTTACGTCACACTGCTCACTAAGTTGCAAGGTCTGGCCCTGAGAGGTACGTTGTGTAAGAGAGAGCGAGTGTGTCACCATGACCAAGTACTTCATCGCTACTATACTATGCAGTACTAGTCAGTAGTGCTAGTCAGTAGTACTATGTCACCAGTTGTCCGCACGCAGGCGTTTGCCTCCCCTAACACCACTGCACGGGGTAAAAGCTAGCTTGTGCTATTATCATCACACACAGCATAACACACACAAGCGTCAACATCATACACGCAGTGCACTCTTCCCTCCACTCACCCTCGTCCGCAGTCGGAACTTCACAAAACAGGTCTCGGCGGCAGCTCAGCTTCTTCACCCCTCCCTCTCCTCCGCCTGCTTTCTCCCTGCTTGCCTGCACCTCCTGTGCCGCCCCCTCCCCACAATCCACACCACCACCAGCTACACTCCAAACTACCTGCTCACTTTGCGCCGTCTGTGCATCCTCTTCCCCCCCATCCACGCCCCCCTCCCCCTCCCTGCTTCCCTGCTCAACGCTCTGAGTCTCTTGCAGTGCTATGTCCTCAGACTCACCAACTGTATCACCGTCCCCCACCCCCCACTGCCCACTTCGCTGCTCCTGCTCATGCCCACCTCTGGCGAGGGCATGCTGCTCACCAGCAGGAGGTGCTGCATGTTCACTGTCAACGACGACCTCCTCTCCGGGCACTGCATCCTCACCAATAACGTCCTTTTGAGCACCCCCACCAATAACCCCCTCCTCGCACACAGCACCACTAGGCATCTCATCAAGACCCCTGTGTACGTCAGCCTCAATCCCCTCTCCATCTCCCTCCCCCTCCTCAGACACAGCACCACCTGGTGCCTCATCAAGACCCCTGTGCACACCAGCCTCTGTCCCCTCTCCATCTCCCTCCCCCTCCTCTGATGCCTCTGCCATACCATTGGCCAGACTGGCTAGGCTGCAAGTCACAGACACCCCATCCCACTGGCCTCCAGCAAGCACATCCTCACCCTCCGTCCCCACCTCCTCCTCACACCCTTCATGTGGTACCGCTTGCTCCTCCACACAGCCCCCACTCGCCACCGCTTGCCCGGTGTCGCCCCCCTCTCCCTTCCACCACACCTGCACCTGATTCGCCTCTTCACTCTTCCCCATGACCCTCAGATCACACTCCCCCTGATCTGCCAGATCGCACCGACCCCCGTCTTCCTGCTGCTGCTGCCCCTGATCCTGACGTGCGTCCACATCATGACCATGATTGTGTTCGCCATCGGTCTTGGCATCTGCAGCATCCTCCCCTTTCTCTGCTGCTGCCACTGCTGTGGTGGCAGCTTCATATGCTGCTGCAGATCCTTTCAGGCCCCCAATTTCCATCTCTTGCAGCAGCACCTGTGTGAATGCAGCAGCACCTGTGTGAATGCAGCACCTGTGTGAATGCGGCAGCACCTGTTTGAATGCAAAAGAGACACCATCGTTCTGTGCGTGAGGGACATGTTGCAAGATTGGTATTCAGTCAGGGACACGGCATAAATTTGTAAGCCTTTCATTCAATACACGCACGAGATCGCCTGCAAATCCAGATGACTTTCCTCATGCATATTAAGCCAAGCCAAGTAACTCAAACATGCAGCATGCTTTGCTGTGCGTCATTGCAGCGCGTTTGATGTAATGCAGATGGAAAACGCTTGTACATAGAGTGAAACAATTTTACCGGCCAGCCCAGCTGACCTGGACTTGCAGTGAGCGCATGTGTGTAAGCATGTGACTGTGGGTGTGGGGTACAGGTGCGGACGAGTGCATTTGTTTGTGCAACTCCTGTGGCGTTGCCAACTCTGACCTGATGTACTAGAGTTGGCATTGCTTGCAGCCGCTGCATAACGCCCAATGATGATTTAAGGGAAGTAAAGGCTAGGTTAAGCTGTTCTGTATGTGTCCTAAAACTTTAAACTGCAGTATCCTTGATGGTAATTCAAGAGAAGTAAAGGCTAGGTCTAGCTGTTTTGTAAGTGTCCTTATAATTGAACTACACTTGCCAGCCTATCTGCGCTTGCAGGTCTGTGTTTGCAAGCAGTGCAGTGCAGTACAGCACGCACAATTAGAATAAACAACATATGCTGCCTTTGCTGTTACGCCTCTTCTTACCGTGCAGCGTGTATTGCTCACAGGCAGTGCAGCACACACAACTAGGACAGGTACGAGATGAATCGGGCCTTCTTACCTGCTGCCATAGCTGGCCTGTCTCTTCCTGCAGTGCGGCTTGCTTTGCCTTGCTTACAGGCAGTGCAGCACACACAACTAGGACAGGCACAACATGAATTGGCCCCTCTTACCTGCTGCCGTAGCTGGCCTGTCTCTTCCTGCAGTGCGGCTTGCTTTGCCTTGCTTACAGGCAGTGCAGCACACACAACTAGGACAGGCACGAGATGAATCGGGCCCTCTTACCTGCTGCCATAGCTGGCCTGTCTCTTCCTGCAGTGCGGCTTGCTTTGCCTTGCTTACAGGCAGTGCAGCACACACAACTAGGACAGGCACAACATGAATTGGCCCCTCTTACCTGCTGCCGTAGCTGGCCTGTCTCTTCCTGCAGTGCGGCATGCTTTGCCTTGCTTACAGGCAGTGCAGTGTACTACACTACCGGAATAAACACAACATGAATTGGGCCCTCTTACCTGTTGCTGTAGCTGGCCTGTCTCTTCCTGCAGTGCGGCATGCTTTGCTTGCAGCCATTGCAGGTGGTGCAGCACATCTGACTGGTCGGGCAAGGCCGCCCCCAATTCCTGCCAGCTCTCCTGCAGGAGTTTAAGAGTAAAAGTATTGCGACATTAGGTTAATGCAGATACAATCTGCGTGCACTAAGGAAAAGCTGCAGCTCAATCAGTGAGCACAGCAAAACCTTAATCGGGACAAGGAGATCAAGACGCCAATGAATTTGCAGCAGGATTGGTCGGATGCGTTGTGATTTGGGGAAGAAGCTGTGAAGACTGCAGTATGACAGCCCATGATACCGTGAGAGATTAAAAAACATGATAGAAAGCATTACCTGCAAGCTTTGCAGCTCTGCTGCCACTCGGAGGGCACAGGAGCGATGGCAGGCCTGCACCACTTGTAGCGTGCGGCTGGCCATCTGGTGTGTAGCGTCCTGTGCAGTGAATGGCAGTGGTGGTTGTGGTTTGAGCTCAATGTCAGCAGGAGTGTTTCTGGTGAAACTAGACAATAAAATCTGGACTTTCCCTTTTCGATCATGAAAAATAACTATGAGCTGGCAGGCGCAGGCTAATCCAGGGTACGCAGCACGAGTGTAAAGCAAACTTGTAATCCAGACAAGATTTTGGCATGGCAGGCGTCAGTAGTGGCAAGAGGTGCCAGAAGTAGAGTGCTGGTGAAACTAGATGCGTGACATAGGCTGGGCAGGCATAGGCTATTCCAGGATACACAGCATGAGTGTCACACAAATTTGTAATCCAGACAAGATTTTGGCATGCCAGGTGTCAGTAGTGGCAGTACACAGCGTCTACCACATCCACATTCATCCCTGACGAGTTGCGTAGTAGGTTCCTCATAAAATACATAGGGTTGGCCAGAAACGTATATGTACGCCGTATATGACCGTACATTTGGTGATTTCCTAGCCAAAAATACCGTAAGTACACCGTATATAATAGTTCTGGCCAACCCTAAAAATACAGTAATGTACAGATCTGACCCATCTTGTCTAATCGGAGGATACGTAAAAAAAATGGGTGCCAGTAGTAGTGTTGCTGGTGAAACTAGATGCGTGACAGAGGCTGGACAGGCATAGGCTAATCCAGGCTGCACAGCACGAGCGTCACACAAACTCGTAATTTAGAACACACAATAACTCGTTATCCTGACAAGATTTTGGCAAGAGGTGACGAAGGCTTGTACGCAGCTCCAAAGCAAATTTAAATTATAAGGACACAAAGTCAAGTACAAATAAGGGCATATCCCACTTGAATAACATCAATCATACACGCAGCTGCACTGTGCACGGCCGCAGCTGTCAGCCCCAAAGCAACTTGCCAGGAAAAGGACATGAATTCAAGTACGCAGCATATCCCACCTGAATAACATCAATCATACACTGCACTGTGCAGGGCCACAGCTGTCAGCTCCAAGATGTGCAACAAAGCATACACTTACAGGATGAGCCAGGTCACACCCCACCTGAGCCATTCATTCACACGCACATCTGCCACGTCAATCACACACACAGTCAATCACACGCACATCCGCAACTTCAATCACACACACAGTCAATCACACGCACATCTGCCACGTCAATCACACACACAGTCAATCGCACGCACATCCGCAACTTCAATCACACGCACAGTCAATCACACGCACATCTGCCACGTCAATCACACACACAGTCAATCGCACGCACATCTGCCACTTCAATCACACACACAGCTGCACTGTGCAGGGTACAGAGCTGCACAGCCATGGCCATCTACACTACCATGGCCTGCAGCAAAGAGTGCACTCACACGGCTCACCTGAGCTACGTCAATCACACGCATAGCTGCACGGTACACAGCTACACGGCCACGACCTTCTGCTCTGAGGCGTGCAGAGAGTTCACATTTTGTAGCTTCCAGCTGTGTCGTGTGTTCATCCCTGGTTGCCTGCATTTGGGCAGTGTGTTCCTGCTGAGTCACTTCCTGTTGCTGTCTGACTGCCTCTTGCTGCGCAGCGAAATGCTCCTGCTGTGCTGCATGCTCCTGTTTAGCAGCCTCCAATTCAGCAGCATGTTCTTGCAGAGCTGCCTCCAGCTGTACTGCATGCTGCTGCTGCACCAGCACCTGCTGCTTTTCAGCCGCCTCCAGCAGTGCGGCTTGCTGCTGCTGAGCTGCCTCTAGCTGCTCCTGTACGCCCTTTGCCTCTGCCTGTGCAGCACACACTTGGTCCTGCAAAGCACCGAGCTGCTCATTGGTGCGTTTCAGCTCATCCTGGCTGCTGCTCAGCTGCTGGCTTACTGCATCTGAGGCTTCAGCTGCCTGCTGTTGTAAAATCTGCAGCTCCTGCTGCAGCTTTTTGCTCTCCGCCTGGAGAGTGGAGTTTGTTGGAAACAAGACAAGATTGTTAACCAGATGCATCAGACGCGATGACGAGCATGTTCTTTGAAATGGGTGGTCAGTGCAATAGAAACTCAAACAATTAAAATTAGCAACATGCAACGAGCTAGTGATTTTTCAATTGTCTACCTTAACAGCCTGCAGCTCACTCTCAGCTGCTTTAAGCTTCTGCTCAGTCTCTGTCACAGATTTGGCCTGGCCCTCCTCAGCAGTGGCAAGAGCTGCCTGCAGCTGGTGCAGCTCTGCAGCGTGGCTGACCAGCTGAGCCCGGTGCTCGGACTGCTGCTGCTGCTGTGCGCCTTCCTGCTGCTTGAGGGCAGCTTGTGCTGCTGACAGCTCTGCAGACAGGCTAGCCAGCTGATTGCTCTGCTTTGCTGCAGCCTCCTCTGCCCGCT
>Ga0307942_1000947_pt1 | contig 22159 bp, 21 predicted proteins | sample OrgLakmetagen175_FD_201846 | JGI IMG/M metagenome (GOLD analysis project Ga0307942, IMG submission 201846) | Saline water microbial communities from Organic Lake, Antarctica - #175 | ecosystem: Environmental > Aquatic > Non-marine Saline and Alkaline > Saline | place: Antarctica: Organic Lake... | reverse complement strand
ATGTCACATAACACACACCTGACTGACAACAGCGTTGGCCAAAAAGACTGCTCGCATCCCACCTTTACGACACACACATGTCTTGCCCCTTTACATGTGCACTTTCACATGTCACATAACACACACCTAACTGACAACAGCGTTGGCCAAAAAGACTGCTCGCATCCCACCTTTACGACACACACATGTCTTGCCCCTTTACATGTGCACTTTCACACCAAACCCAGCCTCTGTTTTTCTACTGTCTTTCTACTGGCGCAAACGAATAACTCGGTATTATCTGTTTAAGCCGTCCCATTGCGTCCGGGGATGTGCCGCGCCCCCCTTGCACATTTCTAGGGTTGGCCCAAATTGTACACGGGATTTCCATACACCTAGTACTTTGTGTACAACGTAAACAACCGTATATCCGCCGTATTTTTGTATGTACAGTTTGGGCCAACTTTGCACATTTATAAGTGCAAATGTCATGTGTCGCGTGCGCTATGCACTATCTGCTGCTCTTTGTCACTTGAATTCCTCAAGCCATCCGTTTTTGCAGCACTGCGTATCTTGGGAATCATCCCAAAAGGGGCTGGGCATCGGGCACCCCCTCTTGCATGGGGTCCCAGTTCAACGCCTACAGCTTTTACACATGTTTTACACGCTTTTACCCAACCTCCATCCTAGCTATAACCAGATGGGTGTAGGGGGTTATGGTGAACCTATGAGTGTGGAATGTAACATGCTCGCACAGTGTATGGATTACGCACAGCTTGGGTTGGCCAGAACCATATATATACGGTTTACATGCCGTATTTTTGGCAGAGAAATCACCAAATATACGGTCATACACGGTGCATACTTCCGGTTCTGGCCAACCAACCCTGCGTATCGCTCTTCCCTCAGCCACCTCCTTGTTGGCGACTGTTACATTTGGGATCAAAACAGCCTCCTCCACTTGGCGCACAGTTCCGCCCATCACACAGATTAAACCATTTTTCTCCAGCTACGCTCTGTCACCTGTGACTGCTCTTCGTGCAGGAACCAACACCCCCTGAACCTTGTCCTCCTAACCTTGTTCACGTTATCTGAGGGGGTGAGTAGTTGGAGCTACTCGTCAGGCCTTGGTCAAAGCATTCCTTTCTCTGCCTAGGAGGGCATTGAGCTGCCCTAGTGAAGGGCTCTGTGTGTGTATGTTTGTGTCTGTCTGCGTGCGCGTATGCCTGTGTGTGCCCTTCACATGCTGCTGTGCAGAATAACAGGCTTGTGGATTTTAAACTGATGTTTAGATTTCTGGGGTGACTCCTTAGTCCCATCCTTCATGAGCATCCCTGCATATCGGTTAGGTTGCTTGTGCAGGCCTCTCATCCTGCGTGTGCACGTGTACACTAGACATGACACAGAACCTGACACAAAACCTGACGCATAAGTTTCCCTATTCTTGTGCTTTTGCCTCCCTTGCTCTCAGCTGCTCGTGGGATTTGCATCCTCAATGTACAAGACCGACCTTGTCATACAGGCAGCCGCAATGACTGCCGCAGTCTCTGCTGGTAGGTGCTGTTGCATCTCTGTGTTGAGTGTTGAGTAAGTGCTGGCTGCAACTTTGCGAGGAAGAAGAGTGCTTGCTCATGCCCCCTCTGTCAAGCCTGAGCTGGCGTCATGTCGACTTCCTCCAAGTCTGAACAGGTTGTATAGGTTTACTGTTCAGATTGCGTTATGATTATGATGATGAAGCAACTGAAGATACACGTACTCGCCTGTAACCACGTACGCCCAGTTCCTTGCCTGTGCGTCCACACTCCTTTACCACACAGGTCTTGCTCTGTATGCTTTAAAGACAAAAACCGACTACACAGCTATGGGGGGCTTTTTATATTCCATGCTCCTGTCTCTTTGCCTTGGCATGTTCATGAACCTGTTTCTGGGCGTCCCAGCCGTCAGGTAGGCTCGCTGTTGGACCAGTTACCATATTCTGCTGTGCAAGTGTGTGCATGTGTGTTTGTTTGCGTGTTTAACACACCTTGCGTATGGGAAATTAGGCGTCTGCATGTGTGCGTGATGTACACGTGATCTACACGCCCCGTACAGAAGGAGGTAGGGTCGTTTAATCGAGCAAAAAGTGATTCAAATTAGCCAGCCTTGTTTGTTTGGCAGGTGATTGTTTGTCCTGGATCGTGGCAAGGCAAGCTTAGATTACAGCCACACTGACAACTGAACATAATTTCCTGGTCCTGCAGCCTCTTTTTATCTCTTGGAGGAGCCGCACTGTTCTCTGTGTACCTCATCTACGATATCCAGGTTTGCCGTGCTTGCAATAATGCACAAAATGTTCACTTGCTTAGAGTCTGAATCATAGACGGGAAATCTGCCTTTTTTGTGCTGTAAATCTGACCTGACTTGAGCGCACGACCGCAGCACTTGAAGAATATGTGCATTGTGCTTTGTGCATTACACGTCCAAACTGTGCTTGATAGAAAGAACAGGTAGGAGGTCGTGCTTTCTTAGCTTTAGCAAGACTTGCACTCTCTCATTCCTCATATCGTTACACTTTGCCTCTTGTTGGTGACGCCAGCTCATTAGCATTAGTGCTAAGTAACCAATACCACATGGCGTGTTTTTTCTTGCAATACGTTCTTGCTGTTCCATCCTTTACTAAGAAGCATGCAAAACTGAATGCACTCAGCATCCTTTTTGGAGAGACCTCGCAAACGTGTGCTGTCTTCTTTTGCTCTTCCAGATGCTCATGGGCGGCAACCACAAGTTTTCTCTGTCTCCAGACGAGTATATTTTTGGTGCTATTGCCATCTACCTTGACATCATAAACTTGTTCATGCACATTTTGAGGGCACTCAGCAACAATCGCAACTCTTGAAGTTTACAATTTTGCAGTTGTGACGAGTATAAAACGAATTAGTTGTTGTACTGGACATTGCAGGACGTGATGAATTAAATTGTTATGACCTGCACCTGTTTGTATGTTGAAATGCTTGTATTTGGCCATGCCGCTGGCGTACTTTGATTGTATATTGCTTAAGGCAATTTACTTTGCGTCCGGCACGGCAAGAAAAAACTCGGCAAAAATATGTGATGTCAGGGATCAATTTGCCTCAAGCTGCAGGCACCGCTGTGTTTGTTTGTATTTTGTTTGCTCTACGTAAGCGCGGGCTCACATAAAGAACGTGAGACGCATGGATTGCTTCTTTGCAGAATCTGCACTTTACCTTCAAACTCGAAGTAAAACCCGTAATATCCACCACCCCTTGCCAAGTTTCGTTCTTTAAATAACCTGCCGCCCAGGAGGCGTCAAGGATTATAACTTTTTGGCGGCAAAAGTCAATTTCCAAATTATCTAATGTACTCGAAATCCTGGCGTTGAGAGCTACCGATCGATATATAAACGAGTCAATTCTGGGAGGGGGGGGGGGCATTTGGTTTTTTGGGCGGTTCTGGAAATTTTCGAGGGGGTCCCTAGAATTTTTCTGGGCCACTTTCACGAAGTACTATATATATGTATATATTTGGAATCCTAAGCTCAAACCCCAGTCGATTGGCACCCTTGTTGGGTGGTTTGATAGAAGGGGGGGGTCTGGGTGCCTGATCATAGAAATGCATGGAATGCCCCAAAGTAGGCCGTGGGGGTGTGTTCAGGCAAATTACCAGCAATTGATTCCAAACTTGCAGATTACGCATTACATAATGCCGCATTAGTTGCATGATTGAGAAATTGCTTTGGCAAAGGTTCTGGCTGGATTTGTGCACTAGGTGGTCAGTGCAAGAGCGTGTACAAACCAGTTTTTGCCCTATAGCTCATCAGGTAATGCATTATTCGGCATGAGAACTGTGCAGGCAGATAGCTGCTTGAATTCTGAGCAGATTGACACCCTTTTTACTTATGTGGGGGGTCAGGAAGGGGGGTTTGGGGGGTGGGTGAGGCCCAAAAATTGGACGTGCCTGTCTACGATTTTTTTTACGCCTCCTGTGATTTTTTGACTTTGAATGAAAGGAAAGAACAGAAAAAAGAATGCAGACAGCAGACAGTAGACTGCAGGTGTCGTATTGAGTCCTACGTCGCTCAAAAAGGTCATGGGTCATGGGCAACTCTTCTTGCATTATTGGCCTAGTTTGGTACGTGTTTGTTGGGGTTTCTTTCGGCGCGTGGACGCTGGCTGGATCGAAGTAACTAAAATTGCATCTGGTGATAAATTTCTGCCGTTACTGCGCGTTGAGAGGTAAGAGGTCGTTCCTAGCATCTACGTCTCAAAAAAGGGCGTGTAACGCCGTGTGGTGCCTAGGGGGGAAATCCGCAGGCGGTCAAAACCACTCCCATTACGTCGGAAAAGAGTGGGCTGTTGTAGGCGGCTTGAATCAACTAGAATTAACCACGAAATTGCCAGTTGTTTTAACACGGGGTGCGAGTACAAAAATGGTTATTTCAACCATAGTTGATTTTAATTTGTTTCAACTAAAAAAAATGGCTGAATCAACTTCGGTTGATTTCTGGATGAAACAATTTGCTTCCATCTCTAGTTGATCTCTGGTTGAAACAAGCCTGATCTATCTGCGATGGTTGATTCAACTATGGCTGTTTCAACACGGGGTGCGAGTAGATTTCTGGTTGAATCAATTTATGGTTGATCTCTGGTTGAGACAATTTGCTTTCATCTCTAGTTGATCTCTCGTTGAAACAAGCCTAATATATCTGCGATGGTTGATTCGACTATGGCTGTTTTAATTCGGGGTGCGAGTAGAATTCTGGTTGAATTAACCACGGTTGAAACAATCTGCTTTCATCTCTAGTTGATCTCTGGATGAAACAAGCCTTAGTTGATCATTGATTCAAGCGGAAATCAACTGCTGTTCTGGTTGTAGTGTAGGTCCAGCCCCGCCAATCTTGCACTTTACGGATCAGGTTTGGGATGGCGCTGTGTTGGGTTGCTTCGTCAGAGCTCTGAGGTGGGCCCAGGGTACTATCTTTATCTTGAGGCCAGGAGTCTTTTTAGATGTGAAGTTCAGAGGGTGTCGTTAAGGATGTAATTGAAGGGTCGTTATGGATTTAATTGATTTTCCACTTTGCCTCACGGATCTATTTGGCAAGCTCTTTTAGCCAATCTTTATTTTGAACATTAAGGCAGATTTTGTCCACAATGTTCCATATGGCAATGATCTGCAAATCACAGGAGTGTTTGGGGAGTGCCCTAATGGAGTCCCCCCTCCATACGTACGGTATTTTTAGCAAGGGAAACCTCCTTAAGGACCTCCTCATCTTTCCTAAGGACCTCCCTATCTCTCTTTGCAACTCTTTAAGGACCTCCGTATCTTTCTTTCTTGCAGGTCTCCAGGACCTCCATAATTTTTAGGCCCTGGTGATCTGGCACCCTTTTAGACCCAGATCAGGCACACTAACTCAGATCACAACCCTTTTATTTACAGTGACTGATCAAGTGCACTTGCATATACATTTAGGCATTTAGGCCAGTAACCAAAACATCAGAACTGCAGCACATAACTATTAGTAGTACTTCAATTCCCAAACCTGCAAAACACCTGTTCAAAACAAAAAACAAACCAGTAATAACAAGAAGTGCATGGCATCTGCCAAAATATCACCGCAAATGAACAATTAGCCATAATCTGAAGAAAACAACATGTGCTAAAAATAGGTTGAGGAAGCCAGTTTCATTTTGTTTGCAATGTGAAGGGCGGTTTATTATTTGCAGGGATCGATCACAACTGCTCAAGAGCTAGGATCCTCACTCTGCAATCAACGTAGGGTAGCTGCCCTAAAAGCCTAGTGGCCCGTGGTCAGGCCAGACTCTTCAAGGTCGCGGGTTTGAATCCACCTGGTAGCGTGAGTACTTCGCTGTCCGACAGCAACGTCTCCGTTTCCATAATCCATGCTTGTGGTGTTATCACCCTTGCGTAGCTTTTCTTTTTCTTTTTATTCTTTTCCTCACTCTGCCCAGCAATTATTTTCCTTCACCAATCCTAATTTTGCAAGCTCTACATCCGCACGATAGCCCATCTACATATATATCATACAGCATATGCTTCTTCACAATCTTCACCGTCAACTTGACACTCAGTTTCGGTTTGTTTTCCGTCCGCTGGCTTGCTGCCCCCCTCCTGTTGCCTTAACCCTTCCCCTTGACCTTCCCTTTCTCTAGCCTCCCCTACCAGCCTCGCACCCTGTGTCCTTTCCTGCTTGCTCAACTCTGTGAATGACAGTTCAATAGAGAGATGTATTGAACACACATACAGATATTTAGCACAACTTGCGATTCCTGTATTCAAGTAACACAATTGAAGCTGTTGTAAGCATGGCCTGAACCCAGTCAGCTTCTGAAGACCTGGTGACTCCACAACAAAGCTGAAAAAATGGATACGAAGCTTGGTGACAAGCTCTTTATCTCTTAGAAACAAACCCAGAACCAGCGTGTCATAGGCTATGCTCGTAGTAGTAACACATCCAGCATTAATAAAGAGCGGGAGCATTTAAATGCCACCAAGTTAAAGCCCCCAACCACCAAAATAAAGCATTAAGCCTCTTGAAGATTCTTGCATGCAGTTGGATTCTTGCTTGCACAATTAAAGGATGCTTTTATATGGTATCGAAGGGCCCATCTCTCAATGGCACTAGGCTTCCATTGGACCAATTACTGCTCCTGGGATGTTGGTATTTGCCAAGCACTTTGAGCCCTTGCCTTCTTTTGGGCGGATCTTTTGCCAGCCAGTTATTCTGTTAATGCCGTTGTCAAACTCAAACATCAAGTCTACAACTTTAATGCCCCAAAGTTGTTCACTAACTTTTTTGCATACTCTCTCTCTCTCTCTCTCTCTCTCTCTCTCTCTCTCTCTGCCAGAGTACGTCTGTGGAGTGTAGGCATATGATGGACAGAAGTTATGACGCGTTCCTTCCTATTTATCAGACATATTTTAACCTTTGGGCAGTATCCTGTCACTCGGAGGTCCCAAAATTGGTATGCTGTCTGTATTTCAGCATATGGTCATGTGTCTTGTATTGTATTATCTAACCAAGATGGTTGTTTGTGATGAGTTGCTGCTGCCTCTGGGCAAGGAGAAAACGTATTGCAGTTGTTCCAAATGTGAGCCATTGAGTAGCTGTAGTCATGTGGCTAATTTATGATTGTGGCGGCTGCAAACAGCATGGCATAATAATGATCAATAATACCATATGATAACACGGATGTAACAACGTACGTATGCAAATCTTTCTTTATCGCATATTACTAACACTGCAGCAATATGTGATTAAATATGCGCGAACGGTAGATGCTCTCCTCAGGCCGGGTATCAGAGACGTCAGGGAAAGACCAACTAAAGTCTCAAAACCCGTTTTTAACTGGAACACTGTTGCCACTCTGCAGATCCTTAACCCGATCCAAGCACACTGTGCAAAACACATTTACACCACCCCATATCTTGCTTATGAGCGTGCTCTCTCTCTCTCTCTCTCTCTCTCTCTCTCTCTCTAACTCTCAAATACTGTGAGAACACTAGACCTCAGAACCAGCTGAGCGCCGCGCAGGAACAGCAAAAAGGCCTCTGCTCCATCCTTAAAGGAACCTCCATTACCCTCCACACCATCCTTTTGGGCGTGGGTGACACCATCTACAACAATCACACACTTGAGCCTTATAAGGAGCTGGGTCTTGACTCTCAAAGAGCTAAGAAACTTGCTTCGCTTACATTCTGTCAACTACGCTGCCAAACTTGTCCATACCAGGCGCACACTTATCAGTGCTAAAATCAACTCTCATCAGGAACCGGTCTCAGGTTAAGCCTGCAACCCTCCTGATCCCCATTGACCTTTTTCTTCTCCTTTGCGGTGGAGCGTTTTACTTCAACCGTTACCAAAGTGGCTCCTTTCTCTTGATTAATGTAGGGAGCGGTTTTTTACCGCCTGTGCTTTTTTTATTCTTTATCGTGCTGGGTAGACAGGTCTGGTTCTCGTTTGTTCAGCCATGTCAAAATGTCTGGGATCTCATGACCAGTTCGCTCCAGGGCATCTCTAAGAATGTATGCGCCTTACGGGAATGGCTCCTCGTCTGTTCTATACAGCTGCCTTAAAGGCAGAGGGGGGAAGCACTCATATTAAGGAAAAGTTATGTTCAGGTTTAATTTGTGCACGTGCTTTTGCAGATCTAGAGTGCCTTTGCAATAACAAATCAAATACAGCAATTATGTATTGCTTTGACGCAAGATGTTTTGTTTGCATGCCGATAGGTTTCTTGCGCCCCTCCTACACACTTGGGGATGATTGTTAGCATTCAGTGTGCAACTACGAAAAATGATGCAAATAGCTCGGGGACATGTATACCCAAGAAGCTATGCGTAGGTCTGCAGCGGTTAGTTACCCGTTGTTTTCGAGATGTTAATAAGCTTTCTGGCTTGTCTTATGTACAAGGTACTGAAAAGATGGCAGTCATTGCTTTGCATTTGAGGAGTGGGTGAGACGCACAGGATGAATAAGCACAGGAGAAGGAAGTTTTGCTATACGAGTGAGTAGACCAGGGTTATTAATCACAAATTACAATTGTACACAGTAGTGGAGTTAACCTAACAGATTTTAAGTGGGAAAACACAATAGCCTATGTAGTCTCTGTCACTCAAATGATATTATTGCGTATATAGCAGTGACTTTACCCTTTAAAGAGCCTTTTGCATGATTTTGTGGAACGTTGTATGGCTCAAACCAAAACAACAGCTGCATGCTGTCCTAGTCTATGTAAGAGGTGTAGACATTGTGGGGTTAGAACAGTGGGCAGCTTCCCATGGTCTACTTAGGCCTGCAGCGTACCTCCCGGCATGGCTGCTCAACCTCCTCCCTCCATGCCCACTGTTTAATCGTCTCGTTATTATAAAACTACAGGATTGCTTTTGCGCCTTACACATTATTAGATGCAGGGAACGCGGCAAGTTCACCAAGTAGACTTACTCTGTCTAAGACACGATTTCCTCATCCTGAAGGAGAAGTTACGGCCCCTGTGGCTGCTCCCGTTGTTTACCGTTTTATTGTCGCACGAGGATCCTCCGGAACTACAGGCCTGGAGGGCTGCTGCTGCTGCTGCTGCTGCTGCTGATCAGCAGCAGGCTCGTGAGCCTGACAGGCAACCAGCAGGGTTGAGCCCGCTGGTGCTTCAACAAGGTGTACTGTAACACAAGTTTTAAAAGGCATTCTTGAGCGGTTCGATTTGGAACTGTATTCCTGTAATCGTTACATCCGTTCCACCCTCTTGTGGCTGACGTCCTCATAAACAATTCACATTAACCTCTTAAAATTTTGCCTCCAAGGATTCTATATGAATGTCCTTGACTGCACTTCGGGACGATTATGCAAAAAATTGTGTGCGCCCGGGTTGAACCGAGGACTTTGCGCTGTGCGGTCCGCCGGGTCGTTTTGTCAGGGCTGGTTATGTCTCGGGGGCCTTGTGGGGTTTGATGACGGTGGCAGTGATTGTAACATAATAAAAGGGTGGTTGATTTGATGTCAAATCTCTGTATTATCAGTACATATACCGTAATTAACAATAATAATATAATAATCAATATTGAGGCAGTCTCTGCCTCTAGTGTTCCATATGGCAAACAAGGAAATGACTCTGTTCAGCATTGACACGTTATTGTTTGAGTTGAGCCTGCAAATTGGGTGCATCCTAATTTGCAGTGCTGTGACGGGCGAGTCCCTGATGCTTAATAATTCCTGGCACGCCATGTTCGGCCTCCGCTCCTACGGATCTGAAATGATCTGCGGAGTGCCTTCCGTGTATTTTCTTTTCTGGAACTGGGTCTGTAGTTTTTTATAAAGCGTGATGCTGGAATTAAATCTATCGGATTGGCTGCAGCACAGCAAAGGCCTGCAAGGCCAATCCCTGCAATATTAATAAACAGGAGGAAGCACCGTGATGTTTTCGGTAAGGAGATTTAAAGGTGCCAAAGGAAAGGTAGGGGCAGTGGTCTTCTCTCGAAAAGAATTTCCTACTTAATTGGTCCCATCTCCAGCACCCTGCCTGCACTAAAACTCACAGATTAGCTCAAATAGTTGGGAGATGATGGGGAGGAAGGCTATTGAATAGCTTTGGGAATGAACTACTTTTACCCAAATTTCTGACAAGAAATTTGTGTGCTGGGGGGGGGGGGAGTTAATAAACCAATTCGGTTGGACGGACTTTGGGCCTGAATAGCTCCGCGGCCGGGCGTTTGCTCCGCGTAAGTTATGATTTTTTATGCTAGGGGCACATTTTAACAGCTGTGCCGATATTCGCGGCGAGCTGTGAGGGTCGGACTTTTGACGACGAGAAGGGCTGGAAGGCGGCACGTTGTGACGACGTCAAACTGCGGAACTTATTGGACCCTAGGGCTTGCTAGAGAAACTGAGAGCCTTATAGCTTAGAAAATGTAACATGCATAAGTAAAGTACGATTTACTTATCGCTCATTCATCCGGTTAACCATTTTGGCCACTACGCTACATTTTCTGATTACCTTTCTCCAAAAACTTTATCAGCCAAAAGCCAAATCGAGTAAGAAGCTCATGCTGAGAAGGATGGTGCTTTCCGATTGGCGTTCGACGCCCTGGTTGGCAACCATGGTTCGACGCCCTGGTTGGCAACCATTTTTGAGCTCCTCGATATAAAAATGATATAGCTGGACAGAAGACTTAATTTTAAGACATACTGGGCCTTACCGCATCAAATGGCGATGCCGCGAAATGCAAGCCTGGTTCACGAGCGGAGTTATGTTTTTGCATGTTTGCAATGAGTAGGAAGTTAAACTTAATATCGCTGCAACATACTTGCATTCCGGCCACTTGTTGTTGTGGTGACGCGTCGCGCGGAGAGGGCATCTACCCTGGATTGAGAACGTAGATTCAGAGTGTTGCAAAGTCTCTGCCCCATAGAGCCGTCCTCTACTACAGGCAAGGGCGATAGCAACAGGCCTGCACCAGCCATCTTACTTGCTTTGCACTTTCTTTGCATGACACTAGGCACACACATCAGGTCAAACACAGGATCTTGAGGATCTTGAGGATGCAGGTATGCATTGAGCACCAGCATTGGGCAAACGCACTTGTGCATTTCCTCAGCATTTGCACATGCAAGGCTAGCTGGGATGAGCAGGGACCTAGTTCCAAGAGCCCTCTCTTTGCACACAACTCTGCTTAGGGCAGCCAGAATTGCCAGGCATAGGAATAGGAGACCATGCCATTTTGGAATTCAATAAAGGGCAAGAAAGCCCTTGCTCATTGCAGACCTTTGGCTGTCACGACGAGGTTATGGTATCCAACTTATGCATGGAATGCAAGTATGGGCTATGATGGATTGCAATTATGGGCTATGAATCCAAGGTATCTGACCTGTTTCTAGAGACCTTAAGCACAGCGCCAGAATAAGCTATGTAAATTGAATGGACCTAGGGTCCCCAAGCGCAGCGCCACTATTTTTTCAATTCTTACGTTCAGGAATTGTGCAGTTATCATGCGCCGTGATTTCCTGTGGCTGCATGGAGACCGACGAGGAGGGATTTTTGGCCGGCCACTATTATGAATTTTTATTTACAGCGAAGTTACAAAAACTTAACTGGATTTTTACAAGCTCTGGCAGGGACGGCATGCAGAATTTGGCCTGGAGGATTAAAGCGTCTTTGCGTGTTTTAATAAAGATGCCTGGACTGTTTTGCGGCGTTTGATAGGTTCTAACATTAAAGGGAGTGGAGCATTGTGCAAAGGTCTTCAGGGTTGCACAGACAGGCAATGAAGGCATGTATAAAGGAAGAACAAAAAAAAAGTGAGTGCTTCTTCGGATCGAAATTTTGGCAACCTTTATGTTAGATGTGAGTTTTTGCAGCTTAATTAAGCCTTTTCTTATACGTGGATGGTGGCAAACACATCACATTAACACACGCACACACACACACACACACACACACACACACACACACACACACACACACACACACACACACACACACACACACACACAGAAAAAGCAGAAAAGAATCAAAATTGGAATGACCAAGAAAGAGAGAGAAGAAAAAGGAAACAGATAGCGTAAACACTACTGGCATGAATTAGGAAAGGATGCTGTATTGTGTTCTGCATTCTGCACATCTGCACCACCCACTGGATGCAGAGACACACGACATCCTACTTGGAGAATAAAAGAATTGGAGCTTTTAGTGTGGATCAGGTGATTGAGAGGCAGAGGCAGTATTGCTCAGAGATTCTTGGGGCTTGTGTTCGCTTGACTCTGAAACATCTATTTTTTGTTGCAGATCTGAATGCAGGCTTAATTTTTTCATGGTATACCAGTGTACACCAGTAACTCTGAGGCTGCTGCTGTTGGAGCTGGTGGGTTTCCAGCCTTCTGCAGAAGGCACCACGACAAGCGCTACCGTGAGGAGTGCTCCCCAACGGGAACGAACCTCATCTTCCGGAGGGCAACAGCCACGCAGCCTGCTCTCAGAGCTCCTTCAAGCGGCGCTGAGCGCAGAGAGACAGGCCGGAGCGGACGGGTGGGCACACCCGAACGTCCAGGGAGGAGCTGAAAGTGGGTGGGACATGGAGGACTCGCATAGTGATGAGGAGGACGACGATGAGCAGGACTCAGAGATGGACGAGGAGTCTGACCTGGAGTTCTACGCGTCCTGGAGTCCTGCCCATCGCTCCGAGGCCGTGCCCATCCCAGCCCCGCAAAAGTGAGCAACTGCCAAGTGCAACGTTGTCTTTCGTGCCGCCTTGCCCTACACACTAACTAGAGGCTCCGTGCTTGCGCACCCTCTTTTCCATTACTCCGCTGTGAGGAGTTTGGCGCTGTTATCTGTGAGCTAGGGCTTCCGGTGTCGAGGGTTCCAGGGATCTGCCTATACGCACACACGCGCACACACAAACACACGCAAACACGCACGCTCCTTGATTTGCAGGCATGCGAACCAACTGAAGCTGCAGGCAGCCATCCAGCAGGCCCAACTGGCACAACTACTCGCGCACCATGCTGAGCACCAAGCCCAGCTCGCCGAGAACCTCGCCGCATGCCAGCAGCAACAACAACTCAAGCAGCAGCAGCAGCAGCAGCAACAACAGGTGCGACGAAGGACAAGAGCTTCATTTTCACAAGGGGTGGTAATTTTCGAGACTGATTTGTTTTCCCTAGACACACACACACACACACACACACACACACACACACACACACACACACACACACACACACACACGCACACACACGCACACACACTCACACGCACACACACACACACACACACACACACACACACACACACACACACGCACACACACTCACACACACTCACACTCACACACACACACACACACACACACACACACACACACACACACACACACACACATACACATACACACACATACACTTACACGCACACGCACACGCACACGCGCACACACATACACACACACACATACATGCATATACACATACACACATACACATACACACACATGTGTGTGTACATACGACACGCACTCACAGGCTGCACATTCTATGGTCTGGTCCAATTTACAAACTTGCCAAAATGTGTGATGCTGCCTTCTTGACATTCTGGCTATCTGGAAGGGTGGACCAGACCGTTTTGGGAATGTTGGGAAGGGCTTGTATCCTTGGTTGAGGACTCTACCCCCTTTTTTTAGGACAGTCTTCAACCAGTTCAACCAGTTTTAGGACAGTCTTCAACCAAAGCGTGCAAACCCTTTATTCTATGCCCGGCCTCGTGAGTTGCGGTGTATACACACCCCCTCACATGGACACACATGTGTGTACATACACATGAGCACACATGCACACACACACACCATATACACACACGCACATAATCACTGACACCCGCATACAAGTACGCATGCACGTATGCCTTCCTTTGCAGACAGTCTGCAGACCCAGAGCGGTGCCTGGGGTTCGGCACCGCAGGCTTGTGCACAACACATCGGCACCTTCTGCACTAGGCCGTTATAACTTATGTTTCTGTTGTTCTGTTTTTTCCCTGCAGATGTACTCCAACATCACAGTTGCGCAGCAGTACGGCTGCTAAAATATTAGGTTGGGACCAGCTGCTGCTCCATTGATGCTTTATCGTGGTGCGACACTTATACTTGACCAGACTCCCCTCGTGAGTGAGTCTTTTTTTCTCCTTTCTGGTGCCCGTGTGACTGGTGGGCCCAACAACGCATGATAACAGGCATCGAGGCCCGCCAACTGTGCGCAATGAATTTAAGAACTTCACGATTGACATTGCTGAGTGACGACTACACCAAGGTTGTGTGAGCTGTGGGGTGGCAGCTCTATCTCCTATATGCCGGGTAGTTAATTAGCCTGGTCAGGGCTTTATATTTAACACATCGTGTGCTGTGTTAATACCAGGGGGGGTGGCCCATCGAAAGCCTGTTGTGGCTAGATGTCATCAATATTGTGACTCAATTAAGAATAATTTAATGTTAGGATAGTTTTCAGATGCCTTAGCGTACGTAGCTTTTGAGCGATGCACTAGGAAAGTGAGCAGCCAGTAGCCAACTGCGAGAAGGCAGGCTTAGGAAATGTATTTGGCTACCTAAATGTACTTCCATGACTTCATTGTTGAGCCTGAGTTCAGAGGAGCGTTTCAGATTGCACATCACTTATTACAGTCCTAGCGGTTTAATATTGCGGTAGGTTGAGCAGGGGCTGCTGAGAAACGCTGCCGCCATGTTACTAATATGTCTCTTGTGCCCTACTATTTTGTACAAGTAGTTTGCTCCCTGTTTTTTCAATTTGTTTGTGTTTTTGCTAAGTGCTCATCATCTTTTTGCTCAACCTAGGTTTTGGTCAGTGGCCAGTTCATGCTGGCCGATTCGTGCCTTGTTTCATGACTTAACTCTACTTTTTGCTCGCACACGATTTGTGTCCCGTTGTCCGCCTTGCTTTAATAGCCTGTGAATCAGCAGTTCGAGTTTGATATTTCAGGTGTAAACATTCTTCCGACGAGATTATCACCTGCTGCCCTCCAGCTGGACATATCTAGTGTCATCACTGACGCAGTTGGGGAAAACTTATAAGCATCTGCCTTTAAGATCAAATTATCGATACTGAACTGTAGAATACTCAGCACAACAATTAGTCGTGTGTGTGTCTATCTCGCTGAGTGTCAAAATGGTTACAATAGGGGGTGGACCTTGAAGGCCTTCAGCCTTCAGCCAGGTTGTTTGGCTGATCAGTTGCTGACTGTCTCTCTCTCTCAGCCAACCACAAATGATCTATTAAGGTTTACAACATTTAAGGTTTACAAGAATATTGCCTTCAGTCAAGAAAGTTTAACATAAAAAAGTAAAGCCTACAATCAAAAGGTATGACTGCTCGCCTGTCCATATAGTAGAAATTGTCCATGAAGGTTAAGATAGAGTTTGTTATTTATCTGGTGGAAAAAACGTAAAACTGGTGTAAAAAAGCAGACACACCCTGGGATCATGCCCATGGAAAGAAAATTGCGGACTTTCAGAGGGTACATGCAGTAGATGATAACATATTTTTCACCCCGGACATCATCATTAGCCTCACACAAGTCACAAGTAGGGGAAGATGTGGAATCCCAAGTTGCTGTCTCAAAGCAAAGCCTTTGCTTTTTGAAGGTGCCCACACATGTGTAAATTCCTGGGCACCATCCCATCAGACCAACTCCAGTAAGCGAAAGTGCCCTTCTGGAAAAATATACAAATACCACTTTCCAAACTCTCCTGGGAATTGCAGGTCATTGCCATATGGAACACCAAGAGCAGGGTCTGCCTCAATGCTCACAACAAAGACTGGCTAAAAGAACTTGCCAAAGAAATCCCTGAGGCAACGTGGGAAATGTAAAACATACATAACCATCCCTACTGTCACGCCCAATCGTTGGCAGCGACGAATCATGTGCCAAGCAGTTAGTTGGTTGACAGTAGGGAGTTTCTGTGTCTTGTTCAATATGCTGGATGTGCCAGTATTATTGACAACCTTAATCTTGTCAGATTTAATCACCGTCACTGCAAAGGAAAAGACTTGGCACATCAACTAATCGCTCTCCCCCCTCCCTCCTACATCTTCTGCACTACCAGGATTTGCCCCTTCAGAGTTCACAGATAAAGCCGTCAGTCAAAACTGTGATGTGCGACTGCTAGGCTGCGTAAGTAAAACATGTATAAATTGTGATAATTTGCCCCTTCGACAGCTCCAACATTCTACGTAAGTAAAGTGCCACAACCATAATCGAATCACACATCAGGAATGGCTGCAGTAGCTGCTGCGCTGCCACAGTTAAATATCAGCGCAAATGAAACCATTGGCGGTACTTTTTATACAGATCAAATAAAGTGTTGCTCGTTAGAGATCTGGAAATAAAGATACTACAACACCTACATAGTTCTAGCAGACCTCCATCTTACATTCTATTGAATTACAGATTCCCTTTACAGAGGAAAGTGTCACCGGGGTACGGCTTTGCTCGCACTAGGCAAGCCATTACACAAATGAAGATACTGACAGCACAAAAAAAGGGAGTACGATTCAGGCATTGCAGATACAGATCCTGTTTGAGGGAGTGTTGCCGTGCAGGCAGGTGCCTTAATGAAGTTGATAACACGACCGTAGCAAAGCAAACAAGCCTTTCTTGACCAGGGACAGTACAAATTGACCACTCTACAAATCTTCTTTGCTGTAAATCCGAAGCTCCCTGCATGTAGGATTTGCTTATGGTTTGGTATCCGAGGTTAGGTGCTTGAAGGTTGGAATATCCAAGTACAAGTCTATTTGATCTTGACAGTTGATATGCGCCTTTTTACTTCTTTTGAAATGCGTGTTAGAGCACATGGTGTGTGTAGATGTGAGCTCACACAGGGCCGCCAATCCTACTGACAGTAGGTACTTACTATAACTTAACAAGCACAGGAGGAAGGTACGACGGAATGGGTGGCCAAGCTAGTTACCTTTTGTAGGCACGTATTGCCGCTAGAGCTGCCTTCAAGTGGCAAACAGGAGCAACACAAAATGCAAAGCTTTACCTAAGCATCCAGAGTTTTTGGACATGCAGATAAGATCAGCGCAATATAGTAGTCTTCCCGAGATATTCCAGATGCTTTCATACACACATGGAGTGCAAGGTACGCATTCACCATAAATACAACGCATTAACCTACACCAAGCTGGCGTGTGTACATACAACGCACTACACACCATCCACTGCATCCTTGTACATACCCTCGGTCTCCTCTTGTGACTCTTAAGCTAGGCCCCAGGTGGACCACTTCAAACACTGCTGAGCGTAGGCGCTGCGGTTTGAGCCATAAACATGTGTGTGTGCAAGCACACGATTGTGAGTCTAGATACACAGAGGGTATGAGCTTTGATTTGAGTTCCTACACAGGGAAGGTGCCTGTGCCTCAGCCACTCAGCCATATCGATGAGATGAGTAAGTCGATCTGGCTGCACTATCACAAATCAGTGACGAATCAGGAAATTATGATAGCAACAAATGGACGTATTTACAACAAAATTGAGAGTTTGAATCTTCCAAAATTTGTTTCAACATTTACTTAATTCCTTGTGGGAAACTGAGTCCTTGCCACCCCGGCTGAGTAATTTTGTGGTCCAAACTGCCTACCTTTTGCCACCATCTTACATCCCCCACAGGACGGAAGGCTGTTAAATGCTATAACAAGCACTACCCCTTAAAGTTTGATTTGTTTTCCAAAAAAGTGGGAGTTGACACAAGGAGCTTTTATAAATAGGGAACCACTTGCCTCAGGGGGCCGCAAAAATTCTGGCACGGTAGGCGTGGCCCATTTGGGCAAAAAGGAGGGCACAGTTGGCCCTACAAGCTCAGCCCCAGTGTCTTGGAAGACAATCTGCATACAACATGAGCAGGCAGACGTGCATGTGCATTTTGCGCCACAAAGTAGGAAAAGTGGCTGGTCAGTTCTAGAGAACAGGACACAATTTCCCCCCAAAGAGGAAAGGTTTTCTAACGTGCCTTGCACAATGCAGCGTGCAGACCTTTGCTATCAACGCAACCTTTGCTTCAGCTAATAACGCAGATCACATCAGTGCCCAAAATCCACACGTGAAAGAAGAGATGAGCATCTTAAGCACAGAAATGATCATTGTAGTTCAATGGTTTGGCTTACCGCAAAAAAACTACCGAATGCCTTTCCAGGGGTTGCCCAGGAGGCGCCAGAAATTCGTCGTGTGAATGTGTTGTGTGTGTTTAAGAGAAAGAAAGCAGGATGAGAGCAGGAGGCGTCAAAAAACAATTCATGACAGTCACGTGTCAATTTTGGGCCTCCCCAAACCCCCCTTCCTGACCCCCCACACTCATAAAAAGAGTGTCAATCTGCTCAGAATTCAAGCAGCTGTCTGTCTGCACAGTTCTTGCCAGATAATCTAATACCTGAAGAGTTATAGGGCAAAAACTGACATGCGCACGCTTTTGCACTGACCACCTGTTTAGTGCACCAATCTAGCCAAAACCTTTGCCAAAGCACTTGTTTACTTCATTCATGCAGCTTTTGCATAATGCAATACGTGAACTGCAAATTTGGAATCAATTGCTGGTAATTTGACTGAACACACCCCCGCGGCCTACTTGGGGGCGTTCCATGCATTTCTATGACCAGGCACCCAGACTCCCCCCTTAATTAAATCGCCCAACAAGGGTGCCAATCGATTGAGCTTGAGCTGAGGATTTTAAAAATATATCTATTACTTGCTGGAAGTGGCCCAGAAATATTCTGGAGCCCCCCCCCTAAACTCTGAGCCCCCCCAGATAACCGCTTTCGGCATCAGGATTCCGAGTATGTAATTTGTAATTTATATATCAATTGATCACGTGATGTCAAAAAGTTATGATCCTTAACGCCTCCTCGTCAAGGTCGCCTCAGGGATTTCTTTGCAAGCTCTCTAGCCAGTTTTTATCATGGGCAATCAGACAGCCCATCATGCCGTTTATGTCCATAGCAGCAATGATGCAACTCCCAGGGGTGGTTTTGATATGATATTTAACGTTACGTTCTTTTTAAAAGCACTTCTGCACATTGGAGTTGGTCTGCTGGGAAGGAGCCAAAATTTTACATATGTGCGGAAGTTAGCTGCAGAGCGATGCGCAGGAGTTTGCGGTCATCCTTTATTCCAGGAAGGGAGAAGAATACTGATGCAGTTTCCTCTGTGCTGAGGGCAGCAGAGTAGATGGCGTGCCTTGTTGCTACGAGCATGTTGTTATCATGACAGGGGTGGCAGAAGCAGAAACCAGAAAATTTGGAGAAGGCATTGTTGTTCACTCCACAGACCTTGTCTCTCGGGTGTTCACTCCAAGTGGGGAAATGTGGGGGCATGGTCAAGGGGGAGTGCCTTTTTTCTATTGGAACTAGGGCTCGTTTGTTAAAGCGGTGGCGATGTGGGGATGAAGCATCTGTGAGGATGAGTCTGGAATATTTTGGCTTGTGTATTTGGAGGTAGAGACGTCTTTACGTGCGATACCTTTACGTGCACTTAACATGTACAGACAAAGCTCAACCTTAAAAAGGCAGTGTGGATACCAGCGACCTCTGGCCTGGCAATTCTACCTTCTTTGTCTCCTGCTTCTCCTGCCTCAACTTCCACCATCATACTTTAATGGGCCAACACGTCTGTTGCCTTCTACAGAGCCAGCAATGTAGCCCTTGGAGCAATGAAAACAAAAAGACGGAAATGTTTGTTTGCATCTTGCGCAGGAACATGTGAACTTAGTGTCCTCACCTCTACTTTGTTTGAGCCAATTATCCTGTAGTCGTGTCCAAGGATAAGCCTCAATGCTGGAAGCGAATTGTCTGGAAGTAAAGGCAGCCGAGGCAGGAACTCCACAATGTTGTCCAGCTTTCCCTGAAACCGAGGTCGATTAGCGCGTAAACCCCTTCATAATCCATCGTTGTCAGGGTTAAATGAGTTCCAGCAAATTCCAGACAATTCAATTGGCTCAGGTACTTGCACCAAGGGAAGACTCTGAGAGCTCACACCGGCCTGAGCCTCACCAAGGAAACAAAGCACAATACAGAGAAAGTTTATATTAACAAAGATGACAGCATGCACAACGGAAAGATTTTAACTAGTGCTCACACCCAGAGCACCAAGGAACCACAACAAGAAACAGAGAGGCTTAGATTCGGCAGATCCTTGGCGTTGCGCTCTGGCCTACGCCTTACCCTCCGTCTCGTGCCAGTTGAAGAGCCTAGGTTTGACTTCTGTAGAGCTTTGCTCACAGTTTGCGCCACACAACTCATCTCGGGTAAATCGCTTGAGTTACTCGTCTCCTGAACCTCCTGATGCACTCTTAAGTATAACCTTTCCCCCTGTCAGGTGCCATATCACTGTTGTTACCGACGTGTCTTTCTGACTTGATTTCTGTTTGTAGCACGGCAGAACAGCTTGGCAGGAAATCGGTGCACTTTGTGGGCAGGGGAATGCTCACGTTTAGTGCAGGAGTCGTGGTGTACTGCTTTGTAAGAATAGGACTGGAAAACACATAATACGACATGGGATATAGGTCGTAATATATGGCACACAGCGCACATTATGAATGGAGCGCTCTGTGTATTGTTTTCCCCCCTCTTGTAGACCACACACACTAATACATTACAGCCATAAATGTAGTCATGGACGCACCGTAAAGTCATCTATTCGCTGATATATCGGGCCCAGCACAAAAGGAACAATGTCAGCTGGAGGCCCCGGCCTGCTGCCTCCGAGGTTCCCTGAGTTTGCATTTATGTGCGCACGTATGCACGTGTGTGTATGTGTGTGTGCATTTGTTTGTTTGTGCACGTGCGTGTGTGTGTGCATGTGTGTGTGCGTGCGTACGTACCTAATGACCTCTTTCAAGCAAAAACTCGGATAATAACCCAGGAAATTCCAGTTTAGACGGTACTGGCCTGAGTGTACTGCTTTTCCGCTTTTTTGGTACGACGCACAGCCTATAATGTTCAGTTCCACGTAGGTATCGCTAAATTCCAGAGCTTATATGCAATATACGAGTATACGTGCAGCCCTGTCTACGAGGCCTGCCACAGAAACACACCTGAATTGAAACCAGAAGTGTAAAGTAGCCTCCACGAGCCCTGCGTGCAAAGTGCACGTTCTTTAGAGCCTTTTGCCTTCCTTGAAATACAATGTGAAGCGTGGTAACTGCTTTCACGGAGGCAAAGCACAAGCAGGGCAGCGAGGCACAACGGCACATGGCGTTCATCACTACCTCTTCTAATTTCCCTACCTTCCCCCTCAAACCCAATTAAATCAATCCATTTAAGGTAAATATGGACGGGAAGGGGACTAGTAACCAGGCGTGACTCCTCGCCAAATGTCTGTTCAAATGTGGGGCCTCTAATCTTGCCTTTCCACAGATTCACGGCTCCTGTTCCCACTTCCCTCCATTCAATTTCTCTGAATCTCTCAAAAAAGCCTGGGACACTTACAGAGCCGGGAGAGAGGAGACCGTACTAAACCATCAAAAATATCCGGTTCCTAATAGCTCACTTGTAAGGCAAGCGGGTTAGCCACTAAATCGGGTGGACCTGACTTGTCTACCAACTGTTGGCAAAAGCCCTCAACACTTCTCGCCTGCGATGGCTGCCATGTAAAACAATGTAGGAGTGACCTTACTTAGCGTGGATGCATTGTGTCGCGTGCATTTATATGTATTTATGATTTGTGTATTTGTGTATTGGTACATTTGTGTGTGTGTCTGCATCTGTGTGTATGTGTGTGTGTGTGTGTGTGCGTATGTGCATATTTGCATATTTGCATGTATGCGTGTGTGTGCATATGTGTGTGTGTGTGTGTGTGTGTGCATATTTGCATATTTGCATGTATGCGTGTGTGTGCATATGTGTCCAAAACTGAGTATTTGTGTGTTTGTGAGAGTTTGTGTGTGTGCCTGCGTGTGCGTGTGCGTATGCGTGTGCGTGTGTGCGTGTGTGTGTGTGTGTGTGCGCGTGTGCGTGTGTGTGTGCGTGTGTATGTGCGCACGTGTGTGTGTGTGTGTGTGTGTGTGTGTGTGTGTGTGTGTGTGCGAGCGTGTGTGTGCATATATATGTGTGTGCGTGTGTGTGCATGTGTGTGTGTGTGCGTGTGTGTGCATGTGTGTGTGCATGTGTGTGC
>Ga0307942_1000945_pt1:0-17500 | contig 22161 bp, 27 predicted proteins | sample OrgLakmetagen175_FD_201846 | JGI IMG/M metagenome (GOLD analysis project Ga0307942, IMG submission 201846) | Saline water microbial communities from Organic Lake, Antarctica - #175 | ecosystem: Environmental > Aquatic > Non-marine Saline and Alkaline > Saline | place: Antarctica: Organic... | reverse complement strand
AATGCCGTGATTCTGTTGCTCGGCTGGCCATGATGCCACAGCTAATGCCTCAACATGAGTCTCTTGTACCTTGGTTTTAGAGGAGGGTAACCCAATTGCCCAGGATTTTGGGCAAACAATTTCAGCAAAAGTGAAAACAAGGTTTGCGTGTAACCGCCCCCTAACCGCCCCCTAAAAGCCCATCTGTAAAAGCATTTAATTTATTTGCCTCGCAACTGTAAGCACAGATGCGCATTGATAATGGCCCTATACACGAAACATGATTATTGAGAGAAAATTTTCCTATCTTGCAATTACCTTTTCTTTTTGAAATCGAGAAAGAAGCCAATCAAGATAGTTAAGTCAAGTTTGGATTACAAAGGCCTCCAACCTGGCACGGCTGCTCAACCTATAGGTCCCAACAAAAAATCAATCAAAAATATCGACAGCAGCACTAATAAGTTTGTAAACATCTGTGTAGAAAAACAATATCTTTGATATCACCGTCAGAAATATTATCAAATCAACAAAAAATCAATCAAAAATATCGACAGCAGCACTAATAAGTTTGTAAACATCTGTGTAAAAAAACAATATCTTTGATATCACCGTCAGAAATATTATCAAATAAATGGTGGAAACTGGCCGTAAATGTAAAATGTGGCCCATAAAGTTCGTTATTACCTAATAATAAACGGAAGCCAATCAAAGTTTGGCCCAATCAAAGTTTGGTCAAGGTCCGTGCCTTGACTTGCTTTCGTTTAATAGGTAATAACGAACTTTATGGGCCACATTTTCACGTAAGAGGTAAGCAGCAAGCAAGTTTTGGCCCGTATATGCAATCTCTTTTACAAGGTATATACACATATATGCTGGAATCTCCCATGCCCCCTGACCGCTAACAAAGCTTTTTCCTGAGACAGCTTATGAAACAAGAAATGTACGGCCAAGTGGCGGCTTTTTCCACCTCGCTTCTCAGATGAGGAGGTATTTACCTCCATGGAGGCCAGCCGCCCTGACATTGTGCTGGTTCCTCCCCTTTCTGCATATTAACAACAAACTAATAATGAAGAGGTGCAGAGCCGCAGACCTCCTGAGAGGTGTATGGTCTTATTAGGAGTGGTAGGGGGCAGCAACTAAGAGAGACTGGGAGCACCTCAGAACCACCGACAGCCACTAGCAGATCCACCATCCCCAGCCAGAGATACTGACCTCAAGATCGCGGCTCATGTTGACGTAATAACATGCACCTCATTAAGATCAAGCACTGTGAGGACAATAGACCCCAGAATCAGCAGCTGAATGCAGGAACAGCAGCAGAAATATGTTCGCCTTCTTTATCACCAATAAACCTCCATTGCACATCATCCTCTTGATTGGGTGTGGGTGGCACTTTGCCGCCTCAACAGTAAAAAATAAATAAGCTTGATTGCAAGACCCTGGTCGTAAGCCCCCCAGGTCGTCACCAGCAGTGTAACAGCGCTAAATGTAGTACCGACAGTAATGTCGGCGACAGTACATTTGGCTGTGGTTTGTTGCGGGGGAGGACACGGGCCCCAAGCTCGCCCGTGTCTGTGAGCCGTGGGCTGCCTAGTAGAGAATCAGGAAAGTGTTAACTCTACTGAAATCCAGCTCCCCAGGGATAATATCCCCTCTTTGCAGTAGGGAGTTAGGCTAATTACTCCAGCACCACACAAGTAAAGATCCCCCCCCCCCTAGTGAAACCCGTCCACGGGTTTATTAGAGGGCTACTTGCAGAATGCGTCGAAGAAGCCAAAAAATTAGGCTCTTCAATAACGTAACATAAGGAGTAAAATCCTTGTGGACTGTCTGGCTTGGCTTTGTAGTTTTTAAGGCTGCTAGCTCCAAGCATTAACATTCTGAACAAGCATAGCACGTATTCTGACGCGTACAGGACGTGCTTGTGCGGATCACGACTTGGCGATCTGCACCCAGTGGCAACGCCACCTAAAAGTTGTAAATAATATGGCCGGTATAATTCACAAAATTGGGCTTATTGGGGCTAAGATAAGCGCCAATTTTTGTATTCGCAGAGTAATTGCTCAGTCAGTGTGTCCTCTGTGAGAATTTCCTCTGGTTCCCAAGTGTTATGGTCGTCGGAGTACCCTTCCCATCTGATTAGGTATTCCATAACAGGCTTTTGCTGTTTGGACACGTGCTTAGAGGCACATTTTGTGGTGATCATACGCACACGGTGAGACACAATTTATTCCAAGTGAAAATATTCCTGCTCGTCCACCAAATGGTTAGTGGAAGAGGTTGTATACGCCCGTCTTTCCTGTACTTTTGCATTAAAGGATGGAAGACATTGTGTATCCTCAAATTGGGAGAAAGCTCTAGCCTGTAGGCCACTGGATTGATCTGTTCAATCACTTTAAGAGGGCCTATCCATTTGGGCATGAGCTGGGCGTACCGGGCATTCTGATTTTTACATTCTTAGACTCTTAGAGTTTAACAAAACTTCATCGCCAATGCAAAAATCTGCCTCTCTACGCTTTTTTATCAGCGTAGTATTTTTCTTTGCTGTGCGGCTTCAAGTGAAGACTTGGCCTCACGCAAACTCTCTTGAAGGTTTAAAACTCTACAACTGAAACTTTTAGAGAGAAGGTACATGTAGTCTCCAGGCAAGAGGTGTCTTAGGATCCCTGCCGTTAATAAGGCAAAAAGGGAGTGTTCTTGATGGACTATTGGACAGAGTTGTTTATAGCAAACTCTGCCGATGCTAGGTGTGTATCCCAGTCATCTTGTTGGGGACTAACGTAGTTCCTCAACATGTCCTCAAGCACTCTGTTCATCCTCTCTGTTTGGCCATCTGTCTGCAGATGGTAAGCTGAGGATTTGTGGTGTTTAATGCCACAACACTTCTGAAGTTTTTCCCAGAAAATACTGGTAAACTTTGAATCTCTGTCCGTGACAAAGTTCTTTGGATAGCCATGGTGCACCCACGTGATCTTTGAAGAGTGTTGCACCCCACAAGCAGTTACCGTCGTGTGCGTTGGAATAAGGTGAATCGCTTTTGTCAATCTGTCAACTACCACAAAGATAGAATAATGTCCTTCGTTGGTGACAGGTAGTTGAGTGATAGAATCCTTGCTCACACTTTCCCATGGCTCACATAACATGGGCAGAGGTTGTAACAAACCAGCTGGCCTTTGATTAGTGGCTTTATTTATTAGGCACTGGTGGCAGGAATTTACGTAGGTATTTACGCTCATCTGACCCCAAAGTTGGCCAGAAAAATTTTCTTTCCACTAACTCGCGGTATTACTTGTACCCATTTGTCCTACACACGGTGGAGCATTCTTGGATGACAGCATGCTTAACGGCGTCCACATTTGGTATCACCAAGCGCTCATTTTGTGTGTACCACCAGCCTTCCTTGTTTACCAACTTGTAGGTGTACCTCTCATTTTGGAATCTGGGGTCCTCCTCATATGCATGCCGGACAAACCCAAGCACATCAGCCACCTCCAGTCCGGTGGGCAAAATAACCTTAGGAATACCGGTCACAGCACCCTCAGCAGCCAAAAAGGCTTGCCTTAATGGTTTTGAGGCGTGCTTGGTGGTCTTGAAGCAGACCCGCAATTTCTGAGGCTAGGCATTGAACAGGAGAAGACATATCTCTGTGTAGTCCGTTTTTCTGAGCTTCATGGAACCTTTCTCTTAAAAGGTGGAAGTGCTTAGGAGCCATCATGCCTATGCATTTGCCATCTGGCTTATATATGCAGGCCGCTCTAGCTTCATACAGTTTTGGGAGGGAAGCCTTGTGTGTGGCGTTTATCAGTGGCGATCTTCAAACACGAGATCCATCCTGACCTGAAAATGGCGCACAACTTCGCCAATCAAGATTTTGCCCTTGGTACACAAACAACGCATTGCTTACGGAACCATTATTGTAGCGCTTGCACTTTTAAAAACAAGGGTGCTGGAGATCCGGCGCGATTAAGAAGTAGTTCGATGTATATATTACAGAAGCAAGGGCCTTTGGAATTAAACTACCAGATAAGGGCCAGCAGGCATTTCACAACCTGCTGTACATACCCAGGCACTGCACAAATAATCATATACACACAAGCTAATGCACTAAATTTGTGTACCAATAATAGCCAATAACTAACTAAAATAATAGGCATTGAACCGGCTGTGTACAAAGAACTAAGGGAACGCAGGTGAACATTTGTTTGTGTCGGTTCCTTGAAAGATGTACGCAACATAATGCTTAAGCTTTTGCGTACAGACGTGTGCTCACTTTGACCACCAAGCATGAACTAATGCAAAGATCACAAACTCACGCCCGTGCAAAAACAATTTATTCCATAAATAAGCTTTAATAAGAAGCGACCACCAAACATTAACTATGCATAGATCACTGCATAGATCACTGCATAGATCACAAACAGAAACGCGTGCCAAAGCAACTGATTCCATAAATAAGCTTTAACGTAAGTACAAATGCGCGCATATTGCTGCTTGCACCATACGATCACCTTCACGCACCACCCCACGATGATACACATAAGCCCGATTTCCAAGATTGGGCGAGATTGGTTGACTTCTTGGGAAAGTTGATGGCGGTCATCAGGTGCTGTTGTTGACGGCATTGACTGTTCGCCGCCGACCCTTGTAGAACATCAAGGTGAGCAGTTGTTGTAGGATTAGGCATCTCGGTGATAGTTGGACATTGAGATGCAACCTAGTCTAGGAAAGGTAGCCCAGTATACATTCCATCACTCGTCATGCACCTACCTATAGGTGCCAAAGAATGAGGGCTCAGGAGTGCCAAGGGCACTTGGAGGACGACGGTCGATGGAGTGCTTAGCGCTCGGCATTGGTCGTCCGCCCTCGACGTTATGGAACAACATCGAGACCACGGTGATGGTCCGACCCAGCTGTAGGATCGTGCCAGCGGTTGGCATCTTCCGACCGGTAGTTCGACGAGACTGGTTGTTGGGCCATATATGCAATCCCACGCTCTTTATGCCTCTGGAAGATCCAAATGTGTGCAACGACTCGCACAAGCATCATTTCTGCAGCGATTGACCAAACAAACACTTTGCATCCCAACTTGTTGAAAATTACCGGGTCGGAACAGTGCCTTTTTGCAACTACCAAGGTTCGAACCCAAGACCTAAAGGTCATCCACGAATTTCCGTGGTGGGATACTCCGAAACGTTGCTAAAACGACAGATGCCATTTTTGTGCTTCGTGCGATACATATATCCAGGTAACACCGCCGGCCGTAGTCTCTGCGCCGTCGTAGCCCGTATGAACCGAGAACCTCGTCCTGCTTCGATGCCTGTAACGTAGCGAGCGATAAGTAAATCGCACTTTACTTATGCATGTTACACAGCCGTCGTCGTATCTCCGCCCGTCGTACCACATTGCCAGCAGTTGGGCATATTGTATTTATATTACATACTATACTACTTCATTAAATCAACCAAAGCATTAGAAAATACTTAAATAATCATTGCACAATTTCCACTTTGGGGGCAGTTCCCTAAATGAAAACCGGTCCCATCCTATTTCTGGGGTTTGGCGAAAAATAATTTAATGAATTGAACATTTTTTTGGGGTCCAGTGTTTCGTGTCACCCCCGAACCAAATAAGTACGAAATTTTTTGCGTTAACCGCCATTCCCCTGATGCATCACATCTGGTCTCGAAAAATCACCCGTCTTTTCAAAAACCAGCCGCATAGAAATTTCTGAAGATCGCCTAATAATAATAAGGATCATACTTTTAATAATTTACAGCAAATTGACCGAGCCTTGGATCTTCCATTCACTTTCATGGAAGGAGGCCCGGAATGGAAGGTCGTGCGGTCTAGGAGGCAGGCCAAATCCAAGGGGCAGCAATCCAGGGGTCCCGTGCACGGACTTGCACACCAACCAACAAGTGGGAAATATGATTCTATTGCCCCAGCCATTGAAGAAGACGAGCCAGTAGTGAAGAGTAAGGAGCAAACAGAAAGGGAAAAGAGGAAGAGGGCTGCTGCCAGGGAGCGTCAAAAGGTTTGTATCAGTCGTGTTTATCACGAGCCAAACACATACTCAGTTGCACAGAGTAAAAACAATATGCAAGCAGTCATGTTTGTTGCATGCACTCTTGTTGCACAGAAGCTATCTTTATCATCTGTACAGCGTTTTCATTCTTTGCGCTTTGCCTCGTTTCATGAATTTTCAGGCCAAGCGCAGCAAGGAGGTGCAGACTGCACCTGCAGCCCCAACACCAACACCCTCGGAACCTGCAGCCCCAACAGAGTTGTCTCCAGTGCTGCCGTCCACGAAAGCCACGCAAGCCACGGCCAGCACGTCCGTCGTAGGAGCCCTGCTGACCTGGCTGAGCCTTGCTTGGGTCACTTTTCTGTCTGCACTTGGGCTCAAGGGCAAAGCAAGAAAAAAGCAGGTGCGCAGATCACCTTGGGCCCAAGAGCAAAGCAAGGAAACGGTGTGAAAACCACGGTATAGCTTGAATCTCAGCATGCGTTTCAAACTGTAAGATCATTCTGGTTTCCACGCCCCCCTCTCCCCTCCATTTCCAATCAACACGTCACCTCCATGACCCTCCTTGTGCAGAGGAGCCCTCTGTCGCCCACCACAGCAAAAGCAAAGCCACCTCCTGTGCCAGAAAAACCAGCAAAGCCCGTTGTGGTACCGATGACTACAATAGCAACACCACCCACAGTAAAGCCTTCAGCAGCAGCGGCAGCAGCAGTAACAACAGCACCCTCAGCAGCAACCTCCTCAGCAACAGCAGCAAAGCCAGCAGCAGCAGCAGCAGCAGCAGCAAAGCCAGCATCATCAGCAGCAGCAGTAGAAAGAGCAGCAGCACCTGAAGTGTCAACGGTGCAAGCGCCTTCAGAAAAGCCTCTGCATACATCTCGTGTTTTCAAGGGCCCTGGGCTGCAAGCAGACCAAAAATGGGTTGAGGGGCGATATATTGTGTCAGAGGTACGTGTGGGCGTGCCCAACATCGAGTGAAGCCTGCTTCCTAGCAAATGAAATGCGAGGAGACATATATAGGGTTGGCCAGAACCATATATAAACGGTGCATATACGGTATTTTTGACAGGGAAATCACCAAATATACGGTCATATACGGTGTATATATATCGTTATGGCCAACCCTAGACATGTAAGTAGGGATGATGAGAAGCGTATCCGCACCATGCATGACCGTATATTTGATGAAATTTCTGCAAAAAATGCCGCATGTATATCCGTATATATATGGCTCTGACTAGCCCTCCTGACCAACCCTAACGTATAAGCCACCCTTATCTCTAGCTGGCATAGGACGCAAAACTCCATAGACATCCAACAAGAGCTCTATAACCGGCGCATGACCTTATCCTGCTGTTTTGCTTCAGCATCTCTGCATGCACATCCACCTACAATAGTGTGCGCGGATATGTTGCTGTTTCTTTTAAGCCGCTCTATTTGTCACAAGCTTCACTTTGATTTGCTCCAGCCTTCTCATACATGCGTACGTCTTTGTGTGTGTGTTGTGTGGTGTGTGTGTGTGTGTGTGTTGCGTGTAGCGTGTAGCGTGATGTGTGTGTGTGTGCGGGGTTGGAGAGCTTGCAGACCAAGGGCTTGTGTACCTTAATAGGGCATCCCAGCAGCACCCTTGTGCTGTGCGTTATTTTGCTGTATACCTTATCTCTGCTATCAGTGCAGTCTTAGTCAAGGCGTTCATCCTTGCTAGGGTAGGCTAACACCATACCTTTGTACATGCCACCTATGGTGTATACAAGGTGTTTGTAGCAGGGAAACTGCCACACATACAGCCGTGTACGGTGTGCGAGCACGGTTCTGGCCAATCCTAAATCTGTCTAATTGCAAAGTAAGGGCTTGCAACTAGTTTCTCTTCATATGGACAAGCAGAAGTTCTCCATATGGGCAACCAGTGATTTTCTCTATGGGCTGCTCGTTGCTGTCCCAATGTACCTGTAGCCGCACAGTAGTCAGTGCTGTCTGCAGGGCTAGCTCACACATACAGGCAAGCTTATTTCTGGTAAGGGCTGTACTTCACACGCTCGCTATGGGCACAAAGTGCACTTGAACTGACGGACGTTTGCAGCACCCTGAAGCCTTTTAAGCAGGGTTGGCCAGAATCGTATGACGCCGTATATTTGATACAATTCATGCCAAAATTACCAGAGGTGGTCGACGGAGGACTGAAAAGGGGGTGTTTTTGAAATGTTCCCAGAGTATGCGCAGCCCAGCTGGCAGTTTCTAAGCTTAGCACCCAGGTGTAGCTGCTGATAACACCCAAGCTTGAAAGCAGGCAATAGGGGTGCACGTGTCTAATTGCCCGCGGCGTGAACCCCAGTTTTCACCACCAATCTGTCATATCTCACCACCAACTGACCCGATTTGTTTCATGTTTATATGAATAGTCTACATTTTAATAAAGAATACCATTGCAACAAAAATGGGGCGAAACGGAGCAGTAATTGGCCAGGTACCCTATTTCCCTTTAAAAAACAGCAAAAGGGGTGCCAAAAAGGGTGGAAAACCAATTCCATCAAATCCGGTTTTCAGCATGTCAAACGATTTCTAATCGTAATAGAAGTACTCCTGTCGTGTTTTGAGGTGAAAAGAGGCCCTGGGTAGAGTGTGGTGGCTCAATACGTAAACTTTCCGTGCCAAAATTTGAACTGGATTTCTGCCCAGACCACTGGGGTAGTCCATTTGGCCTCAAACTTCATAATTCATCTAGGTATGTTATTTTAACACGATTGCATAAAAAAAGGAACTTTTTCAGGAGTTTTGCTCCGTCGACCACCTCTACAAAATTACCGTATATACACCGTATATATATGGTTCTGGCCAACCCTACTTTTAAACCATCAGTCCACAAAATGTTATGCAAAATACCAAAAACTGAGCAAGGAAGGTATTGTAGAGAAAGACATAAGTAACTCATTTTGGACAAATGCAAGCGTCACCTTCACAGTGAAAAGGGAAATGCCATGCTCTGCCACACGGATCTGATATACAACCAAAAGCATGCTGCTTGATACAACTATATAGAAGGCACAATTTTGTAGAAGGAGGCTAGGTTGTGTTCTCTAATATACAACCAAAAGGCAGACCTTCTCAAGAGGCATGTCACAGAGGAATAAGGTGGCCAGAGTCACATATATATACATACAATATACATACACATACACGGTGTATACCTGCAGCCTACAAAGTAAATTTCGTAGATTTACAACCATAGACTCTTTACAGTCCTAGACTCTTTACAACCCTAGACAAAGATTCTCTCTAAATCTCTCTTAATCTCTCTCAACCCTAGATTCACAACCGTAGACTCTTTACAACCTGGAATCTGCAATTAAATTTGGGTACCTATTTATTCCTATCCAACTGCTATGCAGGTGCCAGACGCTCATGCTGATGTGGTTTCAGGCTGCGCCATTGCTGGACAAGTGGCGCTCTCAGTAGGCTACGATGGAACAGTCAAAGTGTGTGTAGTGTGTGCATTGAGGAGCCGGTTGGCTGTGCAGCTGTGGTGTGTGTGTGTGTGTGTGCGTGTATGTGTGTGATGTGTGCGTCGAGGGGCGGTTTTGCTGTGCACCAGAGGTGTGTGTGTGTGTGTGTAATGTGTGCATTGAGGAGCCGGTTGGCTGTGCAGCTGTGGTGTGTGTGCGTGTATGTGTGTGTGTGTGTGTTGTGTGCATCGAGGGGCTGTTTTGCTGTGCACCAGAGGTGTGTGTGTGTGTGATGTGTGCATTGAGGAGCCAGTTGGATGTGAACCTGAGGTGTGTGTGCATGTGTGTGATGTGTGCATAAAGGATCCTAAACCCTAATAACCCGAACTCACAGCATTCAACCTGAAAAACCGCCTTCTACCATTTGATTGATCTATTATTCTTTGTCCCTTTGCTGTGTCTTCTTGCATCCAGGTATGGTGCATGTACGATGAAAGAGGCCTTGTATAATTTAGTTTGGTGTATGAAATTGCAAATGTTTACCTGTTTGCCTTCTACCATTTGATTGATCTATTATTCTTTGACTCCTTGCCGCGTCTTCTCACATCCAGGCGTGGCGGCGCCTAACTGATCAAGACTTTTTATGATGTTTCAACATTGGCTTCTGCCCACCAAAATGCATATTTATGTTGCCAGTCCTGTACACACACACACACAACACACACACACACACACACACATGTAGACTAATCGGTTGCCTTTTTCGTGCCTTGTCACTTATAGGTGTGGTGCTTGAACAATCAGGGCGGCCCCCCTCAGTTGGTGAAGCCCCTCACAGGTAATTAACAACAAGAAATACAAAGCCAGAGAGGGCTCGACCAGTCAAGCCTCTCACGAGAAACAGAAAAGGCTTGACCAGTCAAGCCCCTCCGGGTAACTAACTACAAGAAATAGAAAAGGCTTGACCAGTCAAGCCCCACACATGTAATTAGTTTAAGAATTAGGAAAAGCCAGTCAAGCCCCTCGCAGGTAAAGACCACAAGTACTACTTCAAGTAGTATGGAGAATTTATTCCAGCACATCTTGAACCCGTATCCCGCTTAGTGCCCATTTGCCAGGCATGACGAATTGGCCCTCGAAAGGGAACCCAAAGTCCTTCAGACGAGGGTTCCAAAAGGATTCAAGTGAGAGTGCAATTGGCAGCCTCTTTTTTGCTATGCTGCATTTATGATGCACACAGGGTTGGTCAAACTTATATAAACATGGGCATGTACGGTGTATATACGGTTTTTGCAGCAGGGAAATGTACGGTCCTTTAAGGTATATGGTGTATATATACGGTTCTGGCCAATCCTGGATGTACGTCAATTTGTGCGTGCCATGTTAGGGAGGGTCTGCTTTTGTACTTTTTGCTGCATCTGTGTCCGGCAAGTGTTTTTAATCTTCTCGCCTTCCTCTTTTTCGTTCTGTTCTGCCAAGATTTTGGAGGTCAGGCTCGTAAAGCAAAAGCCAGATCTCAATGTTTCGGTCGCAAACCTCAATTTGTGGATACTGTACCTTATCGTACTCATCCCGCACCCCAGATTTCAGAAATATTTAGTAGAATCTCGCACCTTCCCGCATTCCTAGAATGTATATTTTTGCCCTTCCCGCATCAACCCCGCAGGGCCTGTAGCCCTGTTCAGCATCAATACCCTTCACAAACAACCTCAATGAAAGAGAACACCACAAAAGGGCAAAGAAAAGCAATCCTATTGCCGTTTGCTCTCCACTGTCCAGAATCATTTCGCTTCCTCTTCCTCTAGCCACTATCACTGCTGCTGCTGCTACTGGCCGTGCGTGAGGTGTACCTACAACCAAATCGTGAGACAGTATCAATCTTTCTCTGGCCTACCAATCGGCCTTTTGTTGGCTGCCTCCTCCGCCAGAAGCTCAGCTCGTTCCAATTTTGCTTGCTGGCTTGGACTGTTGCCCTGATGCTCGGCTGTCGCCGCAGCTAACTTTCCGAAAACTCCCCTCGGGAGCAACCGGTGCTGGGGCTGGGGCTGCTGCTGTGCTGAGGCTGCCTGGTGCTGTGGGACAGGGGGCGAGGCGGGGGGTACCTCTCACTACTCGTGACCAGCAGCGACCCAGAAAGGGCTATTTTCACCAACCCCGCACAACCCCGCAGAATCCAAAAAAAAGTTAAATATATATTATATATATATATATATATATATATACCGCAGTCACTCCGCAAGGCAAAAAACGACATTTATGTATGGTGTTATCCAGGTTATCTTGGTCTAGGTACGGTAAGATTATATCTCCTTTGCTGAAACTTGCCCCACTGTCCTTCTTTACAAAATTGATGTGTAATTTTGGCTTGAAACTGTGCAGGACACAGCGGGAGGGTGGAGGCTGTGTCAGCAGATGCTGCGTCAAAACGGGCTGTGACGAGTGGCAGGGACAGCTGTCTAAAGGTGTATATGCATGTGTATGTGTGCGCGTGTGTGTGTGTCTGCGTATGTGCTGCGCGTGCGTGTGTGTGTTTATATGTTTGAGCTGAGGCACACTCACAGACTGTGAAGAGTGGCAGGGGCAGCTGTCGTGTGCGTGTGTGTGTCTGCGTGTGTGCATGCGCGTGCGTGTGTGTGTTTGTATGTTTGAGCTGAGGCACACTCGCAGACTGTGAAAAGTGCCAGGGGAAGCTGCTTAAAGGGGTGTGTTTAAATGTGTGTGTGTTTTTGCATGCATGTGTGTATAATTGAGCTAACACACACACACACAAGTACACGCGTGCACAAGCAGCAGAGACACGAACCTTGAAGGCCACAAAGTTTTGTGCATTCATGGGCCAATAACACCTTGTGTGTGCAGACGGCTGCACCTCCTCCCTCCTACTTTCCTCCTCTCACCCACCCTCACCCACCTCTCAAACCAAACCTGTGCCGCCGTGGATTAGGAAAAACATATAACTGTGCAGGCAGTAAACACCACTCCCCAGGCAGCAGAAAATTTTTTCTTTTTGTCATGCCACCACACTTCGTAGATGTGTCTTTGCAGTGTGGGCAAATGTCAAATCAACACTGAACAACTGCTGCCTCCTCCCGTCTGCTTTCCCACAAGCTCTCCAGCTTTTCGCACCAAACTCCACCCCCCTCCCGCCTGCTTTACCACGAGCTCTCCAGCTTTTCGCACCAAACTCCACCCTCCTCCGTTTGACTGAAAGCAAAAGACAGAGTGTGGGGTCTCACACGCAACAGCGGTCTGGATCCCCTAGAGGAAACAAAAGAACGCCAGGTGTCTCAGGATGATTGTCTCAGGATTATTGTCTCAGGATCATTGTCTCAGGATTATTGTCTCAGGATCATTGTCTCAGGATTGTTGTCTCAGGATTATTGTCTCAGGATCATTGTCTCAGGATTGTTGTCTCAGGATTATTGTCTCAGGATTATTGTCTCAGGATCATTGTCTCAGGATTAATGTCTCAGGATTATTGTCTCAGGATTATTGTCTCAGGATTATTGTCTCAGGATTATTGTCTCAGGAATATTGTCTCAGGATTATTGTCTCAGGATCATTGTCTCAGGATCATTGTCTCAGGATCATTGTCTCAGGATTATTGTCTCAGGACTAATGTCTCAGGATTATTGTCTCAGGATTATTGTCTCAGGATTAATGTCTCAGGATTATTGTCTCAGGATTCAGGATTGTCGTCTCAGGATCGTCGTCTCAGGATTATTGTCTCAGGATTATTGTCTCAGGATTATTGTCTCAGAATTATTGTCTCAGGATTATTGTCTCAGGATCATTGTCTCAGGATCATTGTCTCAGGATAATTGTCTCAGGGTTATTGTCTCAGGGTTATTTTCTCAGGATTATTGTCTCAGGATTATTGTCTCAGGATTATTGTCTCAGGATTATTGTCTCAGGATTATCGTCTCAGGATCTCAGGATTATTGTCTCAGGATTATTGTCTCAGGATCGTCGTCTCAGGATTATTGTCTCAGGATTATTGTCTTAGGATCATTGTCTCAGGATCATTGTCTCAGGATCATTGACCCTGCATACTAAACGAGGTTTGAACCTTCCATTCACCCCACACGCATTCAAGACCCCGTCAAACGCCATCTGGCTTGCACAGGTTTGGTCCATTGGCACCACACCAGAAACCGCTGCCTCCTCCCACTTGCTTCGCTCCCACTACGTGTACGAAAGCATCCGGTGCCTGGCTGTGGATTGGAGCTGCCCTTCTGGAGCAGTTGCAGCCTGTGGTGCTAAGTCAGGTGAGTGTGCAGTTGCAGCATGTGCATGGTGCCAAGTCGGGTGAGTGGGCAGCTGCAGTCTGTGCGTGGTGCCAAGTTCGGTGAGTGGGCAGTCTCAGCCTGTGTGTGGTGCCAAGTCGGGTGAGTGTGCAGTTGCAGCCTGTGTGTGGTGCCAAGTCGGGTGAGTAGATAGTCTCAGCCTGTGTGTGGTGCCAAGTTGGGTGAGTAGATAGTCTCAGCCTGTGTGTGGTGCCAAGTCGGGTGAGTGTGCAGTTGCAGCATGTGCGTGGAGCCGAGTCGGGTGAGTGGACAGTTTCAGCCTGTGCGTGGAGCCAAGTCGGGTGAGTAGATAGTCTCAGCCTGTGCGTGGTGCCAAGTCGGGTGAGTGTGCAGTTGCAGCATGTGCGTGGAGCCGAGTCGGGTGAGTGTGCAGTTTCAGCATGTGCGTGGAGCCAAGTCGGGTGAGTGTGCAGTTGCAGTCTGTGCGTGGTGCCAAGTCAAGTGAGTGTGCAGTTGCAGCATGTGGGTGGAGCCGAGTCGGGTGAGTGGACAGTCTCAGTCTGTGCGTGGTGCCAAGTCGGGTGAGTGGAGATCTGCAGCCTGTGTGTGGTGCCAAGTCAGGTGAGTGGGCAGCTGCTGCCTGTGCGTGGAGCCAAGTCGGGTGAGTGGACAGTCTCAGTCTGTGCGTGGTGCCAAGTCGGATGAGTGGAGATCTGCAGCCTGTGCGTGGTGCCAAGTCAGGTGAGTGGGCAGCTGCTGCCTGTGCGTGGAGCCAAGTCGGGTGAGTGGGCAGCTGCAGTCTGTGTGTGGTGCCAAGTCGGGTGAGTGTGCAGTTGCAGCATGTGCGTGGAGCCGAGTCGGGTGAGTGGGCAGTTTCAGCCTGTGCGTGGAGCCGAGTCGGGTGAGTGGGCAGTTGCAGTCTGTGCGTGGTGCCAAGTCGGGTGAGCTATCACGGTCCTCCTTCATAGGTGGGGCATGACCTCTTAAGCGATTCCACTGCTTGACTACTTGTTTTTTTGGCGCTGGTGTTGAGAAAACAATTGATCTATTTGCGTCTTTTTGGCGCTTGCATTGAATAACAACCTTATTACATACGTTTTCCTGTGCTACTGAGCAAGTGCCCTCTTTACGATGTTACAGCGTTTTCAATGAGCAGCCTAGCAGTCGAACTTTTTGACCGGCGGCTTATCTTACAACACCTTGTAACATCTTGTAGCTGGGGCATGGCCTCTGAAGCGATTCCAGCGTGCGGTGCTGATTCAAATGAGAACTTCTCTTGCTTTGTTCCATTTCTTTTTGCCCCCCCTTGAGAATTCACATGTGCAAGGGACTGATATATACGTAGGGTTGGCCAGAACCGTATATATATATATACCGTATATCCAAGTCGGGTGAGTGGGCAGTTGAATATATATACCGTATATTTATACCGTATATTTGGTGATTTCCCTGTCAAAAATACCGTACATACATCGTATCTAGGTACATGGTCTGGCCAACTGTATATATACGCTGTATGCGACCGTATAATTGGTGACTTCCCTGCCAAACTTGGAATTTGGTTCTGGCCGTCCCTACTTTGTATGCTGATATACTTCATACTTGCACAATCTCAGCCTCACAACACACACACACACGCACACACAAACAAAAACACACACATACACCGAAGCACACACACACACACATACACACACACAAACAAAAACACACACATACACAGAAGCACACACACATTCACATACACAGGCAACATCAGCCTCTACGATGTAGAGTCAGGCCGCAAGCTGGCCGTGCTGAAACGGCACGATGCCGAGTGCTGCTGCTGTGAGTGGATGGCTCACCCTAATGCGCACACCACGGCAACTGACACCAACGTCAATGATTCCGACAGCTCCGGCTCAAAGAACGGCAGTGCTCACAATGGTTTACTCGTCAGTGGCTCTATGGATGGGGAGCTGATGGTGTGGGATGTTCGGCAGCCAAAGACTGCAGCTCTGGCTGGGCGCTTGCGGGGTGTCAGGTGTGTGTGTGTGTGTGCGCGTGTGTGTGCGTGTTTGTGTGTGTGTGCGTGTGCACGTGTGTGTGTAAGTTTGTGTGCGTGTGTGTGCGTGTGTGCGTGTATGTGTGTGTGTTGCTGCAGGGTGCCAGCCTCAGTCTAAGAACGTCCATACCTTTCGCTTATGTCATGCGTAAGTGTGCTTGTGTGCATGTGTGCATGCAGGCAGCGCGTGTGCTCACTAGTGGCGTCAGCCAACTTGCTGTACGTTGGGGACTGCTCATCCACAGTCAAGATATACGGTAGGGCTGAGGTGGAACGTTTGATGATGCATGTTGACGGCTCACACACACACTTTTAAAAAGCCCGATTACACACACACACACACACACACATACATACACACACACATACACACACACTCTCATCTACTGTCCATGCCATGCGCAAGCTGCCAAGCCCCTCTGCATGCCCATTTACCCATGGCCGCCATGCGTGTGGATGAGCACAACTCACACACTCACACTCACACATAAAACCCCTTATTAACCCACGCCCATGCCTTTGGCGTGCAGAGGCCCTTCTTGAAGAACATCTGCTGCACACGGCTGGCATGAACGCACTCTACCTCGCATTCTGAGTAAATGCCTGCTCCACACAAGTACACGCAGGCAAAGAAGGTTAACCTCTTTGCATGTGCCTTTTCTGCAGTGGGCACAAACGCCCACTCCACACAAGTACACGCAGGCAAAAATGATAACCTCTTTGCATGTGCCTTTTCCGAAAAAGGCACAAACGCCCACTCCACACAAGAAGGTTAACCTCTTTGCATGTGCCTTTCCGCAGGGGGCACAAACATTTGTGCCCACTGCAGAAAGTGCTCATGCAAACAAAGCGGAAAACCTCCTTGAGGGGGAAAGGGCCAGCTGGTGTGGGCACACACCAGACCACGTGCATCGCGTAATGTCCAGTGCGCATGCATTGCATAGTGTCCAGTCCACATGCATTGCGTAATGTCCAGTCCACATGCATTGCGTAATGTCCAGTCCACATGCATTGAGTAATGTCCAGTCCACATGCATTGCGTAATGTCCAGTCCACATGCATTGCGTAATGTCCAGTCCACATGCATTGCGTAATGTCCATTTCACATGCATTGCGTAATGTCCTTGGATCCTCGGAGACACTATGCAATGCACGAGGAACGAAATGGGCTATGTTAGTGCATTAGAGATTGCCCCTGACCCATTTTGTTCCAGTGCATTACGTAGTGTCTTTGGATCCTGAGAGACACTATGCAATGCACGTGGAATGAAATGGGCTATGTTAGCCAATTTAACCAGTGCATTAGAGATTGCCCCTGGCCCATTTTGTTCCAGTGCATTACGTAGTGTCTTTGGATCCTGAAAGACACTATGCAATGCACATGGAACGAAACGGGCTAGGGGCAACCTCTAATGCATTGATTAAAATGGCCATGGGTTTTGTTCATGGTTTTTTTAACAAACGCTGCCCATAATTTTGGCTGTTTTTTTTGGGAAAGGCTTGCGCTACACTTTTTTTTGGCGAGAGCACCCTGCGTAGCATTTAAGACCTAAAACGCTTCACACCCCAAAATCTCAAAAGAAGCACTGACTCACATACACATACATACACACTCTCACTGTTGTGCTATCTGCCACTCAGACATGCACAAGCTATCGAGCCCCTCTGCACCCCCTCTCCAGCCCATTGCCCTCTTACCTGTGGCTATGAATGCAGATGTACGCAACTCACACACACATACACACTCTCACTGTTGTGCTATCTG
>Ga0307942_1000944_pt1 | contig 22167 bp, 39 predicted proteins | sample OrgLakmetagen175_FD_201846 | JGI IMG/M metagenome (GOLD analysis project Ga0307942, IMG submission 201846) | Saline water microbial communities from Organic Lake, Antarctica - #175 | ecosystem: Environmental > Aquatic > Non-marine Saline and Alkaline > Saline | place: Antarctica: Organic Lake... | reverse complement strand
CCCCATCTGCCCTTGCACTGATAGTGCGCTTCACATACTCTCAGGTTGCCAACACACTAAAATGAGGAACATGATTATAAAACGCCATAATACGGCAAGCGTGCTGATTGTCCAAGCCCTACAAAAGGGACCATGCGTGCCAACCAAATTGCCTACACTGACATAGGCAGCGCAGATAAATTATCAGAACAAGGCCTAGATTTGAGAAACACTGCCATAAAAACACTGCCCTCTTGGTTGCTACCAAAACTAACAGCACATGCTTTAAAAGCCTCTTCTCATCCTGATGCCATCCTATTTTTACCTAGCACTGTGTGCTCCTCTTGCGTAACCACCCACAACTCAATATTGCAACAGCTTGCTAAAGACAAGAAACTGAATCCAAACCAGTGGGCGGTTCACCTGATTGAGTTTAAATTATGTGAAGACACTAGGCTTGATCCCCAACTCCAAAAAGCAAACGCACAGCACAGCATGCTTATGGCCAGCCTAAACAGACAAAAATATGGGGAAATCAAGCTTCACGTGATCCTCGTTGGAGCTATGGGGACTATCTACAAAGACTACAGACAAACCACTGGCAGACCTTAGTCTGGATTACCATAAGATTAAAAAATTGACACACAAACTGAACGAACACTCCATCAGACATGCATCTGCACTCATAATAACAAGGTATGCACTGCAATACAACACAAGCAACAACAATCAAGGATTGGGTCCGGGTGCTACGGCACACAACCCCCCTGACCCACACTAATTTCTTTTTAATCATTTGCGTGGGGGGTTGCCTGGTGCGGGCACCTAAGTAACCCCCTCCCTTAATCATGCTGGCTGTGTCATAACTACCAGCAGAGTCTTTTCTTTTTCTTTTCTAGTTCTATTTCTAGACTAAAGAAAAGAATAGACTTTGCTGCTGGTGATGACACAGCCACATGATTAAGGGACATTCTAGACTGAAGCTACCTGGTCAAGACCTTTAGCGGGAATACTTCTGCGATTCCCACCTTCACGTACGACGGCACACCTCTGGAACTTTTCGCTCAATTCAAATTCCTTGGGATCACTCTTACTCGTGATGGAAGCATGCACACAGCTGAGAAGATGGCATACGACTTCAGGTCTGCCATAGCCAGAGTTTACAGAACTGGTGACAGCAAGGGTATCAAACACAAAACTATGGGTGGCTTTTCCAGGTCTTCGCTTTGACAGCTGGTCTGTACGGTTGTCAAGTATGGGCCACTTCTTCTTTGACTTATGATTCCTCAAAAATCACCCCTGCACACGTCCTTCATCTTGGATTCCTGAAAAGACTCCTGGGTGCCAAAAAAGGTTCTGATACTCACTGCGTGCTCCGCGAAACAGATCAGATGCCATACGATCAAAAGCATCATATGAATCCAAAACAGTTGTGCGGGTTGACTTTCTTCTTGCTTGCAAACAGAAGTGATACATGGATTTATTAAGTTATGCTTGCGCTCCAAGACTTCCCTGCATATCGGGATTTTGGATGCCATAGATAGTCTATCAATTTGAAACAGTTCGAGCTTTGGGGGCTTAAGAGAAATTTGTGCGGGCTGACCTTCTTGTTGCAAATAGAAGTGATACATGGACTTACCAGGTATTACACGCACTCCAAGATTTCCCTACGTCTCAGCAATTTTTGAATGCCATACGATCTCACGAGTTTATCAATTTGAAACAATTCGAGCTCACTATGCGCGAGCGTATCATTGGGAGCTGGAGAGAGCTTGACAATTTGACACCGCATGATAAGCAATCACCATTCCAGCAGAATTGTGAGGACTTATCACACAAAATTTTGGTGTACCTTTGGGGATTGCTCCTGGCTGGTGGGATGACAGAAAAAGAAAAATTTGAACCTGTGTTACCTATCTACCTTTGCTTGGATATTTCCAACAATCTCAGCCGTGCACTTCCTTGCCTTCGCCTTTCTGGCCATAACTTTCTGGTCCAAAGAATGCGTCATAACAGGAATAGAAGGCCTTATGAGCTCAAGATCTGTGACCATGGTGACTGGCACACTGTTCAAGATGAGGAACACATGTTGCATGAACATCTTGTCAGCCTACACACACAGCACCGTGCGGTGACCGCCAGCTTGTCTTCCCATCCCAGTATAAGGAACAACTCGTCTAAGAACCTTTTTGAATCAGCCAGATAGATATGTATGGTGTGGCCTCTTTTGTGGCTGAGTGCCTAGCCCTTTGCTGAGGCCCTATTTCCCTTATTTTTTGGCCTAGCGCTTTTTTCGTTTGGTTATAGGCCTTTTCTAAGCCTTTGCTCAGATGCCCCCCAGAGGCATAAACAGCGATGATGCCTTGCCTTAACTGGTAAAGACCAGTCACCATCCTTGCTTCCTTTGCACTGGCTGAGACCAGCCCGCCCCCCCCCCTCTTTACAGTTCTTTTCTGGGGATGGCCGAAACCAGCACAAAAAGCCCAACCGCCTAACATACATGGCATGGCTGCCGGCTACCCCCTTTGTAAACCCTTTGACTTTACAAGTTTATGTATAATGTTATTTGCCTCCCTCATTCTTCTTGGTACCCTTAGCGTGGCAGATGTCCAGCAACATGAAATTCATGTGCCCAAAAAACACACAGATGATGATCCCCCCTCTTTGATTTAATGCACTCGGTTGGTCCTGGCAGATGCTTGATTGTTTTTACTGGTTATATTCAGTGCTGCAATGTCACAAACAACGTCGTGCCTTTTTCCCCTTTCCAAGGTTTGTTTTGCTGGTACTGCAAAACAATTCACAACTTTAATCGTTTTACATGCGTAGCCTAGGAGTTGCACGTTTCGACTAATGGCTTTATCTGCACACTCTGTAAACCCTTTGTCCCGCCCTCCTCTAATACAGTTTACATAATTTAGTGTGCGGCAAAAATGAAAAAAAGCTAGCTACCAGTGGTTTGAAGGCATCACATAACAAAAAAGAAGCTAAGAAAGTAAGAAATGAGCACAGGCCTCCCCTCCAGCCTGTTGCAGACGCACACTCCATAAGCAGACAGGGTGAACCTTAACACGGAGGCCTTATCCAGCAATGGCGTTAGACACTGGCCAACAAGGAATGTCTATCAGGTCCCACAAAATTATTGTAACCACTGCCGGGAATCATTCACTTTTGGTGTCCTTCCCTTCATCGTGCTGGCTGGGTAATCACTCCCGGCGGTGTAATAATTTGTGTTTTCCGCTCTTATGTGATTTGACCAACCATGGCACGTGACGTCTGTCAACAACAAAAGCGCGCGCGGCACGGTCATGATAATAACATGATGTAGCTTTGCCATTTCTCGTAACACACACACATATACACACACACACACACACACAAAGGACACAAAGAACAACAGCACACGAAGCTCTCACACACACACGCACTCACTCTCAAATATAGCAAAAAAACGCATCAAGGCAGGCGCAGCGGCCCCTCTAAGCCAAGTTGCCCCACTTCCAAAGGCTGCATCGGCAGTTTCGGGCTCTCAGCGTCAAGAACAGGAAGTGGAGGCAACATGTCCGTATGGTGTAGATGTACTTACTTTGAAATGTGCTAATCATCAAACCCCTGTTCCGAATGCAATCCAGACAGGGAGGCATGAACAAAACGCCCCCCTCCCCTTATAAAAGCAACAACACCAGACGTAGAACCAGAGCACAACTGGTTATTTTATGACGATTGCCATCCTCTTTCGGACACAGACAGTGTGACGGCAAGACCAAGCACAACATCTACCATAACGCACATGTGATCCTGCGCGGGTGTTTGAGTGGTCATACCACTCACACACCACAAATGCCTGTCGCACCACTTCAAGGGAATAAATAACAGATCACCCAACTGGTTGCAGGGACGTTGCTGGTGTAGCATACCCAGCATTATATTCTGTGCATTCAAAAGGGTCTCCGTATCCTATTTGTTTGCAGGCATGTGCCTCTCCCTGTGCACGTTCGGCACCTCAGCACCTCGCTAATTGTAGAGCCCACTTAGAAGAGGCTGCTAAAAGCCCCAGCCTAAAAAGGACCCTAAACAAGTGATACTGACCCTGGCTTGACTTAAAATGCATCCCTCATGAACCAGCTATTTATCTGAGCTAGCAGTGCTTCCCTTCTTCATCGTGGCGACCCCCTCTCTTACTTTTATTGCTGGTTCTTCTTCTTCTTCTGGCTGCTTTTGCTCTTCTTTTTGGCGGGCTTGCTGCGAGTGGGTGCATGTGGGTGAGCATGTGTGTATGTGTGTGTATGTGAATGTAAATGCACCTGTGCATGAGTATACCTATCTGTTGTGTGTGTGCGTGTGCGTGTGTGTGTGTGTGCGTGTGCGTGTGTGTGTGTGTGTGCGTGTGCGTGCTTAATGTGGCAAAGGCTTTGATACGTCTGAACGTTTTTTCCTCAGGAGCCTTCACCACATGTCACAAATTGAGGCATGCATGCCACATCAGCTGCGGTGGGCAGGCCATATATACAAATAGGGTTGGCCAGAACCATATATATATACACCGTATATGACCGTACATTCACTGATTTCCCTGCCAAAAATACCGTGGACACACCGTATATATATGATTTTGGCCAACCCTGTATATAGAGCCTCAGCCCTGCCAAACAACACGCAGCCCCTGACACTTTTTCGTTGAACAACTGCTTGAAAGAAGCGTCGACGTCAAAGCATGCGCCTGTAGTACGTGTACTGTAGTAGTTGGTTCCCCTGCTCAGCCAACCCGCCCGCTCTGTGGTGCTCTCAGGTGAGAGACCACTATGACATTGCATTGGGCATTGTACACGGCTTTGTCCAGCCCTACGTTTATTTCCTTGGCCTGGATTACACAAAAGCAGCTTTATACAAATCAGGTGCGCGAGCTGGAGGGGGTGTGCGTGCACACATGTGAGATCAAGGACCCTGATTTGCACTGACAGTATTAGGACGCAAGTCCCATCTCACTCACTCACACACAAGCACACACACACATGCACACACACACTTACACACACACACACACACATGAACACGCAAACACGCACACGCACACACGCAGGCACACACACAGGAGACCACCACGCACCAGATTGCAACGAAGTACAGAGCGAAGAAGAAGGCCACGGGGACCAAAATGCAAGCGGCCGCGATGGCAAGCTCGTACTTGTTCCTGGCCAGGATGTCCAGCGAGAGGTAGTTCTGCGAGAAGAGGGTGCATTTTGTGTTTGAGTGTGTGTGTTTGTGTGTGTGTGTGTGTTTGTGTGTGTGTGTGTGTGCTCATGCATGTGTTTGTGTGTAGGTTTTTTCGCGTGTGTATGTGTGTGTGTGTGTGTGTGTGTGTGTGTGTGTGAGTAGGTAGCACGGCACAGCGCTTCCATTGCAGTTCATATGAAAGCAAACCATTCAGCAAGCGCAGGACAGGGGCAATCACACACACTCACCAAAATACAATAAACATACTCTCATCTTTTCACAGATCCACCTTGCAGCAGCCGCTCATCTTGTACACACACATTCACCCAACCACACACACACACACTCATCATGACACACACACAAACACGCACACACATCCTGTCACAAACAAGCACACATAAATACACACACATCTTGCCACACATACACACACACACGCCCATCATGTCATTCACGCGTATCTTGCCACACAATACAACAATACGCACAACAACACGCACAACAACACGCACACACCCATTTTAATCAGCTTTTAATCAGCAGCCAACTAACTGCCCGTGCCTACCAGGAGACGATCACAGCAGCAGTGCCACAGCACACTGCAGCACACCTGCAACCTGCTCTCAGTGTATGGGTGTAGTGTTGAACAACACGCCCACCCCATGCCCTATAAACAGGCACAACTTGCCTGTGCCAAGTAAGCCAAGAAAGACACCAGCAGCAACACAGCGATCTGGAGCCTGTAGGCCTTGGCTCGGCGCCACAAGCGACCACACTGGTGCTTCATACCCTGTGTGCGTACGAGTGTGTGTGTGTGCGCGTGTATGTGTGTTTAAGGGTGTGTGTGCGTGTGCACAAATGTACATTTTAATCCTAATTTGCATGCTTTACAGGCCTATTCCCTCCCTTCCCCTCCCCTCCCCACGCCCACGACCCCTGACAAGTATGCAACGACACAGCCACACACGCGTCATAATCATGCTTTTCATCATCATGTCATCATGCATGCACATCACCCCCACCCCAAACGACCACGCCCACACCCACACCCACCACCCACGCCCCACACCCACACCCAACACCCAACACCTATACCCCCACTCACCACCCAACACCCACACCCACACCCAACACCTATACCCACACCCACACCCAACACCTATACCCACACCCAACACCCACACCCACACCCACACCCAACACCCAACACCCACACCCACACCCACACCCACACCCACACCCACACCCACACCCAACACCCAACACACACACACACACACACACCCGCAGCGTCATGGTTGGCGGAGCCGGCTTGGACAGTGCCGTTACGGACGACTGAGCCACCACCTTGTGTGCAGAACCGCCCACTTTGCCCTCCCTAACAACAGCACCACCACTACCACCAGCAGCATTACCACCCCAGCTTGCCCCAGCCCTCTGTGCGGCGGTGCTGCTGCTGCCGCCGCCTTTGCCCTTGCGTCTGCCTGCCCCCCCCGTGCCTGCACCCCCTGACCTGCTGCCTGCTCAAGCAAGTGAGTGTACGTGTGTGTGGTGTGAGTTTTGTGTGTGCGTGTGTGCATGCTGTGTGCGAGTGTATTTGTGTGTGTGTGTGTTTGCGTGTGTGTGTGGTGTGAGCTTTGTGTGCATATTGTGTGGAGTGTTTGTGTGGTGTGCGTGTGTGTCTGTGTGCAGTGTGCGTCTATGCTTGTGGTTGTGTGTGCATCTATGCGCAATTTACAAACAAATGCACTATGATGGAAGACAGTAAGATAAATCAATTCAATCAGGACACAGACACACCTTCGCAGACACACACACCTGCATCCATGCTGGGCTGGTAGGAGGCACTGCTAGCACCATCGTTGAAATCAGAAGCCGAGGCTGTTTCGCTGCGCTCACCCAGACGGCCAGGGGCAAGGACCTGTGTGTGTGTGTGTGTGTGTGTGTGTGTACGTCCTAGCACCTCATGTGTAAGTGTGTATAGGCGTGTGTGTGTGTGTGCGTGTGTGTGTGTGTGTGTTTGTGTGTGTGCGTGTGTGTGATTACATCGTAGCACCTCAAACATGAATGTTCCAAACTCATTTACAAAGTTAAGGGGCGAGTGTTTGATCTGTATATTATAAACACCCAACACAGACTATCTCACAAGCTCACACACACACACACACACACACGCATGCACGCTCATGCAACACGTACACACCCACGCACCTCTGCCTCTGTGCTCCATGCACCATGTCCAGATCCGCCAGCCCCTACTGCACGCACGCGTACCTGCAAGAGAACAGGGATACACACGTTAACACATTTGCTTGATTCAAATCCCAGACCACACAAGATCGCACCTGCTAGGTGTGAGATAATAACGCATTTTAACACTTGGAAACCTAGGCCGAAATTGAGGATGCAATCACAGATGATGAATGCATCGTATTTCAAAAGATCACAGCGTTGGAAGCGCATACATTACACAACACACACACGCACATATCCACGCATGCACACACACACACCATGTGGCTCACTCCAGGCATCAGTCCCTGTTCCAACACACACACATGTGGACACACACACGCACGCGCACACACACACAAACACATGCACGCACGCACACCATGTGGCTCACTCCAGGCAGCTGTCCCCATTCCAATACACACACACAATTGCACATACACGCATGCTCACACACACACTGTGTGGCTCACTCCAGGCATCAGTTCCCTGTTCCAACACACACACACTCACACACACGCACACACACGTGCACACACACACGCACGCACACACACAAACGCATGCACGCACGCACACCATGTGGCTCACTCCAGGCAGCTGTCCCCATTCCAATACACACACAATTGCACATACACGCATGCTCACACACACACCGTGTGGCTCACTCCAGGCATCAGTTCCCTGTTCCAACACACACACACACGCACACACATACACGTGCACACACACGCACGCACAGACACAAACGCATGCACGCGCGCACACCACGTGGCTCACTCCAGGCAGCTGTCCCCATTCCAATACACACACACAATTGCACATACACGCATGCTCACACACACACACCATGTGGCTCACTCCAGGCATCAGTTCCCTGTTCCAACACACACACACACACGCACGCACAGACACAAACGCATGCTCACACACACACCGTGTAGCTCACTCCAGGCAGCAGTCCCCGTTCTAACACACACTCCAGTGCAGTCCTGGGTGCAGTGCACCTGACCTCCCCGTGGCCTTGCAGCCCTCCTCTTGAATCAAAGGCTGTGTGTGCGTGTACTTGGGTGTGTGTGTGTGCGTGGGTGTGTACTTGTGTGTTTGTGTGTGCACTTGACCTCGCCGTGGCCTTGCAGCCCTCCTCTCGAATCAAATGCTGTGTGTGCGTGGTGTGTATTTGTGTATTTGTGCGTGCACTTGACCTCGCCGTGGCCTTGCAGCCCTCCTATTGAATCAAAGGCTGTGTGTGTGCGTTGTGTGTGTGTGTGCTTGTGTGTGTGCACCTGACCTCGCTTTGGCCTTGTAGTCCTCCTCTCGAATCAAAGGCTGCGTGTGTGTGCGTGTGTGTGTATTTGTGTGTTTATGTGTGCACCTGACCTTGCCGTGGCCTTGCAGCCCTCCTCTTGAATCAAAGGCTGTGTGTGCGTGTGTGTGTACTTGTGTGTTTGTGCGTGCACCTGACCTCGCCTTGGCCTTGTAGCCCTCCTCTCAAATCAAAGGCTGTGTGTGTGTGTGCGTTGTGTGTGTGCGTTGTGTGTGTGTGCTTGTGTGTGTGCACCCAACCTCGCCTTGGCCTTGAGCCCTCCTCTCGAATCAAAGGCTGTGTGTGTGTGTGCGTGGGTGTGTATTTATGTGCTTGTGCGTGCACTTGACCTCGCAGTGGCCTTGCAGCCCTCCTATTGAATCAAAGGCTGTGTGTGTGCGTTGTGTGTGTGTGTGTGTGCTTGTGTGTGTGCACCTGACCTCGCTTTGGCCTTGTAGTCCTCCTCTCGAATCAAAGGCTGCGTGTGTGTGCGTGTGTGTGTGTGTGTGTGTATTTGTGTGTTTATGTGTGCACCTGACCTCGCCGTGGCCTTGCAGCCCTCCTCTTGAATCAAAGGCTGTGTGTGTGCGTTGTGTGTGTGTGTGTGTGCTTGTGTGTGTGCACCTGACCTCGCTTTGGCCTTGTAGTCCTCTCGAATCAAAGGCTGCGTGTGTGTGCGTGTGTGTGTGTGTATTTGTGTGTTTATGTGTGCACCTGACCTCGCCGTGGCCTTGCAGCCCTCCTCTTGAATCAAAGGCTGTGTGTGTGCGTTGTGTGTGTGTGTGTGCTTGTGTGTGTGCACCTGACCTCGCTTTGGCCTTGTAGTCCTCCTCTCGAATCAAAGGCTGCGTGTGTGTGTGTGTGTGCGTTGCGTATGTGTGTGCTTGTGTGTGTGCACTTGACCTCGCTTTGGCCTTGCAGCCCTCCTCTTGAATCAAAGGCAGTGCGTCTGTGGTGCATCTGTTTGTTTGTTTGTTGCACTTACATGCAAAATCAGGAGCAGCAGCATGAAGGCAGCGTGTTCAGAACTGCTGCATTCACCTTGCGCACGCTGCTGAGCACACACCATTTGCTTGCAACATTCATTAACATACCACATTGCGCACGCTACTGAGTACACACCATTTGCTTGCACACATTTATACACACACCACCTTGCGCACACGCTGCTGAACACACATACACACACACTCACCACATTGCATGAATGTTCACGAGCACACACCACCTTGTGCACACGCTGCTGAACACACATACACACACACACACACTCACACCATATTGCATGAATGTTCACGAGCACACACCACCATGTGCGCACGCTGCTGAGTACACAGCACCAGCATGCACACATTATGGACACACAAACATGCTCATGCTGGGCAGGGCTGTGACTGTCTGCAAGATGTATGTGTTTGTGTGTGTGTGTGTGTGTGTGTGTGTGTGTGTGACTGGAAACAGACATGTGCATCGTCAGCATCACGTGCACAGAGGACACTGCTGGCGAAAGTCTGTTGACATTCACACAAACTGGCAACAACCTGCTTCTGTAATCACAGTAAGTTTACTTTGATATCGAACACATGATATCTTTTCTGATTTTTGGGAAAAGAAGAACAAACAGAAGAACAGACATGATATGTTTTCTGATTCTTGGAAAAAGAAGAACAGACATGATATCTATTCTGATTTTTGGGAAAAGAAGGAACAAACAGAAGAACAGACATGATATCTTTTCTGATCCTTGGGAAAAGAAGAACAAACAGAAGAAGACCATCAGTTCAACATCTGTTCATCGTTTTTCCCCTTACATCAGTTTCTAAAAATCTTCCATCGGGATGTAAGCACCAATCCCTCGTTGACTAACGACGCCTCCACGCTCTTCCTTTCTAGCGCATTGGAAATACGCGTGTTTTGAAGGCACAGTGCTGGCAGGCACATCCTCATCGATTGTGCCTTCAAAACACGCGTATTTCCAATGCGTTGCTTGGCAGGCTTTATTCCTTCACAACATGGCATCACTTGTCCATCACACTTTCACAATCTGGCATCACTCGTCCATCACACTTTCACAATCTGGCATCACTCGTCCATCACACTTTGACAATCTGGCAACTAGCGAGCGAACCAGCATTTACCGTGGAGCTGCTGTGCGCTGGGGGCTGCCAGGACCTCATACCCCACCGGCACGGCTTCCAAGGGGCTGGGAATTGGAGGCTCCCAGTGGACCACCACCACCTGTGTGCGCACGTGTGCGTGTGTGTGTGTGTGTGTGTGTGCATATGAGTGTTCAGTAAACAGTATGTGCATGTATCTGTAAGTGTGTATGTGCGTGTGCATGTATCTGTATGTCAGTTTACAGTATGTGCATATATCTGTATGTGTGTGTGTGTGCAAGTGTGTTTATGTGTGTCATTAAACAGTACAAGCACGGGCAGGAGTTAAGCACATGCAAGTGCTCAATGCATTGTGGTACACGCATTTGGCGAGACTGCGGATCATCTTCATGCAGCAGCAGCCAAAGCTTGTCCTTGACTTGTGCTAATTTCTAACCCGCAATAAACACGTGCACACACGCACGCACACGCACACACACGCACACACACCACAAGCACGCACACACACACACGCACACACGCACATATACACACACACCTGGCTATTTGCGCACTGTGAAACAGAGCAGCAGTTGGAACTTGTCCCTGCGTCTCAATTGATGCTGCCCCATTATTGGACACGATGCGCGCATGAAGTCACACACACATACACACACTTATACAACACCTGGCTGGTTGCGTACTGTAAAGCAGGAGATTTTAGCACTTTATTTATTGTTCTACTTATATTAGTGCAGATCGCATTATTGGATGCGTATACCGTAGCGACATGTACTCAATCCGCACCCCTCAAAAAAAAGGAGTTCTACCCTGTCCGCACCATACCGCACCTCTCTCAATATATGTTTCAGTGCTTGCTGCACCAATCCGCAGGGGCAAAATGCCCTCAGAGTTGCACCAAGAGACTAGAAAGGCACCAAGAGACTCAGAGGTGCATTCCATATCACAATAATAAAGCATGGGTAAGTAGGGTGTATGATTTTGTCAGTGAGGCTCGACGAGCCTCGTCGAGGGCAACGCTGGTGCCTTACATTAGAACATTACTTTCTGAAGCCTGCGGCCATAGGATGGTGCATAGGCCGGTGCCTTACATTAGAAATTACTTTCTGAAACCTGCGCGGATTGAGCCGAGAACTTTTATGGTGTTTATTAATAATGATAAATAATTATCGTGAAGAGACCGGACTGTTAAGAAATGTATGAAGTGTTAGGAGTATTTTCATGGTGCATTGCCTGCACAGGCATACGCACAGATCGGCTTGAAATAAGTTTCAACTATTATGCCCATTTAGGGGCCGAGAAATGAAAGTCTGATGCTTCCCTGAAAAGACTGTGACTTCGTGATGTGCCATTTTCTGCATTAAAATAAATTACTGAATAATATCCCTGAATTTCCCCCAAATATGGACACCCTATTTGGCCGTCTAGGCTTGGACGGCAGTGTCATCGAGGCTCGACAAGGCTCGACGAGGCTTGACCTTGTTGAGCCTTGACTAGAGGCTGGCACACCCTTAGCAATAATATTGTTCAAAAGCACTGAGAAATCAAATTAAGTCTGGTTCTGCTGAGTCATCCACTGTGTGTCAGCTGGGAACTGGCTTTGTCTTCTAGTGTTCCCTAATCCCAAGCCCTCAACATCTTCCCCATCCCTCCTGCTGGCTTCCTCGCTCTCCTCACTCCCTTGCAGAAGCTGGCCATCCCTGTCTGGACACGCCCCACAGGGACTCTTGCGGGCTCTTTCCCACTCATGACCCTTCAAAAACTCAAAAATAATTTTAATAATACCCGATTCGCAGTAATCTGCACCCCTAAAATATTTGTTTATTTCGGGGGGGATGAGTTGGTCGCACCCCCAAGAACAATATTTTTGCGGCATGACATACTGTCACTACAATACACGCACACTCACAGACACACACACACCTGGCTGTTTGCGTGCCGTAACGATATTGTCCTTTACCAGTGCCGATCGATTATTGGACGCGTATACATGCATACTCACAGACACACACACACACCTGGCTGTTTGCGTGCCGTAATTATTTTGTCCTTTACCAATGCCGATCGATTATTGGACGCGAATACATGCATACTCACAGACACACACACACCTGGCTGTTTGCGTGCCGTAATTATTTTGTCCTTTACCAATGCCGATCGAATATTGGACGCATATACATGCATACACACAGACACACACACCTGGTTGTTTGCGTGCCGTGAATTTTTGGAGCCTTTTACCAGTGCCAATCAATTATTGGACGCATATACGCGCATACTCACGGACACACAGACACAGATGCACACACACCTGGCTATTTGCGTGCCGTAAAGCGGCAGCAGTGGGTGCCTGTCCAGCTGAGCCCACTCCTATGTCACCAAGCACGTCTGCTGCATGCTCCACGCTCGTCTCCGTGTCCTGGAATGCAACAAACATGTGTGCGTGTGTGCGTGTGTGTATGTATCTGTGTGTGTGCGTGTGTGCGTGTATGTATGTATGTGTGTGTGTGCGTGTGTGCGTGAGTGTGTGTGTGTGCGTGTATGTATTTATTTGTGTGCGTGTGTATGTAGGTGTTTGAATGCGTGCGTGCGTGTGTGTACGTATGTATTCCTGCGGATGAGTGCATGTGTGCTTGTGTGTGCATGTATTTGTATGCGTGTGTGCGTGGATGTATGTATGTAATTATGTGTATGTGTGTGTGTTTGTGTGTGCGAGTGTGTGGATGCGTAAGTGTTGTGCACGATTTGATTTCATGGCGAGCATGTATGTGTTGTTGGCAAGACGTTGTTGTGCATCCAGAGTAGCACCATCTGCCAACAGGCACACAGGGAAGGTGTATTAAAGATGAAAAGCTTACACTTGATAGGATCAACATTGATTTTGGCTAAATTAAGATTAAAATGGGTGCCTTACACGCACACACATTGCCACCCACCTCAGGGGGCCTGGGGAGCAGCAACGCAGAGACATGATACTCAAGTTGCACATTCACGTTAAAATTCAAGTTGCATGCCAGACATTACACACTCACACACACACTTAGGGTTTAGCCCTTTAACCTAACATACACACACTTTGCTACACACCTCAGGGGGCCCGGGGGGTAGCAACGCAGTGGTGAAGGCCTCAGCTTGAGAGCACTTGCCCGGCCCTGCTTGGTTCATGCCCGCCACGCGGCACCAGTAGTGTGTGGCAGGCAACAGACCTGGCACACGGATCTGTGTGTGTGTATGTGTGTGTGTGCGTGTGTGTGTGCTTGTGTGTGTAGGCCTGTTTGTCGCCACGTGGCACCAGTGGTGTGTGGCAGGCTACAGACCTGGCACGCGGATCTGTGTGTGTATGCTTGTGTGTGTCTGTGTGTGTGTGCGTGTATGTGTGTGTCCTTGTGTGTGTAGGCCTGTGTGTCGCCACGTGGCACCAGTAGTGTGTGGCAGGCTACAGACCTGGCACGCGGATGTGTGTGTATGTGTGTGTCCTTGTGTGTGTAGGCCTGTGTGTCGCCACGTGGCACCAGTAGTGTGTGGCAGGCTACAGACCTGGCACGCGGATGTGTGTGTGTGTCCTTGTGTGTGCAAGCCTGTGTGTCGCCACGTGGCACCAATAGTGTGTGGCAGGCTACAGACCTGGCACACGGATCTGTGTGTGTGTGTGTGTGTGTGTGTGTGTGTGTGTGCGTGAGCCTGTTTGTCGCCACGTGGCACCAGTGGTGTGTGGCAGGCTACAGACCTGGCACGCGGATCTGTGTGTGTATGCTTGTGTGTGTCTGTGTGTGTGTGCGTGTGTGTGTGTCCTTGTGTGTGTAGGCCTGTGTGTCGCCACGTGGCACCAGTGGTGTGTGGCAGGCTACAGACCTGGCACGCGGATCTCTGTGTGTGTGCATACTTGTGTGTGTAAGCGTGTGTGTGTGCGTATGTATATTACATCTGTACACACATGCACTGAATGTACAAGAAGCACATGAAGCTCATGCTGCCACACGCATGTGGTGTCAGATCAAATAAAGTCAGCCCAGCCAAGCCCCACCCAAAAAGGAGGAATTAATGCCCCTTTCCTGAATTGCACATCTGATGTCACCCAATGGTTTTTATACATAAATGTAACACTCCTGCATAAAAATGAATGAGTTTGGGGTCTAGGGTGTGAGTGGGGGGCTGGATTTTTGCCATTTCTCTGGCAGAAAGGTGGCATGGGTGTAGAAATGCAGGTTTTGGTCCGAATTTCGCCAATTTTTTTGTTCCCAGATAGATTTAGGGTCAAACTATACCCCAAATCAGCCCCTAAAGGACTTAGTGCGTGGGCCCGTTTGCTGGGCAAAAATGGTGCATTTCTGGAAACCCTGAGGACACGCTTTCTGGCCATCACCTGAGTGTCAGGAGCCCTTCAGTATGCTCCCAAGGCATGCCCTGTCAAATGTTATGGTCTGGAATGCTGGAGATGGGCCGCGGTGGGCAGCGACAGCTGAGATTCTAAAAAACCCAAGGATTTGTGCTCAGCTGTCTAACTACAAATCCGACTCGACCAGATGACTTTGTTGCGAGCAGGGTTGTTCAGTTCGTTGTTTTGGGAGCAAAGGTTTGATAAAGTTTGTGAATGTTCTAGAGTTCTCGAACTGTTCGAAGGGTTTGATGTGGAATTTTGGGAAATGGGCCCTTGGGCTCCTCCTCCCACCTTCAAATCTTCCCGATTAGTTGTGTATGTTTATAAATAATTATAGGGGAAACAAGAAGCCGGAATGGGATCATGTCATCATTGTAGAGCAGGAAAAGGAGAACCTTAAGGTGCAGTGCAAGTGCCGCGTTATCCTTAGCAGTTCAGAAATGTGTGCCAAGTTAGGCCTTAACACCAAGGAAACCTTTCGGTCTGATACAGAGAACATATTTCATATATAAATTGAATTTGTCACTTTTACTGCAAGGAAAGAGTGGGACTGAACTGGGGGGGTGCTGCTGTCCCTTGCAATTTTGACAGAAAACGCTGTAAAGTTTGAAGATATTATAAAAGTTCGTCGAACTTTGACCGAACTCCGAACGGCACTTTTCAAACTCGTTAAAATGCGTAAAAGTTCGCGAACCCGAACTTTTGGCCGAACCTTGACTGAACAATTCTGGTTGCGAGTATACCCAAAATATTGACAGGCTCTCCTCAGGAGGAGCTGTAAGCGCATTTCATATCCACTGGACCATTTCAGGACATGAGCTTGTCACGTTTGTAAGCTTTTATAATACACTGCTCATTGCAAAAATCAGCTTTGCAATCCATGCATCCCGCCCAAAGCCTTGGGTTTTAGTAGTTTCTTTGCCAAAAGGGGGGTCAAAAACCGGACCTTGACCCCAGACCCTCGGACCTTCACCAAGATGTCCCCAATATTTTTGCAAACACCCCTGGTAAGTTGCTGGCACCAGAGGGGAGCTTTTGGAAATCCATTTTCTGGCAGAGATTTCCACCCTGCCCACCTGGGCACCTCCCGCCACAAACTGGGTGTGCAGGGGTGCTTGGATATATCTTATCAAGGTTCCTACATACTTGAATGTAATATCCTGCTTTGGGGCAAGAGCTGTCACAGGGATGGCTGGCCTAAAATAAAGTTGACGGTTCGAGGGTTAACTAGGAAGTTCGTGGTCACATATAAAAGCTGCCAATATCACCTTCAAGGTGCTTGTTTCCCCTCTCCAAACTGTTCATGCCTTCTTCTGTCCTTTTGAATGGCTAACGACGGCTTTGGGACTGTGAGGAGATGACCCTATGCTCTTTGATGGGTCCCGACAGCTTCGGGGCTGTGAGGAGGTAACCCTATGCTCTTTGATGGGTTACGGGGCTTTGAAGAGATAACCCTATGCTCTTTGATGGGTGACGACGGCGTTGGGGCTGTGAGGAGATAACCCTATGCTCTTTGATGGGTGACAAAGCTTCGGGGCTGTGAGGAGAGAGGTATCCTAGGTGAAGGCCACTCTTTACCCTTTAACATGTATACTGATAATCGCACCTCCTTGCCCTGTTGTTAGGTATTAACATAACTTACATCTTTGCAGTCCAGGAGGAATGACACCCCTCCATGCACTCTCACACAACACACGCGCAGGTGCCCACACGCAAACACACACACATACACCTGCACTCTCACACAACACACATGCAGGTGCCCACACGCAAACACACACATACACCTGCACTCTCACACAACACACGCGCAGGTGCCCACACGCAAACGCACACATACACCAGCACTCTCACACAACACACATGCAGGTGCCACATGCGAACACCCACACATACACCCTCACCCAAACAAACAGACACCCACACCCACACAACCACCCCCACCTGCGTAGAGGATCCAATGTACGCAACCCGCCACGTGCTTGCACTGGATGAGTTGGAGAGCACGGCGGCTGAGGCTAAATCATCGGCACTGCCGTCTACGCTGCCAGTGCCGCTGTAGCTGCTGCCGCTGTGGCCGTTTGGGGCTGTGAGCTGGGGCCTGCAAACACAAGGGCGCAGAATGTGAATATGTGTGCAAGTACACAGCGTGTTTGTGTGTGTGTGTGCGTGTGTGTGTGTGTGCGCGTGCGCGTGCGCGTGCGCGTGCGCATGGCACATTACGAGGGAGGTACTGATGGCTGCATACAGGCAGAAGAGCAGCCAACAACAGGAAGGACTGTGTGTGTGCGTGTGTGTGTGTTTTAGGCCATGCATGAGAGCATTTGTGCAACAAAAGAAATCCAGTACGTGCACAGAAGAAAAAAAACGCAAATGCACACACACCTAGACAACCACGTACGTGAATGCACACACAGGTACACACACACGCACACACAGACACAATCACAAGCACGTGCACACGCATACGCGAAACCCACACACGCAGACCCATACCCTTGCCTACTCATTTTATGGTCACTAGATGCGACACACACAACCACACACACAAACACACCCACCCACCCACACCCAGTTGTGTGTGTGTGTGTGTGTGTGTGTGTGTGTGTGTGTGGGTGTGGATGTGTGGGTGTGGGAGGTGTGTGTGTGTGGGTGTGTGTGTTAACCCTAGATGCGAGAAACCAAAGACCAACTCTGGCAGGCTGTCAATGGGAGCGACGCTGCCAGACCTAGATTCGTTCTAGGTCACATTCAGGAAAGAACAGACAGGCACTCAGGGTCGCTGGTTGCAGGTCGCCGAATGTTGTCTGGCTAGCTGCCAACCCTGAGTTGACTTCTGATTACAGCTCAACAATGATCATAGCCACCACGCGTGTGTGTGTATGTGTATGTGAATGTGTGTGTGTGTGCGTGTGTGTGCGTGTGTGTGTGTCTGTGCGTGCGTGTGTGTGTGTCTGTGTGTGTGTGTGCGCGTGTGCGTGTGTGTGTGTGTGTGCGTGTGTGTGTGTGTCTGTGAGACGGTACCGTACCCAGGGTATCATATATCCTCACCTCAATTGCCCAAGCCTCAAATTGTCGATAAAGATTTTGATCTTCGCAAGGAATAGCATCAGCAACGAATTCATGGGGCCACACCAGCCACACACACCCCACTCACCCATTTTTGCGTCCTGAGCAACCACACACATCACTCACCCCTTTTTGCGTCTGAGCAACCACACACGCCGCTCAACCATTGACGCGTCTGAACAACCACACACACCCCACTCACCCATTTTTGCGTCCTGAGCAACCACACACATCACTCACCCCTTTTCGTGTCTGAGGAACCAAACACACGCCGCTCAACCATGGACGCATCTGAGCAACCACACACACCACTCAGACCATCTTTTCACACAGAGCCACACCCACTTTGGCAGGTCGCCGATGGGGGAGAAGTCGTCCGCCAGCGGTCCATTCAATTCCAGGCAGTACTGGGAGACAGCTGACCCGTTCTCCTCTCCACAGGGCTCCCACTTAAAGCGAGCATGCGTGGCGCCACGCTGTATCATGACCACCCTGTATGTGCGTGTTGTGTGTGTTGTGTGTGTCTCCTCTCCACAGGGCTCCCACTTAAAACAAGCATGCGTGGCGCCACACTGCATACGTGTGTGTGTGTGCGTGTTGTGTGTGTGTGTGTCTGCATAGTTGACTACATATGCATACGCAAACCAAGGCAGTGCCAGGAGTAGGCTGTACCAACCTATAAGCACACATAACACACTCCACAATTACACTTATACACACATACTCACTTCCTAGTCGCTGCTGTGTGCGTGGTTACTCAAGTGGGAGATTGTGCCCGCACAAATATGCGGACTCCCCACCGTTGCCAACACACACACACACACGCAGGCACACACACATACGCACGCACGCATGCACGCACGCACACACACACACAAGCACACACACACGCACACGCACACACACGCACGCCCAATGACTCACTTCCCAGGTGCCCTTGGTGCTGCAGCATATGTGATTAAGAATCGGGGAGCAGAAATGCAAAGGAAAAAGCACACGCTCACTGCCCCAGCACACCCACGCCCAAAGACTCACTTCCCAGGTGCCCCAGGTGCTGCCGCGTGCGTGGTTACTAGCGTGGGGGCGTAGCACGGAGCGGAGGGACCGCACGCATTCAGAGCACGCACACGCAAGCGGTAGGAGCGGCCAGGGTGAAGGCTGGAAACTAGGGTGCTGCTGTCTTCAGGGGTTGCGGTGGTGGCCACGTGCTCCCAGGGGCCTGTGTGTATGAGTGTGTGTGCGTGTGTGTGTGCATGCGTGCGTGCGTGTGTGCGAATGAGTTTGTGTGTGTGTTTGTGTGTGTGTTTGTGGTTGTCTTTGTGCGGGACTGGTAATAAGCGGCCCCTAGGTAAGGGCTACCTTCCGAATACATCCATTCATCCATCCATCCATCTATCCATCCATCCATCCATCCATCCATCCATCCATCCATCCATCCATCCATCCATCCATCCATCCATCCATCCATTCATCCATCCATCCATCCATACGTGCACAACACACACACCTGACGCGCCGGACTCGCCTGCTAGGCGTGCGAAAGTGGCTGAGCCAGCAGCCTTCAGCACACACACACACGCACACATACACATACAACGCACGTACACACCTGACATGCCGGATGCGCCTGCTAGACGTGCGAATGTGGCTGAGCCAGCAGCCCCCAGGTAGAGCAGGTCAACCGCGTAAGCTAGCAGGGGAGCACCGTTGTCTAATGCGCACGGCAACCAACTGACACCTGCGTTTCGTGTGTATGTTGGTGAGTTTGTGACCCATCGTGGTGCTTGTCGTTCAAACCAGGCACACGGCAGCCAGTGGACGCCTACGTTTTGTGTGTGTGTGTGTGTTTGTGTGTGTGTGTGTTGGTGCACGTGTGACCCAGCATGGTGCTGTCTGATTTGTGTTGGTGAGTTTGTGACCCACTGTGGTGGTTGTCGTTCAAACCAGGCACACGGCAGTCGATGGACGCCTGCGTTTCGTGTGTGTGTTGGTGCACGTGTGACCCAGCATGGTACTGTCTGATTTGTGTTGGTGAATTTGTGACCCATTGTGGTGCTTGTCGTTCAAACCAGGCACACGGCAGCCGATGGACGCCTACGTTTTGTGTGTGTATGTGTATGTGTCCAAGTACATTTGTGTGTGTCCAAGTACACATACCAGTGCTTCTTTTTTCGATTTTGGAAAACCTTCGTTTCACGTCACTGCCAGATTTGGCCATTTTGAAAACCTTTGTTTGACGTCTTACACCCTTTCATGCCCAGCCCGCTGGGAGGCCTGCGGCCTCCCAGCAATGTTTGTGCACGTGGTAAATCAAATGTTTCAGGCATGGCCCTACAACAAAAAATAAAGCATGTACCAACACTGATATGTCCGTTAGCTTAATGTGCGCGTCTTGAGGCTTGCTGTTTGTCTGGCACGACACGGCGCTAAGCTGTGAGCTGTGCAGCTGCATCCTGGTAACCTTGCAACACACCCCTCTTGTCCTGAATCTCTTGCCATTTCAGTGCTGCGCGCTGATGCAGCTGGCTTGCCTCATGGGGTTTGATATTCTGGGACCTGCTTTGAAATTTGCATGCTGCTACCACTTGCTGCGCGCAGGCTGATTCCTGTCCAGTAGCATGCCCTTCTGTGTGTACTTGGAAGGCCCATTCTTCTCTAGCCATGCAGGCTGCATGGCTCTGGTCTCACCATGCTTTCCCCCCTCTTTATACCTTCCATCACTCTCTCCTGCTTGGTTCTCTTTCTTTCACTCGAAGGGCCCAAAGGCCTCAAATTCACCCTTGGTCGGTTTTTGCCGGGAGACCCCCCGGGGCCCAAATTCTTGGTTTCACGTCTTTCCCCCTCACCCAAATAGTAGGGGTTTCACGTCTAAAGACGTCATACGTCTCCAAAAAAGAAGCACTGACACATACACTCACATACACACACACCTATGGTACGCGGCCCTAGAGCCTCTGCCTGCACACACACAACACAGAACTCGTACACACATACACATACACACACATACACATACACTCACATACACACACACCTATGGTACGCGGCCCTAGAGCCTCTGCCTGCACACACACAACACAGAACTCGTACACACATACACATACACATACACACACATACACATACACACACATACACATACACTCACATACACACACACCTATGGTACGCGGCCCTAGTGCCTCTGCCTGCACACTAGTGGGGGGCGTGGAGGGCGCAGGTGCAGTTTGCAGCAACGTTTCTGGACTCCAGCTGCCTTGGCCGATCCGGCTGGTTGCAGCAACGCGGACCTGTATTTGTGATGTTGTATGCGTCTGTGTGTACGTGTGTGTACGTGTGCGTGTATGTATGTCGTGTGTGTGTGTGTGTGTGTGCTGGTAGCAGCCACACAGATGTCTGTGTATGTTGTGTTTTGCATCTTGTGAGTCTGTGCGTGTCTGTATGTGTGTGTAGGGTTGGCCAGAACCGTATATATACGCCATATACGACTGCATATAGAAATCCCTGCAAAACTCACAGTACATACACAGTAATATGTATGATTTCAGCCCTGTGTATGTGTGTGCATGTGTGTGCGCGTTAGGCAAGCAGGAATGCACAGGCATGCTTACGTGTCTCCAGTTCAGCAAGCTTACGCTCGCGCACACTCCCTCCCCCCCATCTCACACACAGCCTCGCACAAACCCTGCCATACACACAGTTTCACACACACACACAGCAATACTTTTACCCGCACTATTAGCACTCTCACACACTAACAAACGTGCACTCCCTACCCCCCACATCACACACAGCCTCACACAAACCCTGCCATACACAGTGTCACACACACAACACTACCCTTACCCACACTGTTAGCACTCTCACAC
>Ga0307942_1000943_pt1 | contig 22169 bp, 24 predicted proteins | sample OrgLakmetagen175_FD_201846 | JGI IMG/M metagenome (GOLD analysis project Ga0307942, IMG submission 201846) | Saline water microbial communities from Organic Lake, Antarctica - #175 | ecosystem: Environmental > Aquatic > Non-marine Saline and Alkaline > Saline | place: Antarctica: Organic Lake... | reverse complement strand
TTGGATGTGGTGGCGATGGAGATTCGGGTGGGACAGCTGCTTTTTGATTTGGTGCAGTGATGTAAGGCTGTCTGTGGCTATATGTGTGTAGCCATGTATGACTGCAGCTGCTATAGCTGCTAGCTCTGCCCGTGAGATGGTGTTGGTTATACCCATGCCTTTTGGGTATACATAGTGGGAAACATTTTAGTGAGGGTGGTATACGCCTGATCCGGTGTCTTGCCCTACTTCATTCTTTTGGAGGCTGCCATCAGTGTAGGTCCAATCCCGCCAATCTTTTACCTTACAGGTTAGGTTTTGGCTGGAGCTGTTTTGGGGTGCTTCGTCGATATTACAATCATGAGGTTGGTCAGTGCTAATCAGCAGAGGAGCACTTGTTTTATCTGGGCCTTCTGAGGCTTGAGGGTGGTCATTGGGTAGCTTATTGAATTTGTTGTCCTGAGTGTTGTCCGGAACCTAAGGCTGTTTGGTAGGGATGGTTATGTATGTTTTGAATTTCCCACTTTGCCTCAGGGATATCTTTGGCAAGTTCTTTTAGCCAGTCTTTGTTGTGAGCATTGAGGCAGACCCTGCCCTTGGTGTTCCATATGGCAATGATCTTCAATTCCCATGAGTGTTTGGAAAGTGATATTTGTATGTTGTTCCAGAAGGGCACTTTCACATATTGGAGTTGGTCTGATGGGATGGTGCCCAGGAATTTACACATGTGTGGGTATTTGCGGCAAATAAGTGATGCATAGGGATTGGTGGTCATTTTTCTATTCCAGAAAAGGAGGAGCATGAATGTGGCTGTTTCCTCTGTGCTGACAGCAGCAGAGCAGATGTCGTCTCTTGTTGCTAAGAGCATGGTGTTTTCATGGTAAATGGGATGGAAGATGGAGAACTGGAGAACCCAGAAAAACGGGAGGAGAAGGCATTGGTGTTTGCCCCAAACACCCTGAAAAACGCAAGGAGAAGATCACCTGCCCTAGTTTCTAGGCCTGTCCTGGCTACTAGCGTGCTAAACATCATACCCCTATGCTAGCTCTCAACATAGCAGTCAGGGCAGCTAGGCACACAACATGCCACACTTTCTTCTTTTTTAGGTGAAAAACTCCCTTCTAGCACGCTCACCAGATGTTCTGAACTTGAAGTTGGCATCCAGATATAAAATCCAGGGCACATGATGCCAGTCATGAGAAGGGTTCGCTGTTGTTACCATGTTGTGTAAATAGTAGGCATACTCTTTCTGCCATGGATGGTCTGACACGATCATATATCTGCAAACAAAAGCTGCAGAATTGTGTGCCCATTGATCTCAGCTGTTTTGTCGTCCACCTCAGTGAAAGGCACTTAGAGTACCGGACACCTTATCCAACACACACCCAAGACAACACAACACACATCCAACACACAACACAATAAACATTAAACACACATCCAAGACAACACAACAGCAAACGCTCCAATTATCATCAATGGTGTGCTAATCCTACAAAGAGGGTTCTAGTCACTCATTTGCCTTACATCCTTTTCAAATACCTGTTTCTCAACCTGCCTTGTGATGTCATTCGCAGTACAGCTCGTTTCAAACTTCGTTTCTACATCCTACGTTTTGAGACAGCGTGATATGGATCCAAATGGAGGAGGGAAAAAAGCTCTGTGTGATGCTGATTATAGTTTAGATGAGCAGCATCATGATGTTCCACTGCGTCTCAAGCCAATCAATTTCTCTCCGTAGAAAATATGCATCTTTGTTTTCCCAAACAGGAGGTCACAATGTGTCTACTTTTTAAAGCCAGAACAGCAAAGAACCTTTTTTTCCCATAAACGAATTGCTTTTTATGAGCAGTCGCACTTCTTGACTGAAAGCATTTATTGTAAATTGTAAACCTTGTAAACCTTATAATTGGAGGGTACAGGAGAAGGGTTCCTATTATTTTTATGGCTGGGTTGCTTAAAGCAGCTTGTCGTCTTGAAGGCTAGCTACATCAGCAGGAGAGGAACATTCTTGTGTCCTTCCTTTGCGTGGAAAGGTGAAAGCGTTTAAGAACCACCATGCCACCTCTGCATGAGGGAAACTTTGTACATTCCTGCGTTCATGGAGTGGCAATCTAGAATAATTTTACGAGCAGACTTTTTAATTGGAATAAAAGAGAAGGTAGGACCTTTGGATTGATATCCTCATGTGGATGGAATTTGGTTTTGCTACCCTCAAACAACCATTACCCTCAAACAACCATTTTGCTTTCTAATACACGATGGTGCAATGCACAATAAATAAAGGTTCTTCAATACACGATAGTACAATGCACAATAAATAAAGTTTTATCATTAATGTTCATCAAATTAACAAAATTTATTCTGGGCCCAACTTGCAAAACTAAGAGCTAGCACCATTGCATATTGCATTGGATGGGCATGCAAGAGAATAACGAGTCACAACGAGTCGCAAAAGTAGGGGCACAAAATGAAATAGGAAGGAGTGCTCGCACGCTATTAAGTAGTTTGAAAAATTGAACGTGGACATTATATCCCGAGACATGCGGAAAAAAGCAATGAAGGCCTGTAAATTAGACTATATGCCAATTTGCAGCCATGGCAACTCGCGCGCCCCAAACCACACCTGCTTGGTGGCTTTATTTTACAACCCACTGCAAATTGCAGAAGCAAGGATTCAAAATGCGTCAGTGGAGAGCGCCAGGCCTTTTTTTGCAATGCGTAAAAATAAGTGTGACGCACGAACGGTACCTCGTCACAGCAGACATCCCTCAATCCAAGGTCTGCTCACCTTAGCGAAATGGAAAGGTAGCTTGACGATGGATTGCAGGACTGACGCTGCTGCTTGGGCAAGGCAGGCGCAAGGTGCACAGCATCCGCAAATGCAGCTGAAAAGCGACAGGACTGCAGTTTGTGGTAGGAAATAAAATGGATTGACATCAATAAAACAAGTAAAACTCTCCTGCTTTGTTCCTGTTTGCGCAGACTGGGCCCGCCTTCCGTTTTGGTGGTTACCACCCGCTTAGTGTACACCCTTCCTCAATGCAACTAATAAAGCTAACAGCATGACAAGTAGTCCAGCTTGTCAAGGCACTGTTCAGGGTTTGCAAGAAAGAACATATGTACCGTAGAGGCGGGATATCACCGCGTACCGCGAACGTATCTGACCCCCTCGCGATGCGTTGGGAGCATTTGAATAACTAAGTTACAAGGGCCTCGCGAAGTTTGCATTGGGGTTAATTAATTGATCCTGGGGACAGGCCGGGAAAGCCTCCCCTCAAGGACAAACAGCTTGGGAGGCTGGCCCCCGTTTGGGGAGGAAGGACACCAAGAGGAAGGGCGCCTTCAATTCCTTCACATGCACATGCACGCACACGTACGTGCCCGCACGCACACACGTACGCGTACACACACATACACACACACATACGCACGCACAAGTACACAACGCGTGCAAGCATGTGCATACACAACCGTACACACACGCACGCACGTACACAAAGCACGGGCACACTTTTGCGCACACACACACACACGCACGTATGCGTACGCATGCACATATACGCTCGCACACATGCGTGCATACGCATATACGCATATACGTGCAGCTCTGAGGATCAAAGGCCCTTGCATAGGCCGCTTTGGGGTAAATAATTAGCTTGTGTGCCCCTCGCATAGCTCACATTGGGGTTTTATTCAAAAGTCGCATTCACAAGTCTCTACAATGTATGCAAAGAATGACTATGACCATACACATTTTAACACTGCCTGCAGAATTACATACACGGTCAGGTGGGCCACCCTCGTACGCGAACAGTGTTGCCATACAGATGTGAAGGTTGACTACATGTATGTTTGGCAATTGTGCCTTTGTTAATGCAGTATATGGTTTGTGCCACGGCAGTTGGCCTGGAATAACTGAAGAAAGGCAAGGTGCCTGCCCGCAAATAAAGGGGAGTCCGTATTCCAGTGGTCTGCCGTGCGAAGCACTACGAGCAGATCTTTCCGCCTTTTTTAATTATAATGTTTGCCCAGGAGCAATTGCAGCATGAAAACAACTAATTGTGGATCTGTAGAGAAGAAGAGTAGCCGCTTCACTTTGTACTCACATAACCAGATAAAGATTCCAAAGACAGAGATTATCAGGAGAAAGGGCTGCAGTGGAGAAAGAAGGCGAACGTCAGTGCAAGCTTGCTTCAGTGCAAGCCTCAGTGCAAGCCGCAGAAGAAAGTGCTTGCATTCCCGAAGACCCACCAGACAAAAAAGGAAGACTACCCCCTTCAGGCAGGTATGCAGGCAACTGCAGCACCTGCAAAGGAGAGGGGAAAGGACACGAGTTTGTGTCAGCACATGTAATGGGGGCAAATTTTGTTGATGGGATGATGGAGTTCCATATCAGGGTTTCAGGCGTGACACGGAGAAAGCTGACTTTCTCACCCCATTGAGGACTGGAGAGGGGAGTTCTTCGCTCGGTTGTTGGCCGTGACTGAACAGGTTGGTCGTGAATAACAATCAAAATGAGATAAAAAATAGAGTAAATCACAAGTTATTCAATTCATTACAAGACGGTTGGAGTTCGTTGCAAAAGTTAGTTGGCAACGAACTCCAGTCATCGACGAAGCGCTAAGTACACTAGTAAACTACTGGAGAAGAATACCGTAGAAATAATAAAGTGATGTGACTCCAATTGCGAGGTGCCCAAAAAGTTAGCATAATTTATTTGCGGTTATTTGGGCATTGTGAGTCAATTTAAATTATCGAGTTTTTGCGAGTTTTTGAGTAATTCACTGTAACCTTCCTCGAGTCGCCTCTTTGAGCGGCATAAGAATCGACTTTTTAAAGTTGAAGTTTTGCGAGGCCCAAAATTTTCAATTTTTGGCGTGCATTGCTGAACATTGCAAGGTACCCAATGATTAACTGTTCCTCGCAATAATACCAGTGACCCTACGGTAGTCAACAAGAAAAATACGAAGTTACAGAATTATGTACAAGAAAGTGCGCATCCGCCATCCTTATAAATTTTACAGTTGCTCACACAAATGAAGATTGACGGGGAAAAGATAAAACCTTTAACTGCCCAATACGCACAGTTCAGTTTCAGACATTTAAATGCCACTCACAGGGCGGCAATAAGTGAAAAAGTTATCAAACGAGCAAGCGCTTCATTTCGTGCTCCATACGCTCCCTCTCGCGCTGCAGGCGCTCCCTCTCACGCTGTAGGCGCTCCCTCTCAACCTGTGCAGTGCAAATTTGAAATCATGTAATCACCTATGGTGACATTGCTGTTTTCACGGAGTTCTTACACACATTTTCTGCTGTCACGCACGACGAATCGGTAACAGCTTAAATAGCAAACATGAGGAGTTACGAAGCGGAGGTTCGTAATAGATATAGGCTTGTGCAAATACGCCGTCTTAGAGCAATTTTGACGTAATCACGGTACCATACCGTAATTTTCGCCGTATTGTACTGTTCTAAGACAGTGGAATCGATAAGTACGGTCTCAAACTATACAAGACGGTACAGTGCGACTTTGGTCGTTTGGCTCCAATTTCGGCCCAAAACTGTTATTTTCTTATTGCAATAACTGTCATATATAATACACCTACTACAAGCCGCTGGTCGTAAGCCCGCCAGGGCGCCACTAGCACCGGACCCCAACGGTGAGGCGCTAGTTTAAAGCTCCGCGCAGCTTCTACCCTCTCTGATGACATACGGTATATCTAAATTCAGCATGCGGGCCGCAATTCACCGTTCACGTGTGGTGGACGCGTTGAGAAGTGCCCAGATGACGTATTTTATTGCATGGGCGCGTTGCTGACGATTGCTACATATGATTCCGCCACTTAAGCCCACGAGAGCGTGACCTTGAATTTGCGGGGTGTCGTCACGGATTTGCTTCTTTTGCTTCACATCTATGTGTCCATAGCGCATCTGCTCCTCTCCGGCCAGAACGAGCTTGTCGCCTCTGCCCGCCAGCAATCGACCAATACACGCGGCATAAGTCCTCAACGTATATTTCATATAAAGCTCAACGAATGTTTCACACTAGCATAGCTGAGCTAGCGGGACCGTCACTCCAGCGCGGAAATCGGCATGCAGCCCGGCAAAGCACGCATAATACTGAAAGCACAATGAGAACAGAATTTCCTCCTAGTTCTCTCGTTTGATTATTTTGCGTAACTTGCTCTGCCCCACCCACCCGCCCATCACCCTGCCTTACAGTGCTCAGCAGCGCATACACATTTTGTCCCTCCCCATAATACGGCTTGTCAGCTGCCAAATAATTAATAACCAGGAATCAAAAACTGCTGCAGCGTCCGATTATGAGTTTTCATGCAAGCCACTGCTGGGCCCTTCCCCCGAGCTGATGCAGCCCCAACCCAGCCTCAGGGTCGTCCAGGGAAGCATTGTGTGGCGTCAACACATGAGAGGAGTATGCTGGAGGTGGAAATGGGAGGTGTTGGGGCGGAGAGGCCTTTCTGAGGCCAAAACTGCACTGACAGGGCTAGCTTGGCACCGTACCGTACACCGTCTAGACGATAAAAATACGGTCACCGATTTTCGAAACACGCCGTACTTTACAAAAATACGGTCTGTACCGTACTAATAGTACTGTACCGTCTGAGCACAAGCCTGAATAAATAAGAGGCTTGTGATCCCAGGGTTGTTATTTTCAATCCCAAGAAGGCAAACTGCCCAATGATAAACTCTGATGTCTGAGACATCACACTGTCTCTGCAGTGTTAGTTTGTTCGAAACAATGCATCCATACTTACTAGGTATTACAAAATTAGAGCCCTGCCTGCCTGCTCAATATGCGCGTCATGGACTGCATTTGAGTCACCTAGTACTAAAAATTTTTACACATGTGGAAGGGTAACAAACTTTCAACCACCAAGATGCAAAAATAGCAGTGCCAGAAAGAACGCAACAACTGGGTAGGTCTGATTTACGGGGGTGGCTAGAGCCGGATATTCACGCCGTTCATATCAGTTTACAACATGGAAACATCCCCGATACAAACATGGTATACATGGAGTTGGCCAGATCCATGCATATATACGGTTTGGTTTGTATACAGTTTTTCAAGCAGGAAAAATACATACGGTCATCTACGGTGCGTTTATACGGTTCTGGCCAACCCTACATATACACGCTGCAAATACGTGCACATGTACAGTTTTGATCGGCCAACCCTGCGCAAGGCCGTCCACATTAAGGTAACCCTGCCCAAAACTCCACAAGTAAATGGTAAATACATGATTATGGCCAGCCTTACTCGACTGGCAGCGCTTACCAGCTCATGGGGGAGCAAACTGCGCCCCTCATCCAACATCTGCTGCTGCTGCACGTCCAGCTGCTTTTGAACAGCCATTATTTCAGAGTGTTGTGGCCTTTTCGCGTCCTGCTCCTGCTTTTCCCTCTGAAGCTGCAGCTGTTGCTCCTTCTGCACCTGTTGCTGCTGCTGCTGCTGCTCTTTCTGAGCGTACAGCTGCTGCTGCTGCTTCAGCAGTAGCTGGTGCTCTAGCTCCTTCTGTGTCTGCCGCTCAGTTTGGAGCTTCAGCTGCTGCTGTTGCTGTTGCTGCTGCTCCCTGTACACATGCTTCTCCTTCTGAAGCTTCAGCTCTTGCTGCTGCACCTGCTGCTGATAGGCTTGCTGCGCCTGTTGCTGCTGCTGCTGCTGCTGCTGCTGCTGCTCCTTCTCGATCTGCCACTGCTGCGCGAGCAGCTTCTGCGTTTGTTGCTCCTGCTCAGCTTTTAGCGCCTGCAACTGCCTTGCTTGCTGCTCCTGCTCCTCTTTTTGTATCTGCGTGTGCCGCTGCTGCTCCTTTTGGATCATTTGCTGCTGTACCTGCAGTTGCTGTACCTGTTGCTCGTGCTTTGCTTTTAGTTCTTGCAGCTGCTGCGCTTGCTGCGCATGCTCAGCCCTTTGTGCTTGCAGCTGCTCCTGCTCCTGCCGTAAAAGCTGTGAGTACGTGTACGTTATGTGCGTGTTATGTGTGTGTAATGTGTGCGTACACAAACGTACATGAGTGCGTGTTTGCTGCAAACCTGTATATGTTTGCACGTGTGTGCGTGTATCTTGTGTGCTTGTGTGTGTGTTTGCATGCATGTGTGTGTGTTTGCGTGTGTATGTGTGTGTGTAGCTGGCAGAGTGCTCCAGCAAACTGTACCTGTGCCTGCAATGCCTGATGCTTCGCTTCCTGCTCATCCTGCACCTTATTGTGCGCAGCCCCTCCACCTGAAGGCAAGAGCAGCCAATAACGCACGGTAATGTGTAGCATCTTGCAAGTTATAATTGTACAAAGCCTTGAAGCGTAATGGCCAGGATGAGGGCGGTGGCCAAGACCCAATCAATTTTTTCAGGTCCAAGGGCACTGCAGGGTTGCTAAGATGATAAACAACAGAAAATGGAAAATGTTTTGCTAGAAAGAACCCTGGACCCCCCCCCCCCCTTTAGATGACTCTATTCTTTATCCACATCCTTACCAGAGCCACTTGCCATTGCGGCATTTGCAGCGTCGGCAGCATCACGAGCCTGCATACAAAACAGCCGTTGTCAGAAACTAACAGCTCAAATACACGTTAAACGTAGTATCATTTCTCTCACACAGTTATGGCTTGCAAATACTTGCTTGCTGCTCAGACAACAAAAGTTTTAAAGGACGAAAGCATGTACGTGTGAACAATCTGTGCTCGTGTGGCAATGGTATTTGACGCCTTGACATCGTGAAAAAAAATGCCTCTCCTGGTCTAATACATGTATGTATGTGTGCGTATGGTGTTAAAAACTATTAATAGGTAGCATACGACACCACACAAGTAGCAGCACAAATGTAATGGCACAAGCAGCAACAGATGGCGATGCTTCCTACACAAGTCACCGACCTCAAGCAGCATCTTGAGCCGTTTAATCTCGTCCTGGTATTGCCGAAGCATTGCGTCCTTGGGGTCCTGTGTAGCATTGGGAGGGTTTGGAGAAATTTTGAGAAAGTGAGAAAAGGGAAGAAAACTGAAGAAATATATGAAGATCGTGGATTACTGTAGTAAATTTAGTGAATATAATAAACATTGCCAAAGTGGCTTCCTTTCCTTTTCATTTTATTCATAAAATGGGTACAGTGAAACTCTTACACAGCAAAGCTGATCAAAAGGCCAAGCTAGGAGGAATTAGATCCGTGTTCCCATCATGTCTGCAAGATATGCAGCTGTACGCGCACTGGGGCATACAATACACAGCAACTATGTATATGCCCACCCGCGCAGTTCCTGCGTGCCTTTTTTGGTCACCACGCACGCAATCTGCTGTGAGATGGCAGCCTGTGCCGTACCTCGTTGATGCGTGGTTTGTTTTGGATGTTCTTTGCACGGTTGGCGTAGCGCAGTGAGGACATCGTTTCGTCGTAGTTACATGCTGCAGGTCCCACATTGGCTATCATCACCGTCTTCGTGTTGCCCCCCAGAGAGTCCTGTGTGTGCAAGTGTGGGGCTTTGAGTGCTTGTGTGTGTATACATGTGCGTATTTGTGCACATGCGTGCTTGTTTGATGTGTGTAGGTTGGCCAGAACCCTATATATATACGGTGTATATACCAAATTTTTGGCATGGAAATCACCAAATATACGGTCATACACGGTGTAAATATACGGCTATGGCCAACCGTACAAGAATGGCATGAGTATGTAAGCATTGGTCATGGCCTTGCTGTTGGCTTTTAGGACGGCAAAGAATCAAGGCTGTAAGGATGTAGGTTTGTGCATGTCCTCATAAATTTTCGATTTTGCAACACTATTCACCCCACAGCAACGCAAGGACAAAGATAACTAATAAAGTAAACAAAACACTGACCTGGAGGAGGCGTGTGAGCTTGGAGTCCCGGTAAGGGACGTGGCTGGCCTTGCTGTCCACCAACGCACTGATCACATTACCTAGGGCAGACAGCGACAGGTTGATCTTGGTTGCTTCTTTGAGCCGGTCGCCTGGGTAGAAAGCAAGAGCATCTTTAAGGTGTGTGCGTGCGTGGATGAGTGAGAATATGCGTGCATGTTAATGTGTGTTTCTGTGCACTGTCATTCTTGGGTAAAGTGACAGGACGAGCTCCATGGTTCCACCCCGGCCCCCTGACCCACGGAACAAAATACACACCCATTGGTTTACTATAAAGAGCTCAAGCCATCAACAACACGTGTGCGCATACACACGCACATACACACTCTCATTTGTACACAAATATGCACCTGTCGCTCCACTTTTAGACTGTTTTTCACTGCCTGCCAAGTCCACCAGGTTGAGCTTGCCCACACGAATGTGCGTACCGTCGTCCCCTTTGCCTGTGTGGACGCAAGGAAGGGATGTAGTTTGCAAACGCAGCCTGGGTGTATGTGAGGACAGTGCTTATGTACAACCATTGATCTGAGCTTGTATCTTGAGCAGACCGCAGGCGCTGCACTTCTTCATGTGAGCAACAGCAACGTGCCTGGTTCCCTGCTTGCTGATATATGCATCTTACATCCATATGCATCTTACATCCATATGCATATGCAACCATACGCATATTAACAAGACAGGACAAAGACAGGACAAAGCAGATTGGTTTTTGAAGCAGTGGCTACACAAGTTGCGAGCTGTCAAGGATGGCATCTTTCAAAGTAGTAGTCCTACTGACGGTGCAAACTCACACACGACATTCACCTGACTTGGCTGCTGCTGCAGCCACTTTGGGGTCCAACCGCTCTGCCGCCTCAATCGTGATTGTGAAAATGGCGTGGCTTCGTGAAGAGTCTTGGTTCATCTTTGTGGCTCCCACGCTGCGAAACTTCCTCCCAATTTCAAGCACGCTGGCCAGCTCTTCACGGCTCTTGACGACTAGTTGAGACAAGTCCTTGACGTACACCCCCTTGTCCTTATCCTCTTTGATGTCCTACATTAAGTGCGGTTTTATCAGATGGTTTTGTTTACAACATACACAACGGCGCGAGCACGTCTCTGACAAGGCAGGCGCGGTAAAAATTCCCTCTTTCCTTGCTTCTCACCAGCTTGTTATTCGGGTTCTTTGAGACAAGATCACGAATGTCCTCGTTGTATAGTTCGAGATAGCTGGCTCGCACAAGGTACTCTTTAGAAACTGTGGGTGTGTATGTATACACATGTGCATTTGGTACGTGTTTATTGTGCAGCTGCTATTACTAGGCTACACGCTATAATTATCACGCACGTTATGAGGGGAAAACAGGGATTAAACCTCACTTACTCTCTTTCTCGATTGTTGAAAACACGTGGTCAAAGGTGTTGGGGATGATTCCCTTCAGCCACGGCTGTTCTTTGCCTTCCAAGGTGAAAGTCTTCCCAGTGCCCGTCTATGCAAAAGGAAAAAAGAGCGAGCAAAGGCGCTTGCAAGATGTTGGTCCTTCAAGCGTGGAAGCAGCAAACTTCGCACCTGTCCATATGCAAATATGGTGCCTGCAATGTGTGTGCGTGTGCATGTGTGTATGCGCGGTTGTGTGTGTGTGTGTGTGTGTGTGTGTGCGCGAATGTGAATGATGGCTGTTGAAGAATGTTGAAAGGGACAACATCTCGCCAACTCACCGTTGTAACCTTCCAGGCAAGAGTTCACGATAGCAAGCACAGAGTTGAATACTTGATCCTGGGTGCTGGTAGCGTCAAACACACCATCAAAGGTAAAGATCTTGGGAGGTTCGTTAGGGATCTTGGGGTTTGAAATCTGGCGAAGAGAGAGGGTGGGGTAACACTAGGGTGAAACGAGGGGAGCCAACGCGCATACACACACATACATACACACACATACACACACACACACACACACACACACACTCTCGCATATTTCTGGCGGGCAGGCAGGCCACCACAGGCCTATTTTACTAGTGCATCTTTCCTCAATTCTTTGATATGCATTATTTTCTTCTGCTGTAAGCCAGTACAAACGCGTGTATGACTGTCCAACAGGGCTGGAAGTGCTCATCGTGATCACCTTCATGCCATGGCAGCATATTTGGTTACTGCATGCGCATACTTTACCGCATGTGTGCATGCTGTGACTTCTAATAGCAAAATATGTGTGTATCTCAGACACAATCCCCTTCAGCAGTTGCAAGCGCTTGCGGGTGTATTGCGCTTTCAGGAGGAGTTTGGTGTTCCAGCTTGCTTTAAGTACTTGTTGGTTAAAGCCTGCTTAAACTTGAGTTCTGCCAAGAGGCAAAAAGCCTGCTAGTTGGTGGCCTTTTCATTTTGCACAGGCATAGCAGAGGCGGATGTCCACACCTTAACTTGGCCCGCAGCCATCTCCAGAATGCATTTCCCAGCCTCACTTTCACTGTGGGGCCTGCACCTCACAAGGACTCTGACAGGAACCTCTTCAACGGGAGCCGCTTTGGCAATCTTTGGAGGCATTTTAATTGCAAGCACAAAACCACGGGTACAAATACCACAAAAACTCCGACGACTATTTAATCATGACGATTTTTAACCATCACTTATTGCTCGATTTTACACACTTCCCTGACCAAACCCTAGAATTATCTCGGGGTCATCTGCGCGATGATAGTTCGCCCTGTGCGCGCTCGTGTTTTCAAAATTGATCACACCGTTGGAATGCTTATGATTTGTAGTTATCATGGCATACATGTCAAACCGTTTAAACAAATTTGTCCGTTCTGACCCGTCCCTCCACCGCTCGCCGAGATTTTTGGTGCATTGTGTAGCTTAGAAGAAATCATGACATTCCGCATCAAGAGCGGGGTAATCCGTGGATTGAGAGATAGGGAACAAATTTTGACACTAGAGGGAACAAATTGACTCTAGAGGGAAAATGACGGGTACCAGTGGGGTTTTATAGGCCTCCCCTCCCGTAGTGCTGCGGGTAGCAGCCTGCCTTTATTTATCAGTTGCTGTAAAGCGTTGGGGGCAATGGAGGCACCGTCTTTCGTCCTCCCTGTCTCTTTATTTCCTGGGCCATTATTCAGCAAATTCCCCGCTGATGTTGAAAATTGTGTGGCCATTGTAGCAAACGACAGCTCCCGCAAAATCACATAGCCTAAGTGTTTCTTTTACATGCATGTTAAATTTCACAGCAAACGGGGTATGAACCGAAATCACATCGCACAGCACATGGCATTTTCCTGTGTGCTAGGGTCAGGGGTGTGTGATTTAATTATGTTAATTCTCTTCGAACAATAAGATGCGGTCCGTACCAGACCTAATATCTAAACATACGGGGGACGTGATGGATGCAGGAGGTGGTAATATCTATGCTATGTCTGTGCTCATTCTAGCCGCATGTTGTGACCTTGGTCCAAACATTGTTGTTGCATCAGAGAAAACAGTGTCTGCGATGGCAGGAGAATGACAGAAATAAACGAGCATCAACAAATAAAAGGGCTTAAAACACACAAAACCCAACATAAGTGCCAAAGGCCAGATGCATTTCACACTCGTTGCAGCCAGAATTATTCAATCTTGGATAACAAACACATCACAAAGGAATTCTTCTCTCGATCAAGAGCATGCTGGGCCTGGGCATAGAATAAAAGCTCTCATACCCAAAGAACAACCCACACTCCAAAGTCCATTGAAGAGTAAAGGGACACTGTCACCTCACCACACACACACCCCACAAACACACACACTCATGGGAGCAAGCTCACTTTGCAGCTTGTGGCTGTGCTACCTTTGCATAAGGAAGTAACACTGAATGATCAAAGGGAAGACGGGTTGCATGTCTTCTGCACTTCTGTAGTCTAGTACTCCCTGCTGACAAGTCAAGTGCAAGTCTAGTCCTCCTTGCTGACGCAAACATGAAAAATGACAATACTGTACAGAAAATGGATTGGATTGGCGGACTGAAATTATACATCTGATATTCTGATTCAGGCTGCTTGCATGCATGCTGTTCAGCAGGCGCTGGCCGCACACTTAGCTGCATCGCTGATACATTGCTCATCATAGGAAACAAGCTACCAATCTTCCGCTCTTTCGTCCTATCTACGCCAAAGGTGAGCACCGTGCTGCTCCTGTCCAACAGCTCCTCACGCAAGAGCTTTTTTGCTGAAAAGCACTAGAACATTGGTTTTCCCACAAGATTCCCAGGCTGCTGCTGCTGCTGCTGCATGTGCTGCTGCTGCATGGGATGCACATTGCCACGTGACGGAGATGGAAAGAGCTGCTTCCCTCCCCCTTGCATGCCCATTGCATTCACCCCGTTGGCTTGTGCCGGCATCAGACCACCTCCCGGGCTCAACCCTCCCTGCATTCCCATCATATTGTTGCCCCCCATCATGCCCCCTCCTTGCAACCCCATCTGGTTCATCCCTCCAGGAGACACTCCTCCCATCCCAGGGTTGACGCTACCCATCCCCATAGCTCCTCCTCCTCTTCCTCCTCCTCCTCCCATCATATTGCCGCCAACCATCATGCCATTGTTGAAGCCCCCCTGCTGCTGTGGCATGCCCCCCATGTTCATACCCATATTCATCCCCCCCTGATTGAAGCCACCACTGCCAGCGGCCATGGGGTTGCTCATGTACATGTTTTGGGGCTGCTGCATCATGTTCCCTATGAGTTCGAGGTGCAAATGAAGGCGGGGTGAGGTGCGGTTATTGAAATAACTACTTAACCCTTCTGAGCACACAATTCATAAAACGTTAATCCCGTCTTCACCAGGGAGTTCCGCTCCTGCACCCTTGCAAAATTGCTTGGAACATCTTAATTCAAATCCATCACTCAAGTACGTACCTCCCATCACGCCCTGCTGCATGGGGAACTGCTGCTGCATCAATTGCGGCTGCTGCTGCTGCATCATCTGTGGCTGTTGCTGCATCATTTGCGGCTGCTGCTGCATCATGGGCGCCTGCTGCCTGACAACCTGCTGCTGCTGCTGCTGCATGGGATTTCCAGTTCGCTCCATCGGGGAGGGCCGGGCCTGTGTGGGAAAGAGAAGAGAGGGCTACCAGGTTAACAAAGCTGAGGCACGTTTCTGGCAAAGAAGTGAAGCAGCAGGATAATTAGGTTGATGCCACTGAGCTTGATACAAGCAGCACCAGCACACAGGAAGGGCACAGTGCAGCTGTGCTCTACATAGCGCTGAAGGGCATGAAACCCACCAGGAGTACAGGCTGACCGGCCTCCATCTTTTTGATGTAGTCCACGGTGGCCTGCAGGGACAAAGTGAGGATAAAATATGTGCATAGAGATGAGGAGGAGGGGAAATAAGTGAGATTTCTTGCCTTCAGCAACTTGGACTTTCTGTGATAACAAGAGAAAACGAAATGTTCAAAGGTTGGGTGACTGAACCCATCAGACCTGCTCCTCTCCACCTAAACATGCTCAGCCTGTGGTAACTCATACCAGACTCTAACATTGGGCATCTTAGAAAGCACCACGCAAGAAAATGAATGACACTAGATACACAAGCGACCAGCACACGCACACTCAATCAATACACACGATGTGTCATTCATCCAGCCATGATGACTTGAATGACTTAAATGATGACTTTGAAGACTGCTCTTGATCCGGACCTCATATGATTGTTCCTCAAGCCTAAAAGACTTGACCATGATCCTATCTAACGAGGTCACTTATTCATCCATTCAATTTCGACAACCATTTTGCTTCCGCATTTTTCCAGGGAGGCCTGATCAAATGAACACGCCCTCTTTCCCACGCACCCATCCATCCTTTGACCAGTCAATGGGAGAGACACCCTGCACTGTTGCCTTGATCTTTTTGGCACCCTGGTATTCCTCCTCAAAGACCTTCAGGCGGAAGACGAGGCTGCTGAAGTTGCGCTGCAAAGAACATACAAGGATCAGATCAACAGGGAGGCAAGCGTGTCTTGAAATACCTTTAGTGCCACACATCACTACTGCAAGGAAGGGAGGGCATCAAGCGCAAGCGCGCCTTGAATATGCATCCAATGCCACACATCAATGCTAAACACGTATGCTAGTGGACTCATGCATGCATCCAGTTAAAGTGCTACGTGCATACACATCAGTCAAGATAAAGATCTGACATACTTTGCACATCATACAAGGAGCGAGGATAGCACTGTCTGTGACCCTCAATTGTTAGCACTATGTATAGGGTTGGCCAGAACCGTATGTATGCACCGTATACAACCATACACTTGGTAATTTCCCTTCGAGAAATACCATATACACACTGTATATATCTATATATATACAGGTTTCTGGCCAACCTTAACATTGTGAGGACAGACAGGTATGCACACAGAGGGGGCGCTCACCTCCTCCTGGATGGCTGAGGTGAACTCTTGGTCATTTTCTTCAGCTTGTCTGTAGTCCCTGGCTGTCATACCAAACACTGCCTCTGCCTGTGCAACCATCAAACAGCAGATGCAGATACGTAAAATCTTAGGCTTGCTTCACAAACTGCAGTTGTTGCACAAAGAGGGGCCGTTGGTTAGGGCGTATAATGTGTGGGCATAGTGAAGTAGCGTAGCATTGACTCATCAATTCAAGGAGTGCGGCATAGGACACATACAGCCAAGCGGACACCAAAGTTCAAGTTGTGCAATTTCTAGCCAATAGTTCAGTGGACAGGTAGGTAGGTAGCAATTAATCAGCACTTGACAGGGTTGTTGGAGAGCAAAAGCACAAGCATGAGCATCGAGCCTTGTTTCTTTCCTCCGGTAAACCTTTTTACGGTGGTTTGATTGCAGGAGCATCCACGAGCAAACCTTTGTGTGCATTTGTGTGTACATTGCACACTCATGAACTCAGCCGTTTGAACCACCGCACAAAAAGAGCTAGGATCAGGCGGCGTACCGTGTCTCCAAACGCAGATACCCATTGACGGGCAGAGTGGTCACTGATCTCCATGCTGGCCATAAAGCGGTACTCAATTGGTTCGTCGATCTGCATGCACGCATGAAAAGTGTGTGCATGTCTCAAAGGGCTTGTGAGGTAAGCTGAGGTGGACGCACGTCAGTGTAACTGCATCTCTAGACAGCAAGTCTGTTGTTGAGGAACGAGCCCATCTATGTTCTGCGTATATTTACGTCTGAGTATGTCAGTTCGATTAGCCAATTGCTCTCATTAATTGTTCCTGAGGCTGTTATTATAGCATCCTCGTTAATTGCGATGTAACACCATTTACCCATGATGTAGTACCCGTCTCTCACAGTTCAGTCAGCATGGGTTATGCGCAACATCTGTGTGCAATGGAGCTTTGCTTCATCAAATTACAGTTTCTGCCGGAGAATAAGCATACACGCACACATAACTCTACCGCACAAATGTTAAAATGGCGGACACGCACAGACACTCAAGGCACCTACCTGAGCACAAACTGGGCAACGCCACACGCCATCTTCATCACAGTTGAGCTTTTTCTGGCACTTCCTGTTGACATCTGGTTTGACTTTGGGGCACGCCTCGTACACAATGCTCTTCTTTGCGGCTCCATGCTCAGTGGGCAGGTGCTTGATGGTGGCAGCCACCTATGCAAGCAGAGAAGTAGGATGTGTGTGTGTGTGTGTGGGTGACTTTGGGGCACGCCTCGTACACAATGCTCTTCTTTGCGGCTCCATGCTCAGTGGGCAGGTGCTTGATGGTGGCAGCCACCTATGCGAGCAGAGAAGTAGGATGTGTGTGTGTGTGGGTGGGTGGGTGGGGGGGGGGGACACATGGGCATATACAACAAGCAAACGCATCAGATTTGAAATGCATGCAAATTGTTGAAGGCACCCGCAGAAGGAAGGTGTCCTAGCAGTTAAGCTAGGGGCATCTCAAATGAGCAGTGCTTGATGAGGGCGGCAACTCAGGTGAGGGCGGCAACTCAGGTGAGGGCGGCAACTCAGGTGAGGGCGGCAACTCAAGTGAGGGCGGCAACTCAAGTGAGGGCGGCAACTCAGGTGAGGGCGGCAACTCAAGTGAGGGCGGCAACTCAAGTGAGGGCGGCAACTCAGGTGAGGGCGGCAACTCAAGTGAGGGCGGCAACTCAGGTGAGGGCGGCAACTCAAGTGAGCAGTGCTTGATGAGGGCGGCAATGTGTGCAAGCAGGCAGATGTAAGGGGACAATCAAGTTGCTGGTGCTCAGGGATGGTGGCTGTCTGTGAAGTACAGGGGAGAAGATGAGGCTTTGAAAGGGCTTAACAGAAAGGGGGTTGTGATTTACAACGAAAGACCTGCTAATCGAGCGGGGAAATTCAAAAGAGAAAGCTTTGCAGAGAGGTTAGGCCACACTGATAATTATAGAGGAGTTAACTGAGCTACCAAGCATCGATAGATACAACGTGCTAGCTACGAGATGGTGGCAGCTGACCTAGTTAGGCCGGAGGGGATTTGGTAAAACACAAGGGGCGGTTAAACGCAACCCTTGTTGATGGCCGCTGCCTCATACAGTGCAGTGCATACACACAGACAGCACTCGTTCATCCTTTGTAGTACTCATACTGACAGCAGCACTCACACAGTGCAGCGCATTCACACAGACAGCACACGCTTGTCCCTTTTAGTACTCATACTGACGACAGCACTCACACTGTGCAGCGCGCACACACACACACAGACAGCAGTGCTCGTCCCCTGTAGTACTTGTACTGAAGCAGCGCTCACACAGTGCAGCGCACACACGCACACAGACAGCAGTGCTCGTCCCTTGTAGTATTCGTACTGACAGCATTGCTCACACAGTGCAGCGCATACACACAGACAGCACTCGCTCGTCCCCTGCAGTACTCATACTGACAGCAGCGCTCACACAGTGCAGCGCATACACACAGACAGCACTCGCTCGTCCCCTGCAGTACACATACTGACAGCAGTGCTCACACTGTGCAGCACACACACACAGACAGCAGTGCTCATTCCCAATGGCACTCATACTGACACCGGTGCTTGTTTTGTGCAGCATTTGTACTCACAGCGATGAAGTCCGCCTTCTCTATGCCCAGCTCCTCACTGGCAATGGCTCCCAGCGTGGTCATCCTGTTGCTACGTCCACTGCCCCCCTTAACACTCAGGGCCTGAGGGGCCATGGAGGCACCCCCATGCTGGTACCTGCGGTTATGATTGAAGTGAGAAGAGATCAATCATTACGGCTACAGCTACCCCCGTGGTCAGCAACACATCCGTGTCTGTGCTGTTGCTAGGGCCACCCCCCCCCCTGGGACCTGCAATGATGGCAAGAGATGGACAAGTGGGGGAAGCGTTGCAAGCAACGCTGAAAAGTTGGCGAAGCGAGGACGCTTTAATTTGGACATGCAAACAGCAATTGACATGCCATAAGCAACTGCACATACATACGCACCAGAGCACGGAGAGCACAGCCATCAATGACAATGAGCAGAGAGAGACACCTCCTCTCTGTAATCAGTTAACAGTATTACATGAATAATATAATGTTCAATATTTCCGGTTCAATACTTTTTGCTGACAGACCTCCCCCGCCTCAACATACGAGCTCAGGAATACATGCTGATGGAGATTATCAAGTTGTGGCTGCCCAGGGGGTCTTTGCTGAGTTCCTAGGCTGGTCAAATGTCTAAGCTGACTTCTCCAGCGTACACCTCACATCCCCCCAGCAATCCTAAACTTGTCAAGTTGCTCTATCAGCATACTAGAGGGTCTGGCCAAGATTTCAGGGCGCGAGGTGGGCTGAGTGCTGCGCATTAAAGCTTTGGCCAAGATTTTGCCAAGTTTTAACTTTGGTCCATATAACTTCACTTAGTCAACCGCAGCACTCCAGCTTTGGGCCACCCTCCTAGCAGTTTAATTTGGGAGGCTAGCCAGAATTTTAGGGCGGGGGGTGGTCTGGGTGAGGCTGGGTGGCCACGCGAGAACTTTGGCGGGAAGGAGACAAACCTAAGGGCTACGCCCCTGGAGGGGGCTTTGCCAAAAACTGCAGCTTGCTATTCATATCATTTGCTAAACAGCCGTCTGCGTGGCTGCTACGGCCAAAGCTTCCCACGCCACTCAAAGCTTGAGGGGGCAATGGAGGTATCAACCTGCAGGTTGCAGGTGTACCTGCATTGCCTAGAGCACAAAATGTGCACCAATATGCAGCCTATACATGTTTTGAGTGTGTGCACGTCGCGCATTCACATGCGCGTAAGCAAAGCTAAGAGGTGTCGGACACACACATTTACGCTTGTCCATTACAAGGTTACAAGGTGACCGACGTGGAAATGGAGGCAAGATATAAAGTAGTCAGTATGGCATATGTAGGGTTGGCCAGAACCGTATATATACACCATGTACGACCGTATATTTGATGGTTTCCCTGCCAGAATTACCGTATACACACTGAATATAAATGTGGCTCTGGCCTATCCTGGGCGTACTAGGTGTTGGATCGCTGGCAATTTGGCAACTTGGCAACTTGGCTGTTGTGTGCCACAATCACGTATGCAAACATACTAAAAATGGAGGCATTGCCAATATCATGTTCAAGCATGCATGTACAAATGTGTACACAAGTTTACGTAAGCGCGCACAAGCACACACACACACATATGCTCACATACACACACCAATTTTTGAGCTCCACTGAAGCTGGGTGCTCCTCCTCCAGCACCAATTGGGTGCTGCCGATAGAGCTCAATGACCGTCCTCCAAAGTCACCCAGCCTTGCACACTTGCAAGCCAAGACGGGGTGGGCCCCTGATAGACAGGCCTGTGAGCAAATGCAAAGAAAGAAAGGGGTGTGAGCAGTGCTAAGAAAAAGAGGGGCGGCCTGTGTGTAAAATGCAGAGTTGCAGATAGAAGAGTCAGACGATACAGAGAAAGAGAGAGAGAGAGAGAGAGAGAGAGAGAGGGGGGAGGCCTGTGTGCATACACAGTAACAAAGACGGAAGCCTGCATGGTAATTTCAGCGGCGCAGGAAAGTAAATGGGTGCAAAGCAAGAGAGGGGAGGTCCGTGTGCAAGTATGAAGTAAGAGGGGGAGGCCAGTGTGACAGCACAAAGTATGAGAAGAGAGGTCTGTGTGGTAAATGTAAAGTAAAAGTGGGGAGGCATGCGTGCGAATAGAACGTTGCAGAGGGAAGGCTGTCGCGAATAGAAGTGGTAGGAAGTCCAGAAAGGCGTGTCTAGAGTTCAGGTGCTTCCCCTGACATTCACCCAGGTGCACATACATGCACACACTCAACACGCATGTGCACGTGCAAGCCCAGAAAGGGGCACTGACATTCACCTGACATTCACCCAGGTGCACATGCACACACTCACTGACATTCCCCTGACATGCACCCATGAACACACTCAAAACGCATGTGCACGTGCAAGCCGGGAAAAAGGCACCTTCAGAGGGCACTTATGGAGCGAATTCGAGTCATAAATGAGCTTCATAGAGCCATGGTGTGGTATAATGTGGCATGGTATGGTGCGGTTTGGTATGGCACGGTGGGGTTGGATAATGTATTGTACGGGATCATGCACGGGACGGGTTTTGTATAAGTGTATGGTACGTGGCCATGCACCGGACAGCAAGTGTGATGCATAGGGATCGGCGTTTTCTCATAGCGCTCTATAGCGTATAGCGCTACATAGCGCTATAGAAATGCCTCATATAGCGCTATACGCCAATCCCTAGTGATGTATGAGAAGAGGGGGTCTGCAATGGAATGTATGGCAACGGCTGGCAAGAACAGGGAAGAGGAGAGGGGAGCACATAAAGGACGATGAGAGCAGTTGGTGTAGGCGAGCATAGCAGCATGAGCAAGGAAAGGCGAGTCGTCATAAGAGAGAAGACGGCTAGGGCAATGAAAGAGCAGTTGGTGTAGGCGGGCACAGCAGCAAAAGCAAGGGCAGGCGAGTAGACCCGAGTGACATAATAGTCAGGATACTGGTAAAAGGCTATCGCAGGGTCTTCCTTTATACAATGACCATCACAGTGCTTGAGAGTGTCTTCAAATCGTTAGACTCCCACCAAAAAATGAAAGTGCACCAGCGCTTAAGCTTGTCTCATCCAATGTGTACCTTAAGAGTAGGCTGTTATATAATTACAGTGTATCATACTGAATATGACAACGTCTTACACTTTAGCTAAAACACCGAAAGCAACCAAATTCAAGTAGCAGGCGGCGCAAATGGTCCCCACGCGTAGGGTGTATCAGTGGGTGTATCCATTTATACTCAGGGTGTATCATTTTCTCAGTTTGCTCCATGTATATATTTATATTACAAATGCAAACTGAGAAAATCGATA
>Ga0307942_1000941_pt1 | contig 22174 bp, 30 predicted proteins | sample OrgLakmetagen175_FD_201846 | JGI IMG/M metagenome (GOLD analysis project Ga0307942, IMG submission 201846) | Saline water microbial communities from Organic Lake, Antarctica - #175 | ecosystem: Environmental > Aquatic > Non-marine Saline and Alkaline > Saline | place: Antarctica: Organic Lake... | reverse complement strand
CTTATTTAAATGTCCCATTATGTAAACCCAAAAGGCATGGGTATAACCAACACCATCTCACGTGCAGAGCTAGCAGCTATAGCAGCTGCAGTCATACACGGCTACTCACATATAGCCACAGACAGCCTTGCATCACTGCACCAAATCAAAAAGCAGCTCTCACACCCAAATCTCCATCGCCACCACATCCAAGGAGATGTCCTTCAATCCATTGCTAAAGTAATCCGCCAATCACCATCGCCCATCCACTTCTTCAAAGTAAAGTCCCATGCCGGTATGATCCGTAATCAACCTGCCGACGCCCTTGCTAAAAAGTCAGCCACCACCTACTCCGACATCGCTGACACCTCCATCAGAATAGCTGGCACTGAGGGAAATCCCTTTTACAACATCCACTGGCTTACAAAAGGAGACATAGAAAACCAAACACAAACCCATAATCATACCCATACAACAAACATGGCCCATTCTCCTCCCCCAAAGCTTTGGTACCTACCAAACCACCGTGACGCCCTTCAAGCACACATGCATCTTCTCCACAAACTGGGCAATGCCAAAATCGAAGCGAACTACCATGCGTACTACCAGACCCTCATAAAGGACGGCACTGCCAATGGAGCCACTAGCACGCACTGCTTACCTAACATCATCCAATGTTTCCTTTAAGACCAAATGTATCATCATGAAATACAGAACAGTCACCCTATATAATCAAAAACATGCGGTTTTGTTCAAACACTCAACAAGTCAAACTTGCCCCCTCTGCTCACAAGTAGACAGTGCCCTGCACATCCTTTCTGGGTGCCAACACACGCAAATAAGGAACATGATCACCGAAAGACACAACTTAGCATGCCGCATGATCTTTAAGGCTATCAGCAAAACAGGCTCCTTAGGGTCATGCGCTGTCTCCAAAAATATAGGCAGCAACAAACGGATGACCATGCAAAATCTCCAGATTCCTAAAACAGCTGAAAGTAGAATTGTTCCCAAATGGCTCTTCCCCCCCCGCTTCCCAGATAAAGACAAATTTCTCCAACCGCCCAAATTTTGTGCTGGTTACTCCCATCGCTGCAAAAACACAAAAACAACAAATGTAGGGGGGGGTTCTTCGAAGTGGCAGGGGGCAATTGAGGGAGACTGGGAGCACCTCAGCAGCACCGCCAGCCACCAGTAGAGCCACCAACCCCTGACAGCATCGGCCTAAAGACCTCAGCAAAACTCGGCGTGATATTCACCTCGTCGAGATCAAGTATTGTGAAGACACCAGACCTCAGAACCAGCTGAATGCCGCAAAGGAACTGCACAAAGATCTCTGCAACATTCGCCAAGGAGCCTCCGTTACTCTCCACATCATCTTTTTGGGTGTGGGTGACACCATCTACAACACTCACACTCTGAAGCCTTTCAAGTAACTGGGTCTTGATTCTCAAAGAGTAAAGAAGCTTGCCTCCAAGCTCCATGTGCACTCTGTAGACTTTGCTGCTAAACTTGTCCATAACAGACGTGCCCTTTCCAGTTCTATTATCAACTCTCATCAGGAGCCGATTTCAGGCCAAGCCTGCAACCCTCTTGATCCCCATTGATTTTTCCTTTCCTTTTTGCGGTGGAGGAGCTTTACGCTACTCGGTACCAAAGTGGCTCCTTTTCCCTAATTAATTTTGGGGAGTGGTTTTCACTGCCTGCGTAGTTTTTCTTTTTCTTCTTTTTCATAGCCCAGCCACCTGCTTAAAGGATTTGGTACCTATCCAACTACCACGACGCCTTGCAAGCACACTTGCACCATCAATACCGTAGCAAAATACCAAGAATATACCAAGAATACTACCAGACCCTTATCAACAATGGCACTGCAAACGGAGCCGCTAGCAACGCTTAGCTAACAACATCCTATGTCCCTGTTAAAACCAAGTGCATCATTATAAAGTACAAAACAGGAACCCTGTACAACCAAAAGCATGCGGTATGGTTTATGTGCTCAATTAGCCTAACTTGCCCCCTCTACCCTCAACTAGACAGTGCTCTGCATATCATTTCTGAATGCCGACACACGCAAATAACAAATATGATCACTGAGAGACACAACTTAGCATGCAGCATGATCTTCAAAGCCATCAGCAAGACAGGCTCCCTAGGATCCTGCTTTGTCTGCATGGATATAGGTAGCAGCGAACGGCTGGCTATGCATAATCTTCAGATTCCCAATACAGCAGAAACTAGGATTGTACCAAATTGGCTCTTTCCACCCCGCTTCTCAGACAAGACCTAAAGGTTTACCTCCAGCCGTCCGGATGCTGTACTGGTTGCTCCCATCTCCGCAAAAATAAAAAAGCAACAAACTAGCAATGAAGAGGGGCGGGTTCTTAGGAGTGGCAGGGGGCAACTGAGGGAGACCAGGAGCATCTCAGCAGCACCGCCAGCCATTATGTAACATGCATAAGAAAAGTACGATTATTTATCATTTATCCGGTTAACCATTTTGGCCGCTACGCTACACATTAGCAGATCCACCCTCCCCAGACAGCACCAACCCAAAGATCTCAGCATTCTCCAACGTGAAATTCACCTCATCGATATCAAGTACTGTGAAGACACTGGACCGCAGAACCAGCTGAGCGACGCGCAGGAACAACACAAAGGCCTCTGCTCCATCCTCCAAGGAGCCTCGGTTACCCTCCATACCATCCTTTTGGGAGTGGGTGGCACCATCTACAACAATCACACGCCGGAGCCTGTTAAGGAGCTGGGTCTATTCTCACAGAGTTGTGAAACCTGCTTACAAGTTTCATGTGCATTCTGTCATTTAAGCTGCCAAATAAACTTGTTCATACCAGACGTGCCCTTTCCAGCACTGTTATCAACTCTCATCAGGAGACGGTTTCAGGTCAAGCCTGCATCCCCATTTATCTTTTCCTATTCTTTTGGTGGAGGAGTTTTACAGTACCCAGTACCAAAGTGGCTCCTTTACCTTAAATAACGTGGGGAGTAATGGTTTTTTCGCTGCCTGCGTAGTTTTTTCTTTCTACTTTGGCAACGTGCCTATCACGACCAAAGCTAGCGCCACCCGTATTTTTATTTATGAAAAGGGATATAATACAGGGGGAGAGGGATGGAGTAAACTAGGTGTTTACATCGTGCAGTGCTCAGAGGTTTGCCAGAAGCCTCTCTCCCCGCGCCTCTCGCCCTCTTTAATGATTAATATTAAAAATAATGAACGATTTTAAGTTGCCGTCGTCTGACGCTTGAGCGGACTTCCCCATAAAAAAAATAAAATGACGAGTCAAGAGCCCTGTAACGTGAAAGTCGTGGTCCGTTGTCGCCCGCTGAACTCCAAGGAAAAAAGTGATGGCCGCGCTCAAATCGTGGACATGGACACCAAAAGCGGCCAAGTTTCGCTTCGAAATCCAAGCGGGGACAGTGCGGAGGCCCCCAAAACATTCACGTTCGACGCGGCTTACGATCCAAGCTGCACCCAGCAGGAGATATACGAGCAAAGTGCCAAACCCATCGTGAATAGCGTGATGCAAGGATATAACGGTGTGTATGTATGTGTGCTACTTTAAAGGACAGGCCTACGCCTGCTTGCTGGTCAATATCATCCTTTGCAAGTATGCAAGCCTTGTTCACTATTCTTGTCTCCCTCTGCACGTTCACAGGAACCATCTTTGCCTATGGACAAGTGCGTATGTGTGTGAACGTGCGCGCGCGCGTGTGTGTGTGTGTGTGTGTGTGTGTGTGTGTGTGTGTGTGTGTGTGTGTGTGTGTGTGTGTGTGTTTGTGTGTGTGTGTGTGTTTGTGTGTGTGTGTGTGTGTGTGTGTGTGTGTGTACTTGGGTGTGGATGTAACGGTGTAGGTGTGGTGTGAGTGTGGGTGTGTATGTGTAGGTATGTGGGTGTGGGTGCGTGAGTGTGTATGTTCCAGTGTATAATGCGTGTGTGCATGTCGATGTGTGTGTGCGTGCATGTGCTCTAATGTATTGTGCGTACATGTGTGCGCGTATGTGTGTAATGTGTATGTGCTTGTGAGCCTCGCATAATGTGCATGTACATACGTGTATGTGTATGGGCCTTGCATAATGACAAAGTATTGGGCAGTAGAGGAAGTGGGGGACTGCATTCTGCAGCCCTAACATTGCACCTGCCATCGAAATGGAGGTGTGTATGCGTGCGTGCCTATGAGGTTAAAACGTACAAAGCAGCAAACATGTATGTCTTTTGAGGCAGGGAGGATGAACCTTAGCTTCCCTTCTGGGTGGACTCCTTCCAGTTTGGTTTCATGCTCTCACACACACATACACACACTCACATGCTTGCTCCTAAGCGCAGACGGGCACGGGCAAGTCGCACACCATGAATGGATTTCCAGGGGAGCAGGCAGGTATCATCCCCCGCTCATTTGTGCACATCTTTGAGGGCGTAGAGGGCAGCAGTGACACGCAATGGATGGTGCGCGCGTCCTTTCTGGAGATTTACAACGAAGAGGTACGTGCTGCAAGAAGGCATACACACTCATGCATTCAAATTGACACCCAAACTCACACATTTGCACATACACACACAATACTCACACACACACACACACACACACGTGTGAAAGTACGCAAATTGTTCCTCTTTATCTGTCAGGTGCGCGACCTCCTGTCCAAGGACCCCAAGAACAAGCTGGACGTGAAGGAGCACAAAGAGAGTGGGGTGTACGTCAAGGGGCTGAATGCATTTGTGGTCAAGAGTGTGCCGGAGCTGCAGAATGTGCTTGCGGTGGGTAAATGTCCTCTTCCGTCAGAGTCTCTCCTATGCAAGCTTCCTGGCCTGTGTGTGGTACTCACTTGTAGGCAAGGCGTGCGAATTTTGTCGTACACAAGTGCTTGTGCCTGACATGCACTGCCAGTTCTGCAGTTCTGCATCCTAACTGCTTTGACACTTCTGTGTCAGTGTCACCTTGTGGATGAAGGCTGTTTGTTACTAATAGCCTGGTGGTATCAGTAGGTGGGGTGAGGGAGGAGCACACGCTTTGCACGTTTTGTCATCTAGGATGGCAAGTCCCGTAGCATCTCTTTTGTGGCTTTCATGACCTTGTTGCGTCCTTCTTCATTCTTTCTGCGCCACTTGCATGCGTAAATTATTTAGATCACATAAAACCCATGTATACCTTTCTCTCTCTTTCTCTCTCTCTCTCTCTCTCTCTCTCTCTCTCTCTCTCTCTCTTTCTCTTTCTCTTACACATACATACACATATACACACACGCGCACACACATACACACTCGTGTATGTGTGCACAAACAGGTGGGGGACAAGAACCGGTCAGTTGGAGCCACCATGATGAACCAGGACTCTTCACGCTCGCACTCCATCTTCTCCATCACCATTGAGGGCATGGACAAAACCGCAGTTGCCAACGTGAGTATGCGTACGTGGAGAAGGTAGAGATAAGTGTGGCTTGTTACGTATTGGTGAGAGGCGTGAGGTGGGGTGTGAGGTATGAGGATGGCTAAGACTCAAAATCGGTGCTGGAGGTGTGAGATGTGGTCACATGAATTGGGTTGGTCACGATGGCTTCTGTGTACGTTAAAAGTGTAATGCCCGTGTACAGATGATCTTCCCTGCTAGAAGTGCTGTGTAACCATGGCATTTGTTGCACAGCTATGGTGTTTTTACGTTTTACCTTCTCACTTTGACGTGTGTGAAATGGCGCAGGAGTCATGCAAGTGGCATGGCGTGCACGTGCAGCACACCTCAGACTGAATGTTGGTGGCGCCTTTCTCATCCCGTTTGCAAGAACCTGACGACGCACAGACCTTGAACCCCCCCCACCCCTTTCTGCCACACATGAACGCATACAGAATGATGGCCACATCCGTGTGGGCAAGCTCAACCTAGTGGACTTGGCGGGCAGTGAAAGGCAGTCCAAAACTGGAGCCACAGGTGACAGCTCCTCCTGTAATAGCTGGATGTCGCTACTCTAATGGCGAGGGTGTCAGCACTGTGTGACACAGGTCCACTGTTGTGCGCTTCCAGCATGCACGTGTGCTCACAGAATGAGTGCTACCTTACTTCTAACTCATCTGTACAGCTGCACGCTCTCAAAAGCTAACACAAATCTACAAAACAGCAAACACTCACGCTCACACACACACACGCTCACACAAACACACACTCACACACACACACACACGCTCACACAAACACACGCTCACACACACAGGAAGCATATACACACATACACAACACAAACACACACACATCATACATCATACTCACACATACACGTACGTGTGTAGGTGACCGCCTGAAGGAGGCTACCAAGATCAACTTGTCTCTGTCTGCCCTGGGAAACGTGATCAGCGCCCTTGTGGACGGCAAAAGTGGCCACATCCCCTACCGTGATTCAAAGCTGACGCGCCTGTTACAGGTAAGAGGGTGTGCTTATGCACTTGCGTGTGTACACACATGCAGGCATGGGTGCATGTGTGAGTATGTTTGTGTGTTTGTCTCTGCAGGCAAGGGGCGGGTTGTGTTTGTGCGTGTGTGTGTGTGTGTGCCATGAAGACAGAGGCGTAAAAGCTCACGCGATTGCCGAGGGTGTAAGAGAAGGCAGACCTGATTGACTTTTGTGTGCTGTGTACCAACAACTGGCCTCTCCTGTCCAGTGCCGTTTCTCCGCCCAACTGCACCACATCGTCATGCATGCAAACGCGTGCTTGGGCGACATTGGCGTACGCATGCACGTTCACAGGATTCCCTGGGGGGCAACACCAATACCACGGATTTCCCCATACATGCACTTACACCATTCTGCACACAACATTCGATATGCTAATGCACCTCCACAGGATGTTCCAAGGGATTACACCAAGATTGTGATGGTGTTCCCATAATTGCACTCAAGCACACCTCATTCTATGTGCGCATGCTCGTTTACAAAATTATCTAGGGGGCCACACCAAGACCGTGATGGTGTCCATACACGCCCTCACACGCACCTATACACACAACCTTCAACATGCGCATGCACACCCTCAGGATTCTCTGGGGGGCAACACGAAAACCGTGATGGTGGCCAACATGGGTCCAGCAGACTGGAACTATGACGAGACGCTGTCCACGCTGCGCTACGCTAACCGTGCTAAGAACATCAAGAACAAGCCACGCATCAATGAGGTGTGTGTGCGCGCCGCCTACCGCACGGGTGTAATCTCCCTAACCTAGAGATTAACACTGTTATAGGCTGTGTCCTGGAATTGATCCGTCTGTTAGAGTCAAGCATAATAATTTCCTTGCGCTTTTTGCTTGGACTTCAAAACCCAGCATGTACGTACACAGACATGAAAGCTTTGTGATTGCCTTGTTATTACTTCTTTCATATAAGTCATGCGCTGCGGTATTAGTTAGTTGCCTCTTGTGTGTAAGAACGTAGTGCTTGACCCTAGTCCTACTAATCCCAAGAACGCAGTGCCCCTCAGGTGCTGCCTATGCACCCCCCCCCTCTTACACGTCAACTCCTGCACAACAGGTTCACACAAGACAAATACACACACGTGGCTGCAGTACCCTGCAGCCCTTAAAACAATAGGACTCTCTTACGCATGTCATAATAATGTTAATGACCAAAGGTTGAGGACAGACGTAACCTTACATTCTGAATGTAATGACTGTGGGCCGTGCACCTATGTTAAGAGTTCTCTTCTCTGTCAAGGGTGGACCTTTTTGTTGTGCAGAGAGTAAAATTTTTCCTCATCAACCTAACCGCAGGACCCTAAGGATGCCATGCTGCGCGAGTTCCAGGACGAGATCAAGCGATTGAAGGAGCTGCTAGAGGTAAGAGAGAGGTGACGATACCGGGAAAGCTGGTTTACGCGAAGCAGACATCTTGAGCACAAAATGGTGGTAAAAACTGCTCTGAAAAATTGCTCTGAAGAAGAAGTTGTTGGCTGGACGTTTTAAAGGGGGGTAAATTCAAGTATTGAGGAGTCAGGGAGCGGTAGATAGGGGTGTACAGATGAAGATAGGGGGTGTTTAGATGATGGATGATAGATGATAGATGACGATAGGAGTGTATAGATGAAGAAGTAGACTATGGGGTTTTTATGAAGAGAGGTGATGAACCAATTGAGTTGTACTTCAAGCGGACTTGAGTAAAGTGGCTGTTCCATGGAAGGTGTATGAAGTAAGGCAAGAGAACTCATGCAAAAATACGGGTGCACACAATGCGCACACTCACATGGGCGTGCAACCGCGCACAAATATACATATACCCTAGAAACAACACAATTATTTGCACTCACAGGGTGAAGGAGGAGGATCTTTGGAAGCGGCCGCCGCTGCAGGGGCGCTTGAGAAAGCCCCTGATGGCACGATGACCATCACCAAAAAGCTAGACCCCAAAATGCTGGAGAAGGTGAGGATGGATGTGGGGTCGAGAATGAGGAATCCATGGAGTTCTGTCTGATGGAGGCAGTGCATGGTGCAAATAAATCTGAGCTGGTGAGCAGTATGGTATAGGTGAAGTACGGTCCCTTGATTGTACAAACTTCGCTTGTAGGGCACGCCTACCCGTGCTTTGTGTAGAGGCATTTGCTGAAAGGCGTGTACACATTTGCTGTAGTAAATGGAGTTACTGGACGGTCCTTATATCACAGGTAGTGCATGCCCCTCCAAGTAGATAAGCTGGCAGATATAGAGATGTTTTGTTAGGCCGGCCTCTGTGTAGGAAGAGGAACTTTGTGCATTTGCCATGCTTAAAACACAAGCAAAAAGGCAGAGGGGACCAAAACTATATGTTGACCGAACTTATCATACGCATCAAGCAAAAAAAGTGCATGCTGCTTGTGTAGTGAGATGAGGGCCAAAGGCCCAGATGGGGACCATGGACTTTGTGCATCCACACCTATACACAAGCATGTACTTACACGCACAACATCGCAGATGCGTGCTGAGATGGAAGGCCAGATGCGTGCTGAGCTTGCTCAACGGCAAGGTATGGTGGGCATCAGCGAAGAGCAGATGGCCAAGCTGAAAGAGGAGGCGGCTGTCAAAGCCAAGGAGGAGGTGAGTGTGTGTTTATGTGTGTGTGCGCATATGTGACTATTGCTCAGTGTGTCCATTCCTGCATATTAAGTAATAAGCCGTCATTTGAGGCCTATGTTCAATGCCAGGACATGCGTAGCTGGCACAAGATAGCTTTGCAAGCTTTGTACATTGAGAGAACACGTCAAACATGCAGAGGAGTTGAATCATCGCTGTACCTTTTTGTCCTGTGACAGTTCTTTGATAAAATGTACATATTGAGCACTGGCTGTGTGTGCATGCACCTGACACAGTGAAAAACAGCGTCTGCTTCATTTGTAACAGCTACCAGTGAAAAACAGCGTCTGCTTCATTTGTAACAGCTACACACACACTCTCCTGCAATCGTCCTGCACAGGCTGTGCGCATGGAGGAGGAGCGCCAAAAGCATGCGTCTGATGCAGAGAAGATGAAGCGCAAGCAGGCCAAGATTCAGGAGGAGGCGGTCAGGAAGCAGGAAGACGCAGAAAAGGTGTTTGGGGGGGGGTTAAGAGACGAGAGGAAATGTGCGGGAAATGTGGGGGTGTGGGGGGTAGGAAAGGCAATCAGAAAAGCAGGAGGATGCAGAAAAGGTGTGTGGTTGGGTAAGAGAGGAGTGGAAAGTGTGGGTAAGAGAGGAGTGGGAGGTGTGGGGCGAAAAACTGGGGTCGGGAGAGCAGGAGGATGCTGAAAATTTGTGCGTGGGGTGAGAAGAAAAAAGGCAATGACGACCAACACAATGAGTGTTTCCTGGGGTGAAAGAAGTGGTAAAGGTATGTGCGGGGGTGAAAAAAGGCTGTCAAGAAAGCGGAAGCAAGTAGGAAAGGTGTGGGGGGGTGACCGACCTTGGTGATGGGTACAGGTGTCGGGGGAGCAGCTAAAAATATATTTCATTGTCTGAGCTTTTGCTTTGACTTACTTGAATGACTAGGCATGGTATTGCAGTACTTCTTGCTCGCTGAGCAGGCACGCTTTTCTTCAGCACTTCCCCCTGCTGTAATGGACTTATTTCTGTCTGCGCTCAGATCCGAGAGGAGAAGCAGGCCTTGGCCAAGAAGCTGAAAGCCATGGAAGGCAAGATCTTAAAGGTAAGCAAGGCATTGGCTTGGATCGGCAGCTGCTCTGATGCAAACCGACAGATACAAGCCATGTCCCATCCCTTGCTGTAAAAAGAAATGAGCAAGTGCTTTGTTAACAAGTGCCCTTTCCCTCTGACAAGCATGCACCCACACTCACACACACACTCATATGACACACACGCACACACTCATATGACGCAAGCACCTCCAGCTGCTTGTGCGCTGCACACAAAATATATCTTCGTTGTTTTGGCAAGTGTACCTGCTTGTAGCTGCTTTGGTTTTTTTGTCTTGTCGTTTTTGGGTGTCCCTTTTTAGGGTGAAGAGCAGAATGTTTGTGCATACATTGTTTGCCTGAGTGGTTTTCCTGTTGCCGTCCCTTCCTCTTTTGTAGGGTGAAGCACGTGGTGGGCTGGCAGAAGTGACACGCAAAAAGGAGGTGGAGTTGAAGAAACGAGAGGAGGAGCTGGAAAGGAGGTGGGTGTGAATTGTAGGTGTGGGTGTGGCTGTGAGCACAAGAGTGGGTGTGGGCGTAGGTGTGAGTGTGAGTGTGAGTGTGAGTGTGGGAGTGGGTATGGATGTGGGTGCAGATGAGGGTGAAGATGTGTGGGTGCGAGATATGGTGTGGGTAGGGGTAGGGGTGTGATTATAAATGTGGGTGGGTGGATGGGTATGGAGAGGACGTAAAAAGGACTTGAGGCGTGGATTGTTTCTTTTGCCTTAAGTGTTGCACAGATTTTGCGAATAGGAGGGGAAGATCAGCAATAAGTCGCGTTGCAAGTCATTTGTCAGTGGTGTCATGCAGTTATTTGTCCTGTGGTGCCATGCAGGCACGTGGTCTTGTGGTGTCATGCAGGCACTTGGTCCTGTGGTGTCATGCAGGCATTTGCCCTGTGGTGTCATGCAGTCACTTGTCCTGTGGTGTCATGCATTCATTTGTCCTGTGGTGTAATGCAGGCACTTGGTCTTGTGGTGTCATGCAGGCACTTGGTCCTGTGGTGTCATGCAGGCACTTGGTCCTGTGGTGTCATGCAGGCATTTGTCCTGTGGTGTCATGCAGGCATTTGTCCTGTGGTGTCATGCAGGCACTTGGTCCTGTGGTGTAATGCAGGCATTTGTCCTGTGGTGTCATGCAGGCAATTGTCCTGTGGTGTCATGCAGGCATTTGTCCTGTGGTGTCATGCAGGCACTTGGTCTTGTGGTGTCATGCAGGCATGAGCAAGAGGAGGAGAAGATAGGCCGCATTGTAGGGATGGATGAGGCACAGACGACAGGCTCAGCAACTAGACCGTACCACTATATTGTGTCGTGTGATGCCATGCAGGCGTGAGCAGGAGGCAGAATATTAGATCAGGTTTATGGCAGGGATTAAGACGGTACGGATAGCGGTAGACGACAAGCTCAGCAACAAAATCGTCTGTGTCCTGTGGTGTCATGCAGGCGTGAGCAGGAGGAGGAGAAGATCAGGCGCATCGCAGAGATGGAGGAGGCACAGCTAGCAGCAGAAGACAAGTTTAGCAACAGGCAGGAGGAGGCGGAGCAGAAGACCAAGAAGCTGAAGAAGCTGTGGAAAAAGTTCCAAGAGGTAGGGCCCGCCGGTTGCGCCCTTTGTGATGGATGCTGGTTGTTCAGTTGCTAAATGCACAGGAGAAGTGGTGATGTGTGGGACCATGGCTTGGAGCGTGCATAGTTTTTGGCGTCATGTGGACTTTCAAGGCCCCTCAGTGCGATGAAATTACTTTGCTCCTGCGCCTCGCACTGTGTAAACTTTCAAGGCCCCTCAATGCGTTGAAATTGCTTTGCTCCTATGCCTCGCACTGTGTGGACTTTAAGGCCCCTCAATGCGTTGAAATTGCTTTGCTCCTATGCCTCGCACTGTGTGGACTTTCAAGGCCCCTCAATGCGTTAAAATTGCTTTGCTCCTGCGCCTCGCACTGTGTGGACTTTCAAGGCCCCTCAATGTGTTAAAATTGCTTTGCTCCTGCGCCTCGCACTGTGTGGACTTTCAAGGCCCCTCAGTGCTTTGAAATTACTTTGCTTCTGCGCCTTGCACTGTAGTGTGTGCCGGTGCCAGTCTGCACCTAGAACGGATGGACGCAAACAAAGCAAACAGAAACGTGCAGACTTGCAATTAATAGTCAAGTTTCCTATTGTGTGTGTATCGGTGCACTTGTGTGATGCCAAATGTGGATGAGCAAATGCACTATCTGCTGTGTACGTTGCCATATGAATGTCTTAACTCAAAAAACGACTGCGACCTCTGTGGAGTGTGACCACGTGTCTCCTAGATTGGCACCAAAGATCTTGGCACCAACATATCTGTAACCGTACATCACTCCCTTAGTCACTCATCACCTGATCCGCTGCATACCCTCGTGTATGGACCCGCCTAAACCAGTGTCTGTGTGTGTGTGCCAGTGTTTTTTTTAGTGCGATATACCATATCAATCGATATGAAAACATGGGTTTCCGAGATTTGAAATCGATATAAAATCAAGCTTTTGGGGGTGTCTATGAGCCCCTGTGTAAAACGGTTCTGTGGCCCTTAGGGGGCCGTCGAAGGCCCTCACACACCACAAATAGTTTTCCAAACAGTTCCAAACATTTAATTATTAGTCATGTTGAAATGAGCAAAACCCCCCCACCAAAAAAGGCCAGAGTTGCCAGGGGGAAAAGTGATGGGAAGTACTTAGGGGCCCATGGGCCCACAACAAGTTCCAAGCTCAGTGGCTTGAGCATCCAGCCCCTGAGGGACAGCCCCAGCGCAAGGATTGGCTGAGTGATGGTGGGGTGGACAGAACGAACTGGTTCCAAGTTCACTGCAGCATCTGCCCGGCCACTTTCCAGTGCAAGATTCAGAACATTGCGTCCCATGAGATCAGCAAAGCCCACAAAGACAAGGCAGCAGCTTGGTTGAAGAAGCAGCAAGCCCGGGCAAGCTGGCAAGAGCAGTTGAACAAGGGTGCAGATTATACAGCAGTTCAGCGTGCAGCACGGGCAGCAGACCCCAAGCTGCACACCCAGTTTGCTTGCGTGTTCAAGACGTTGCAGCAGGGGTGCCCCATCACGGCAGCAAAGGCGAGCAGCAGCAGCGGAAGATGCAAACCCTGCAAAACCCTCCAGCGATGAGTCTGATAGCGAGCCAGAACCTGCACAGTCCCTCCCCCCTCGCCCTCTCTCTGCCAAGGAGTTTTGGGGGGAAGCCACACGCTTAGGGGCACGGGACCGGTTTGGGGAGTGGGTTAAGCTAGCAGATCTGGTGATGGTAATGGTTCCAGGGTCAGTTGAGGATGAGCGCATGTTTAGCACCCTCAAGTACATCCGTAACCCACAGCGCAACAGGCTACAAGCACAGCACTAGACGAGCTGCGCACGGGGATTTAAGAGCTCAGCATTCAGCGTGGAGTCCTTCCCATATCCACAGGCCATTTTGGAGTGGCTCAGTGCTAAGAAGCGCCGTGCAATTATTTAGACAAAGGGCTCAGTTAGAATAACAGTATTAGAGATAGAGACAGATTTCCCCTTACAATTCCAGAACAACCTTATTGAGTTGATGCAAAAAATTTTAATCTTGACATTCAATTCAATTCACTTACATACACCATTCACCATATGCCGGGAGGCCGCAGGCCTCCTGGCAGGCTGGGCAGCAAAGAAAAATCGATATGAGAACCCACTTTCTCATTTCCCCAGATTTGGGGGTGATATGAAATCAAGGTTTTCCCAAATCCTTAAAAAAACACTGGTATGTGCACCTACATCCAATTTCCAAGCCGCTCATTGTGTGTTTGATTGCATGCACTGGTGTGTTTGGCCACAGATGAATGCAGAGGTGGACGATCATTGCGTGTTTGATTGCGTGCATTGGTGTGCATGGCCACACGTAAAAGCACAGGTGAGTAATCATTGCGTGTTTGATTGCATGCATTGGTGTGCATGGCCACAGGTGAATGCCGAGGTGGACGACATGTACAAGGAGTTCCAGAGAGAAAAGGAGGACCTGCTAGAGAGCATACGCATGCTCCAGGACCAGATGCAGCTCAAGGACATGGTCATCGAGGCCTTCACACCCCCAGAAGAGGTGCAAAAGGTGCGTGTACGTGTGTATGTGACTGTGTGTGCGTGTACGTGTGTGTGACTGTGTGTGCGTGTACATGTATGTGACTGTGTGTGTACGTGTGTATGTGACTGCGTGTGCGTGTATGTGTGTGTGATTACGGCTGTGGAGGAAGCGGTGCTTGTGAGCTGGGCGAGGCGTGAACAAAAACATGTCACAAGTCGCTGTGTACTGCTGGTCGTAAGTCTGTGTTGCCTCTCACTCATGCTGCATGACAACCGACATCAATTAGAGCCTGATTGCTTCTTGGCAAGAAATTGCAACCCACACACACATGGAAATATGCTGTCTTCGCAAAAAGACTGTTTATTTATTCTGGCAATCATCCATAATTAAGCACAATACATACCGTTATCATAACAGCCACTCATGGGGAAAACAAGCGTGAATACTAGAGCGTTGTACACACTCCCTCTCTCTCTCTCTCTCTCTCTCTCTCTCTTTTGCACACACACACACACATACATACACACGCACAAACACGCACATACACATAGGTGATGCGGCGTGCACACTGGGACGACGAGCGTGAGGTGTGGGTGCTGGAGCGGCTGAGCGACATGAACAAACGGGACCTGCCTGTGTCCAAGCGGCCTGTGAGTGCAAGTGGGCAGCGGCGGCCTGTGTCTGACTTTGCCAAGCTGGCGAGTGCGATGGGCGACATGAATCCCAGGTGAGGGAGTTGTGCATGTGTGAGTGAGTGTCTGTGTGTGTGTAAAGTTAGGGCAGGGGGTTGTGTGCTTATGTGTTGGGGGGGTATGTTGTTTGCTGTCATGTTGATGTGTGGCATATGTTGCTGGGTGCGAGAGTAAGCAGCAGGTGGGGATGGGTGGAGTGAGTTTGAGGGAAGTCAGAGGGGGGGACTGTTTCTTTTTTACCTGGCTTTAAAACAGTGGTACCTGGGTTTTGGGATTGGTAGGACGGGATTGTAAGGGGTTGTTTATGTAGGGAACAAGGCAGGAGAGATGCCTTTTGTGCTGCCTCGATGTGGGAGAGAAGGGGGTAGGGCTGAGACGGAAAGCCGTTTATGCATGAATGTGTGTGGAAGTACACAGATGTATGTATATGATAGTTTGTACAAGCATTGGATGCATCCTCATATGTGTGAGTGTGCCCAAACACCCAGCAGCACACAACATTGGCCGCGATAATGGCAGCTGAACACACAGGGGGGATAGGGGTCTAGGCCTCCTTGTCAGCCTGACCGTTCTGAACGCCCACACTTGTGTGATCAGGCCGGATGGGACTGAGGCCGTCGAGGCCTCACTGCTTTGCTTGCCAACAAAATAATGACCAGATATCAGAGTGAAAATGATATGGTTGAGGCCTCACTGTTTTGCTTGCCAACAAACCTGTGACTTGATCAGAGCAAAAATGACAGAGGGGGCTAACTGAGGCCCAAATTGGGCAAGTTTTTAAATGCTTTGGCTTATACGTCCCCAAAAATTGACAAGCTCCAAATTTTACATAATATGAATCTGTCCATCGATGTAAAATTTGGAGCTTGCCAATTAGGGTGCGTGTGCTTAATTGCTGTGGCGTGCAGGCCATTTTTTACCACAAATTATTCATACCAGATCACCAATCTGGAATACTTTTAATGGTATTGAATCTTTTTCAGAAAAGAATATCTTGCAACAAAAATCAAAGAAAACGGCTGAGTGTATGGTGTTTTATGAGGATTTGGGCCATTTTCCCATGGAAATCACCACAATAGGGTTTATATGCACCATGTGTGCTTAATCCAGTCTATCTCAGCACGCAAAGCGACCCACATAAAACTGGGCACATGCTCAAGTAGCTCTCAATGCCAGCTACATTTTGTTACTAAAATAATGTCGGAGGAAGTGGCTGTGAGTGGCTGCTTTCTGAATGCAAAAATGCACATTTTCAGGCATTTCCTCTGTTAGCCCCCTCTGCGAAAATGATATGGTTGAGGCCTCACTGCTTTGCTTGCCAACAAATCTATGACCACATATCAGAGTGAAAATGATGCAGTTGAGGCCCCACTGCTTTGCTTTCCAACAAATCTATGACCACACATCAGAGTGAAAATGATGCGGTTCAGGCCCCACTGCTTTGCTCTCCAACAAACCTGTGACCAGGTTCCGGAGTGAAAACATCCTCAACCTGGAGCTGGACATGCCAGAGCGGACAACGTATGATTACGCAGGGCCTGGCGTGGACCCTAGAGTGCAGGTGCGTGGTTGAGCAAGGAGTGCCCATGTCCTTGATGCATCCTGATCCCTATCACTGTTTGTATCAGTGTATCCTCCTTATGTCTGGCAAGAGTACCGATCTCCTTGATGCTTCCTGATCCCTCTCACTGTTTGTATCAGTGTATCCTCCTTGAGTCTGGCAAGAGTACCGATTTCCTTGATGCTTCCTGATCCCTATCACTGTTTGTATCAGTGTATCCTCCTTGAGTCTGGCAAGAGTACTGATTTCCTTGATGCTTCCTGATCCCTATCACTGTTTGTATCAGTGTATCCTCCTTATGTCTGGCAAGAGTACCGATTTCCTTGATGCTTTCTGATCCCTATCACTGTTTGTATCAGTGTATCCTCCTTGAGTCTGGCAAGAGTACCGATTTCCTTGATGCTTCCTGATCCCTATCACTGTTTGTATCAGTGTATCCTCCTTGAGTCTGGCAAGAGTACCGATTTCCTTGATGCTTCCTGATTCCTATCACTTAACACGTTTGTATTTTTTTAAGTCTGGCAAGAGTACCGATTTCCTTGATGCTTCCTGATCCCTATCACTGTACACGTTTGTATTTTTAAGTCTGGCAAGAGTACCGATTTCCTTGATGCTTCCCAAACCTAACCAGCATACACTTCCGTTCGGAAATTCTTCAAGGGAGCATGTTTGACACGACTACTGGGTTGGCCCTTCTACTGGTATTTGTGAGCTTTCACGTACTTTTCAAAACTCTCTTTTGCGTGCTGATCCTTTCCGTGTGTACCAGCAGAAGGGACACACTTTGTGGCAGTGTGGATACCACATTAGCTAACTCAAAGCAACGTCCTCGCGCGTGGACCAAGAGAGTCAACTGTTATGAACTGAGGACGTCGGGATCTCAAGAAGAGACAGGAATACGCAGGCAGTAAAGACCACTCCCCACGTTATATAAGAAATGGAGCCACTTTGGTATTGTGACCTGTAAAATTCCTCCACCACAAAAAAGGTTTTGGGACTCATGCTGTGATAGGCTATGAGGGTTCATGCTCCAACAGCTGCAATAAATGCAACAACACCCTGCGCACAACTGTTCTGCGCACATGTTCACACCCGTACCCGTGCAGGCGCCAGCGTTGCAGCTTGAGCCGACCACACTGCGCACAATATCTCTGCACATATGTTCACACGTGCAGGCGGCCATCAATGCAGCTTTTGCAGACGATGGGGAGCTGCTGTTTGTGGGGAGCAACTTGGGCAGCCAGCAGCCTGTGTTTGATGGAGAGGCTGTGCAGGTGAGCAGCGCTGACTGCGCTCATCTCTGTCGTGCAGCACTGCATTGTTTTGAATAGGGACGGGACTGCATTGTTCCAAAACGGGACAAGATTGCGTCATTGTGGGAAGGGACTGCTTTATTGTGGGAAGGGTGCGGGACTGGTTTGTTGTGGATAGGGAGGGTATGGGACTGCTGAACGAGGTGGCCCTGTTCTGTTGCGCTCCACGTCCAGGGAAGGTTGTGCACAGGAAAACATTGTAGAATATAAAAATCTGCCTATGTTGTGGCACATTTAATTGTTGAAGTACTAGCCGTGGAGGATTTCCTGTTTCAAAAGCGCTCCTCCGTAATCAATAGGGGTGTTTTCAAATAGGGCCCGTCCCGGGGTGTGTTTACCCTGTACACTCTCTCGGCTGCTCGCTGTTGGTGCTCGCTTGGTGCAGTGTACACTTTGACGATCACCCTTGCCCATCCTTATATTACACAGGCAATGGAGGCTCCTAGAGGAGGAGGCACGTCCGGGGGATCAGGAGGGGGGGGAAGTAGGCCGGGATCTGCACGCAGAGTCCGACCAGAATCTGCACGCAGATCGGCATCAAAGCCTTCGTGATTGGGGCGTGTTTGTATGGTTATCTTGTCCTGTATGCTTTCAATGTAAATAGCGCACGTGTCTGGTCTATAGATTAAAACTAAGCTAAGGAGTTTAAAGTAATAAAGGTGTTACAGAAATGAGGTTGCAAGCATATTTGTATTGTCTGCAGGCGTCGCTTTCTGTGCTTGTAGGTTGTCACTCAGCTGTTGCTACTTCCCAGCCACGCTCTTTTTTTTCAAGTGCTTGTTCGATATACCATAAAGCTCCAAATCCTTCCACGAAGTTGTTACTTGTGGTGTTTGCTACCATTCATCCACTAGGTTCTGAAGACATTGCTTGTGAGAGCTTATGACAGCTGTAGGCACATCATCAGGCCCGTAATGCACAGCTTGATTCCATGTGTGTTTTTATTTACAGTTTCGCCTTGTTGTCAAGCTTTGAACCGGCAGGTGGTCCTTGGTTGTCTTTTCATTTTTGTGGAGACATACCAGTTGGTCGAATCATTGACAAATACTATGCCACACACACTCTAGTCGGCTGCCGCGCCTTTTCTCCCCTGGGAAGTTTACTCGACCATCTGGCTGATCAATAAGTAGTTTACTGAGTTAATTAATACCGCAATATCAAAACCAGAAAATGCTATCTTCAATTAACTGGCTATCTTCAGTAAACTTCCCCAGCTTGATGGCCATGACTGCAAAGCTTTAATTTAATTTGGATTACAAAGGCCTCCAGCCTGGCATGGCTGCTTAATCTTTAAGTTATGAAATTGTAAACATGTGTCGTAACGTTCCAGGCGTTGCATACATCATTGTTTACATAATATCTAATATTATGTAGATTACCAGAAATATTGCCACAAAGCTCGGTGACTTTGACGGTGTGGCTCGAGCGCGGAGAGCCCATTATCTCACACAACAACATTCAGGTGAGTGTGCCGCCCCCGACACACTCGCTGCTATAAAAGGAAAGGGCAAAAAATCAGGGCTCAGCACACAGGCCACCGTTTGCCCTGATACTTGGTGCGTTGGATTCCTCTTATAATTCTCCACAGGTCTACAAAGGCTCAGACAGGCAGGTGCAGCAGGTGAGGAGCAGGAGGCCCAAAACCCGGTTTTCAAGCCAATTTTGGCACTGCCTTTGGGGCTTTGGGGGCACATTTTTCCACGCACAGGCCACCATTTGACACGCTCCCGGGTGCGCTGGCATCCTGGGGATAAGCTCTGTCTGCCTGCGGAGCCTCAGGGGCGGGGGGGGGCTATCCGGGGAGCGCACTTTGCGCTCACGAAAGGCATTTTTTTTAGAAGTGCACTTCTAAAGCTAGAAGTGCTCTTCGAAGCTAGAAGTGAGTTCTACCATTTTCAATTTATAAAGTTTCTAACCTAGAAGTGGACTTCTTCTACTTCGAAGTCGAGTTGTAACATTCGAAGCATAACCTCTAGAACTCCACTTCTAGGTTCGAAATACTTCTAGCTTCAAAGTCGAGTTCTAACATTCGAAGCATAACCTTTAGAACTCCACTTCTAGCTTCGAAATAGTTATAACATTCGCACCCTCCCCAGATATGAGGCATCAATATCGAATGTTTGAAATAATTCTAGCTTAGAAGTAGACTTCTGGCATTCGAAGCAAGACTTGGACTGATGTGAAGTACTGACGAATGCAATGATTTGCTGAAGAACATGGCATAATACGAATGTATGGATAGATTGAGGCATATAGTTGTTTACAGCTTCCCTTTTCATACCAGTGTTCTCATTGCCTATTTCCATTTATTTACTAAAGAAATAATAAATTCATTAGAGCGTAAAGTCAATTTCCGCGTGTTCGGCGCCAACAACCTTGAGTGCAGAGAGGCCCATGTACGAGACTGATGAGACTGAGACCTTGCATGAGCCAGCCCTGCTAGATGCTACCATCCACGAAATACACAACAAGCTGCGCATACCGAGCATGCAGAACTTGTCTTGTTGTGGTGTACAAGGAGTTCCACATCCAGGTGCGCATCATCGTCCCTGTACCCGTGTAGAAGTATATTGCCCCTGTGCAATGTTGGTTCATCCACACATTCTGATGGTGCACTCCTAACCACACATTGCCGGCTTGCAGACGGGTTTGCCTAATGGGCTAGACGACAAGACGCCCATGAGTGTGCGTGTGCGTGTGCAGGCGTGGGTGGGGGTGAAGGTGGGGGTTGGGTGTTGACGTGGGTCTCAGGGGTGGATAAGCCAGTCAAACCTAGAACATCAGTGATTAGCTAATCATCATAACACGCACACACACACACACACACACACACACACATACACACACACACATACACATACACACACACGCGCACACACACACACACATACACACACGCACGCACGCACGCACGCACGCAGCAGACGACGGGGACAACAGGGAATCCCTCCCGCCGTAACCTCACTCCCTCAAGGTGAGCATGCCTGAGTTCACAAAACGAACCTTCTCAGGAGCCATGCAAAGGCACTTCGTTCGTGCAGTTGCTCAACAAGACACTGAATCAGCACGCATGTATCTTGAACATGAAGGAACTGCACATCTGGACTGTCTCACCCCTGATGCCCTCCTTGCCATGCGACTCATAGCCACGGACATTGGCTTCACACTCTTCTCCGATCCCTTACACCTGATACAGGAGATCAAAGAAAGACTCCACGTCATAAGCGAGTCACAAGACGACATGCAATGCACCACCGAATCACGGCGCACGGACTACACTGTCCGTGAGTTAAGGGAGCATGCCTCTGTCCTCAAACAACCACAGCAGAGTGTAGCAAGTCTGGGGCGCAGCATCACAGATGCAGCTCGTACAGGTGAGAGGGAGCTGTACGAGTTGCATCTGTGTTGCTGCGCCCCAGCTGACTTGCTGCACTCTGCTGTAGTTGTTTGAGGACAGAGGCATGCTCCCTTAACTCACGGACAGTGTAGCAGCGCGTTGTACAAGGCATACTCGAGATGTAAGATAAGGAATTGTATTCCTATATGAATTGTTACATGTGTTATGTTGAGACACAACACATTTTTGGTAAGGTAAAGTTATATATGCCTCTGAGCGGAAACTTATAAAAAGCCTGCAACCAGAACCTCATAAGCACTGAAAGTATATTATTGAGAACGGAGCGCATTTAGGATGATGTCTGGATGATGTCTGGCAGGGAAAAAGATATCTCGAAAGTATATATATGGAAAGAGAAAACGGACCAAGAGAAAGCAGAAATAGATAAGAAGGAATGTCTGTTTGCAGAAGGGGTTACAAGGATGGCCTACAGCCTGAGACTCTGGCTGATGGCAAATGTTTGCAGAAGATAGAGTCTAAGTGGCCATGGATCGCAATAAAGCAGAATACTGACAGAAAAAAGCGTGTTCAAGAAAACCCGTTTGTCTAACATGTCTGTGTGCATGAATTTGTCACAAAACTTTTGATATCACCGGCAAAAACATTAGGGTAAGGTAAGGTTACATCGCTATATATGCCTCTGGTGGGCATTTGAACGGAAGCTTGGAAATAAGCCTGTAACCAAACCAAAAAACGCTAGAAAATCAAGGGAACAGGGCTGGGCAAAGTGCGCGGCTGAGGTTGCTGGGAATGTCCAAGCTAAGGTAGAGAGGCAACACAGGCTTTTGATTTCTTTTTCTGTCATCCCACCATCCAGAAGTATTCCCCAAAGGTACACCGAAATGTGTGTGATATGTCCTCATAATTCTGCTGGAATGGTGAGCTTCATGTGGTGTCAAGATGTCAAGATCTCTCCAGCCCCCAATGATATGTTCACGTAGAGTGAGTTCAAACTGTCCTAGATTGATAGTCTGACGAAATCGTATGGCATCCAAAAGCTGTTGAGATGTAGGTAAATCTTGGAGCG
>Ga0307942_1000939_pt1 | contig 22235 bp, 17 predicted proteins | sample OrgLakmetagen175_FD_201846 | JGI IMG/M metagenome (GOLD analysis project Ga0307942, IMG submission 201846) | Saline water microbial communities from Organic Lake, Antarctica - #175 | ecosystem: Environmental > Aquatic > Non-marine Saline and Alkaline > Saline | place: Antarctica: Organic Lake... | reverse complement strand
CACCCCCAGAGAGAGAGAGAGAGAGAGTCGTTTCCTTTCTTTAACACCATCTGTTTCATCCTGTGTGATCTTTGATTGCAGTTTTAAGGGGTCGGGAGGTAGGTACCGTGTTTAATGTTTGTTGCCTGCACATTATCTTTTGAGTATTTAAAAGATCTGAGCCGGTTTGGTTGGCTAATTTCCAACTGTGCCAGTTTCAGGGTCTTTCACAGCTTGGGAGACCTGATAGAAAGGCTCTGACAGGCCTTACCTTGTCTTTCTCTACCAAAGCAAGGAGCAATCCCACCAACCCGTGCCTGTAATGCACACGTGTGTGTATGTGTGTGGCACACACACTGTGTGCCTATGTAGGCTATTACAACTGCATTTCTGGAAGATGTCGAACATCTGGCTCCCCAAACGGGCCCAAGAAACAGGCCCGATTATTCTTCAAACTACAATTAACTCACGCCGTCAATTCCTCATTTATAGCAGAAATCAATACACATATGGCATACATTTGGCAAAGGGGTGGAGGTCAGCATCGGCCTGTCTGACCTGGTTGCTGATATTATAATTGGCTGAGCCTCTGTCATAAGGGGTTTGCACGCCGCAGCATATGAGCATATGAGAGCAAATGAGGCGCGTAGCACCCAATCTTGTGCTTTAGAAATCCACAACGGCACCCAATGTTGCATAGTCACAGCGAAGCCACAAATGTGTCCTACCCCGCAGCCAAGTCAAGCATGATGCCACGACGAACACGCCGCCGCACACGCTCAACAAATTCAGCTGCCTCTAACAGCTCCTGCAATTGAAACTAATTATTCGTGTCTTGCGTGTTTTTTGGCGTGAGAGAGCATCTTATGATGTGTGTGTGTGTGTGTGTGTTTGTGTACGTGTGCGCGTGTGCATATGTGTGCATATGTGTGTGTGTGTGTGTTTGTGTACGTGTGCGTGTGTGTATATGTGTGTGTGTGTGCGTGCGTGTAATTGTGGATCTTGCTAACTAATATGCATGCATTTTTAAAAACTGCTGAAGTTGTGTGGTGAGTATATATATTATATAATCCAGTTCATGTTTGCAGAAAGGGGTGTGATGTTTTCCTTGTAAAGAGATACTTTCACCCAAGCTTGAATCACACGTTTCTCGGTAGGTGTGCTCTAGCCACTGGTGCCTTGATGAATGATATGACCCTACCTTAGTGTCAACCACGCCCTCCATTGCCACGCACTGCGCAGCATGCTGAAGGAGTGTGGAGCCGCTCCTTTTGCCTTCACCCAGCATTTTCGGGTTGACCTCCTCTTTTTCGCCAAACAAGCCGGGTGCAAATGAGGTACGCTGCCTTCTTGCGCGTGCCCCAAAAGTTTTCTCCCTACTTGCTGCTGGCGTGCAATTATCAAGGAGAGGGGTCAACAGGAGAGACTTTCCGACGTTTAAATGCTTAAACACAGCAAAACCTGCAGGGCAATATACAAATGGAGACGCATGTGCCATATGTGAGCCAAGGGTTTTAAAATGAGCATGCTTGCAATTTGTTGCGTGTGTGTATGTGTGTGCGTGTGTGTGTATATGTGCGTGTGTTGTGTGTGCGTATGTGTGTATGTGTTTGTGTGTATGTGTGTTTGTGTGTATGTGTGTGTGTGTGTGTGTGTGTGTGTGTGTTTGTGTGTGTGTGTGTGTGTGTGTGTGTGTGTGCATGTGTGTGTGTGTGTGTTTGCTGTGCATGCATTAAAGCCTGTGTGTGTGAATGCTTTTAAAAAGTTCATAGTACCTGGATCTGCATCAAATGCTGCAGGGTGATTTCCACTACGTGGGCCAAATGTGCTCGTGTGCGCCGAGGCATGGCACTGCACTTTTCTCCTCGTTAATGGAGTACAGGCTCGGCAATCTAGACAAATGGCATTCATCTCACTTCACCCAATTTTAGAAAATACCCAAATTTCTAAAATTTGAGATTGCTGGTGGATGTATGTTTTAGGTTGAACGCATGGACCAGATCCGGCGCCAATGGGGTTGCAGGGTCCGCAGTGAGGATTCAGAGGCAACGCAGCTGCATTGGCATCTGCACAAAATCTCCTGCGTAACTCTTGAGATGCGCTCTCCTGTGCTCGGACTCAGCGTCGAGAGGAGCTGCCAAATCGCTGAGTCACAGAGCGTAGGATCGGCACAAGATTTACTTGGATAATTGAAACTTTTGTCTCTCATCGCAGCGCACGCTGATACGGCGCCAATGGGGTTGCAGGGTCCGAAGTGAGCATTCGGAGGCAACGCAGCTGCATTGGCATGTGCAGCATGCATAAAAATTCCCCTGCTATTTATTTTTGTGATGCGCTTGCTGTGCCCTAGAATCAGCATTGAGAAGGAGCTGTCATATCGTGTTTTAATAAAAACACACACACACCCCAAAAGGCTTGAAAAAATTTGTGGCGGCGAAGCCATCCAGTGTGGATATCTGGGCAACTGAAAACGGTTGAAACTCCTGTTTTGTCCGAGAGTGCATGATAAAATTTATAAATTTATAACCTTGTTATTTGTAATGTCTCACATCAAGTCAGCATTGTCACACATCGGTCCAGGATTGAACGATTTTGACGGGGGAAGGCCTTCCGTAGATGAGGTATTGAGTGAAAGGTTTACTGATTGTATAGAAGGCTGTTGGTCAGCACAGTGGTCACTCCCGCATCGCTATCCCATCGCTCCCCCAGGGTCCAAGAGAACTACAGCCCCAGGTGGCCGCTGTCGACATCCCCCGGGCTTCCAACCTTGGGGATGCATCCACGGCGAATCTGAGACCCCTGGGTAGTCTGTCCCGCGCAATGGCTGGCACTGGGTTCAAGGGAGCTGACGTTCACGCGGTGCGCATCTTAGGATGACAGGGCGACCTTCTGTGACAGGCTCCTGGATGTGTGGTCCGATTCATTTCCCCAACTAGGGTTCAGGATTCACTAGCTTTTGAATTTGGTAGCTGTTCTTCTGCATCATGTACGCAGCCAGTTTCCATCAGCAATCAGCAACTCCGTGCTCACACACACACAACATAGAGGCAGCGGTCAGCAATGACGACCACTCATCCTCACACACCTCACAATCGTGCTCTCTCTCACACACACACACACACACACACACACACACACACACACACACTTACACACACACTTACACACACACACACACACACACACACATACACACACACACACACACTCGCACACACAGAGTCCCCCAAGCCTCAACAAAGGATCACCGGCGTGGGACAAGGCCAACCTAGGCGAACAAGGCAGCGTCTGGGATGAAGTTTTGAAAAGGTAACTCCCTTTCCCTCAAGAAGAGCTTGTGATTGTGATGAGGTGCAATCAAGCGCCTCTCCGGTTTAGTAAGACACGCCTCACAGTGTACTCTTCATCTCAGTCGCTTGTGCACAGCCTGAAACAATGCATGGTAGGCATACCCAAAGAATTAACTCATCACCTCCATGAACATCAACCGTGACTCTTTTCTGATTACAGCCAAGAGTACATGAAGAAAAGTACCAGTGGTAACCCGGAGGAGAGGATAGTCAAGCCCGAATCCACAAACATGAACCCATCAGAGGCGTACGTCCAGACCAGCATCGGCAGCCCCTCCCAGTTTGCAGGTAAGCCTACAAGACGACTTGACCACCTTGAGTTTAAGAAGTGCCGCACTGTTGACTTCAAGCTTTGAGTGTTTTAAAGAGCCTCGTACCTGGCATCAATATTTTACTACGTGGTGTGCACTTACATGCGCCAGTCTCTTCCGATACTCCTTCAGGCCACTTGCCCCCTCCTATGAGCAACAAGAAAGACGGTAGTGCCCAGCTGGAGACCCCAGACTTACACAAGGTAGGAACTGGATATATCGGGATGGTGTTGAGTCGAAAGGCGCTTGTGCCAGCAGCAGCTTGGAGACGAAAGTGTTGTCCGCAGACCTGCCTGACCACGTTACTCACTGTTATTCTTTAAATAATTCAGGTGTTGCGTTTAATGATGGAAAAAAGGAGCACACTTAAACATTGCATGTGGAAATTCAACAGGCAGGGTGGACTGAGCAAAGAATATGAAGATATGGCAGCAAGAAACAGGGTTGGAGTAGGAGGGTGTTTTTTTTGGGACGGCACGTTTACTTTTTGGATTGGACCCCCCTGCCGCCCCCCCTCCCCCCTAAACCCCCCTTCCGGTACCCCCACCAGGACAAAAAGGGTACCAATCTGCTCCTTTTTCAAATAGGCATCCATTTGCATACTCATCAAGACCTGAAATTGAAGCGTTGCAGAGTTATGGGGGGAAAACTGAGATACGGACGCCCATGCACACATGACCTACCAGGCACCCATAACTGGCTTGCACAGTCCAACAATGCTTCCATTTCTTCAGAATTCCACTGACTATCTTATGCTGGCACAATCCTGTAAGTTTGGGGTAATTGCTGCTTCGTTGGCTTGACTCACCCCGCGGCCTGCACCCGAGCGCGTGTGCCTCTGACTTCTGGACATGTCTACAGGCCCCCCCCCCTAAACCCAATTCGCTCAAAAAGGGTCCCAATCGACTGGGCTTGAGCTGAGGATTCCGACGATGAATTTAAAATTTTGTAGGAGTGACCCAGTAAAATTTTGGAGGGGGGTCCAAAAAACTCTGGAGCCCCCGGACCCCCCCCCTCCGATTGGACCCATATATATACCAATCGATAGCTCTCAACGCCAGGATTCCGAATGTATAAATTTTAATCAATTTGACTCGTGTCGTCCAAAAGTTATGCTTCCTACACCCTCCTGGTTGGAGCATGCAAATAACGTCCCTTTTTGAGCCTCAGGCCCCCCCCTCTGGAAAATTAATGTACTTAGTCATTATGTTAAGGTACTTGCAGAAACACCTTGACCGCGATCATGGCATCATTAAACAAAACCCGCTGCTTGTCATTGCACGTGAAAGGGAGTTATCCTCCGCAAACACGTGCAAAACGAAGCATGCTGATATGCCCCCACAAACAGCGCGCAAGTGTTTCCTCAAAATGTGCTGATTGGTATTCCGCTCGCAGAGGTCGTGGCCTGCAGAAAAGCCTGGCCAGAGCTCCAAGTGGGATAAAACGAGCGGAAATGCCTCCATCTGGGATGAGATCATCAAAAGGTAAGTTTGCCGTGGTTTTTTATGGTTCCTTTTTGGCCCAGCTGTTGATTCTCTTAGAGATTGACTAGTGCAAAATATCGTAAAACAGTTGCTGTCTCTTTCAACACACAGCGCCGCTCATTACTACAGCGTCATCTTAATATACTCAATTTGCCACGTAAATCTCTTGTGCACTTGCAGTCAGGAGTACATGAAGGGGAAGAGGTCTCCCTGAACATGCAAGGTGCAATGTTGGCGCCTCTGAAACAGCTTATTTTCGGTGTAACAAAAGCCGAGAAATCAATCAAGTACGCCATTTCATTTGTATACCATGCAGAGGCATGCAAGTTGTGTGAGTACACATGGCATTGCTTGCTGTTTATGTACACTACAAGATGTGTCTGCGCCAGGGTGTTCGGAAATTTTAAACAAAGCATTATTGGCCCTGGAGTTCTCCTTCCTTTTATTACGCGGCATGTGTACTACCAGCGTAGGCTTTTATTTTATTTTCTCGAACAAAGCAAGCAATTTGATGTAGTTATCTCACCGCCATTAATTGAAGTGCATGATGCAAGCACCTTTTCCTTTGTTGAACATCCCAAGGAAGAGGATGTGATCTTAAGCACGTTAAAGTGTTGGGAAATGGAAGGACTGCATCCAGACGTGGTGCTTGTACAAGCACTACTAGCGTACTAGCTAGTAGCTAAGCTGTAATTATCACTGTTCTTAGATGTGGCACTCGGTCAGTTTTTAAAAGGTGAAGTACTTTCCGGAGCTGCATTAAACCCCAATCAAATTCTGCTGAGCATGAGCTGTGCGCCTGGGTAGCAGCTTTAAAACCTACTTTACCTAAGTTTTCAAAAGGCAGCGAAAGGTAATGAGAATTAACGAGATTACTGTTGAGAGGAAACGAAGTCACTGACAAGGTAAGGTAAGGTTACATCACTATAAGTCACTGACAAGCTTATTAACCCTGGCAAGAGGGAAGACTGCTATAGTTTGCGCTTACAAGGTTGACAAGAAATGCCTTAAGTCATCAAGTGCTCGTCTGCTCATAAAAAGCAATTAGTTCATGAGGTAAAATAAAAGCTTGTTGTTGTCCTGGCTTAAGAAAGTAGACGCGTTGTGGGCTCCTGTTGGGGAAACAGAAATGCATATTTCCTGCGGAGAGATCTAGTGAATTTTCACAGTGAGTGCAGGCAATCGGAGATTACATTGCGCTTATGCTTCACACCTGCAATGCAGTATTCCTTCCCTCTCGCTCACAATAGTCCAAGCAAGGTCTTTTCAGTCAAGTGAATATGGCCCTCCTTCACAGGCCTCCTGGAGACACATATCAAATATCAATACATTGGCTCATCATGACGTGCCCCCTGATTCCGCCAAATACTCTACCTCAACAGATCTCTAGAGTGTGGCTGCCCACCCACGCAATACCTGCAACACAACCACGCTCAGCAACACACGATAGGCATCCTATTACCAATAACCTCATTAGATGGCCACCTCCCACACGCACAGGTCTACCGGCGAGATCAAGTATGTACTGTGAGGACACCAGACATCAGAACCAGCTGAACGCCGCAAAAAAACAGCACAAAGACCTTTGCAACATTTCCAAGGAGCCTCCGTTACTCTCCACATCATCCTTTTGGGTGTGGGCGGCACCATCTACAACACCCACACTCTAAAACCTTTCAAAGAACTAAGTCTTGATTTTCAAAGAGTTAAAAAAATTTCTTCCAAGCTCCATGTGCACGCTGTGAACTTTGCTGCTAAACTTGTCCATACCTGACGTGCCCTCTCCAGTACTGTTATCAACTCTCATCAGGAGCCGGTTTCAGGCCAAGCCTGCAGTCTTCCTGATCCCCATTGATCTTTTTTCTTTTTCCTTTGGTATTTTCCTTTGGTAGAGGAGTTTTACGATACCCGGTACCACAGCTCCTTTCCCTTACTTAATGTGGGGAGTGGTTTTTCACTGCCTGCGTAGTTTTTTCAATTTCAATCGTGGATTGACGTTGTTGATCTTCCCCTGACCAAGTAGAAGTTCAATTCGTTGCACTATTTTAGTGATGACATTCCTTTCAGCAAATGCGTGTTGCTTTCTTGCGTTTGAGTTGGGCGAAAATGACTTGGGCGCATAATTTTCATTGTAAAAATTTTCAGCAAAATCGTAATGATTGGACTCAAGTCTTCCGCACCTCATTTTCGCTCATCCGTCGCCCCTCGGCGGGTGGCAGCACAAGCAAGGAGTAGGGCTCCCGTGCGAATCGTAGCATACAGGTGCGAATCCAGAACCATACTTTGACGAAATATCGGCCTCGTCGAGGACTGTGTACTGCCTGCTGCGTCAGCGTCAGCATGCAACACGCAAGGCGAAGTTATAAAATGCAGTCACGTTGAACAAGGGAATGAGGTTGATGAGGATTTGCTGCTCCCCACTGCGCATGCGCGCTTCATGATCTGATGATATGGAGGCCTTACAAAGCATGCATCAGATCTTCATTTTCGCCTACACATACCGCCCTATACAGAGATCAGCACCGGCAGCAGCTGCTCAAAGAAACAGGGAAGGAGTTTGCCCTGGATTACGCCAGCGCTCTGGTGGAGGGCCCTACGCCTGCTCTCTTGGCCAAGCTGGGTCCAGAAGCGGACAATTACCTCGAGGTCGTTGCGGCCCATCCATTGAAGTCCACAACTTTTAAGGTCAGTTAGTAGGTTTAGCTTTTCTCTATTATTGTCAAAGATTTCCTGTGATTTTGTTCACGGTCTGCAAGCAAATCCTGGAGATTCAAAACTTACGTGATGCATTCATGGTGACGTCATTGTGCCGATTTTATGCACGAGGATTGTCCTCCAGAGAGATAACTGTGGTCTTCTTTTCCGTTGCTTACAAGACAGCTGGCTGAGGTGGCGTCTTCTCTAGGCACATGGGAGAACAGTGCCTCCTTCGTTGTTACGTTTCCTTCAATGTTACAACAGTCAATCAAACATTTATTTTGTTCAGCCTGCCTTCAACCTTTCGTCTCTCCGACTACTGTTTCATTGGCCCTCTCTTTGCATCACGTTTGCATGCCTACACGCCACTGCCTTTGACCATTATTATGACGGTTACAAGCCTATTTTGTGCATGGCATGTGATGCTATGCTACTACATACTTATGGTTGACCAGAACTGTATATTTACACCGTATAAGACTGTATATATGGTGATTTCTGATCATGTGCACCACTTGAGTTGATGGCGCCTCTTACTTTGCTGTCTGAGTGACTCAGCTTTGCTCTCATCCTCCTCAATCTGATTATTGACCGGAGGTGCAGAAAAGTTTACGTGTGTCTTACCAGTTCTTGTCGCAAATCGCCAGAGGGGGTTATCTGGGGCCCAAAATGGGCTTAGTTCTGGCATGCTCCTAGGGTATGCGCACCGTGACTGACACTTTTCAAGCTGAGCACTGATATGCAAATTTCAAAATAGTTGAGCTTGACAAGTGCCAGGTACGGCGCCCACGCCTAATCGGTTGCGGCGTGAATGTACATTTTGAGCAGCCATATACTCAATCTGACCAGGCAGACCACCAAAGCAAGTGATGGGGGGTTTATCTAGATCTGAGCACATGCTCTGGTAACTTATTAAGTCAGCATAGTGTGAAGCTAGATTTGGTCCAATCTGATATAGTGACGTGTGAGCAGTTTCCCCTTTAATGCAAAAAGGGGCATATATAAGCTTTTGCTCCGATAACCCCCTCTGGCAAATTGCTCTTGCAGCAATCCATTTGCGACACCATTCACTCAAAAAACAATTGTGCGTGCAATGCAGGGAATGGACAGCATCTTGATCAAGCTGCAGGATGACCATAATGCACGGTATGGGGTTCGCGCTGCCGAGGGCAAACCGAGTGGCAAGCCTGAGGTGTGTACTTATGTTTTCTTGCTTATGCCCTATAGCTACAAGGAGTTACACCTTGCGTAGCTCCTGATTACCTGTCGTGTGGCCCTTTCTTGACTCATGCGGAAAGTGGCTATAATCATTGCCGGCCTCCACAGCACACGCAACTTCCTTCTCTTTCCTTACCCTACAAATTGTGTCAGGCTTTGTGGCAGCAAATATTCCATGATCCAGTCATCCAAACTGCACTTGCCACTACTCTCAGGTGGTTTTGACGGCGGGCAGCGACACCAGTGATATCGCATTCTGTTTGTTGGAACTGCCCCCTGCACTACCCACCCTTTCAGCTGCTGCCGTGGTGCGCATTGGGTGCCGGCCCTTTACAGAAATTTGTGTGCATGGAACAGGGTGATCTTTCTATTTGTAGAAAGAAAGTGTGGGAGAAATCCTAAGGCTTGGCATCATGCTGATTTGAAAGGCAAAGTACCTAACACCTACATGGATCCCATCCACATTGCTGGTCATACAAACAATTGTGCCATTGCAAATGGATTAGTGCCCTGACGAATGCTCTCCCATGTTGGTTTGTTGCTCAGGGAGATGGAGAGGCTGGTCCCCAGGGAGGAGCTCAGCCAAGTTACATGCTGCTCAAGATGGAGATGCTGATGGATGACACGGTGAGTTGGCCCCCACGATGTATGCGCTGGGCATCCTTTGCAATACAGCTACATGTCAGAATATGTAGGTTGTGCACAAGAGTAAAAACACGCAACAATATCCATACCACCTTCAACTCGGCCGAGCAGCAGCCATGGTAGCCTTGTTCGTAATTCCTTGCTTAATGCCAAAGCTTAGCCTCAAGGCAAGAGCATACCACACACGTGTAAGCACAAGATCAAGGGCATTGGTATGGGGAATCGTCATCGTATCTGTGCTGCTGCCAATTGCCGCATTGGCTGAGCTTATCAAACAAGGTTCTTTGTATGATAGTGCTTACATGTACAGACGCTCACGCAACTGCTATGCAGGCGCGCCGAGTAGTGAGGGTGGAAGAGCGAGCACAACTGGTAGGTGGGCAGAGGGGGGGAGGTCGTAGGTCATTATGAATGGAATAGAAAAGAATTCAGAGATGCGTATGGGTTGTTGTATGCTTGTCTCCCATTGTAACCTCTTTGGGCTTTTGGTTAAAGTCTTTGCCACTCAGGGGCCCTTGAACCTCTTTTAGTTTTGCACGCACATAACTCCTTGTTGAACACCTTGCCAATGCCGACCGTGGGCGTGATCACACACAGGTGTCAGAGCAGGATGAGGCACGTCGTAGTGTGCGTGAAATATTGAAGAAGCACCAGCAGGATCTGCCAGAAACTGCTCTGTTGGTAAGGCGCTAAGATTGAGCTATGCAACATCCATTCCTCACATTTATCAAAGTAAAAAGCTATCACCACGGTAATAAGTAGTATTGTAAAGCTCCACCCTAGGCTAATTCAATAGGGATCAGGAGGTTGCAGGCTTGGCTTGAAGCCGGCGCTTGATGATATTTGTTTATAGTACTTAAAATGCTCTAATATAGCTGGTTTAGTAGCATAGTCAACAATGTGCACCACAAAGCTTGAAAGTAACCTTCTTGACACTTATAAGCTTATCAGGTTAAGGACGTATTTCCTTGAAGGCCCTGTGTAGATGGTGCCATCTGGTTACAACCAATGATGCGGAGATTTAGTGACCGCCTCTGCTCCTGCATTATGGCACGCAGCAAGCTGTATTTTAGCTAAATCCATTATAATTTATAATTGAATCGCCTTTCAGGGGGCTGCTTTTCCAAAGAGCCGGCTGGAGCCGTGGGCGTCGCAGGCGATCCCCAAAAAAGGTGGGAGGCTGCCTACGTGTGCACAGCGAAGTGCGCCTGTTGTGTTCACGCCACTATGCTTGATGATTCCTGTATGCTGACATTGGCACTGGCGTCTTTCAATCTACAGCGCTCACAGCATCATCACTGGATGGCTAGATGCGCAAGTGCAAATCGTGCTGTTATAATTTCAGTTAAATGCTTAGTTACCTGCTTATATATGCTGTACTGGAGCACTGATCTGAGCCTAATTTGAAGCGAGCAAATGCCTATGTGCTTGTGGCTGTGTGAGCGTTGAAATAAACACGCTGTCTAAATACGTTTCGTTTGGCCTGTTTTTTCACAGGGTAACGACAACAGGCAAGGGATTATTTGAACAGCCACTGCAGCAACTTTCAATTTTGGTCACAGGAATCCCTCTGCCCCCCTCCATCCACGAGGGAACAGAAGAGGGGGTGGAGGCGTGTGCCATGGGGGCCCTGCGCAGCATATGTGCTCTGTCAAACTCAGGCCACCACATGGACCGTGCAGGGATTGAACAGATCATTGACATGGACAGGTACAAGCATTTTATCAGCTGGTTGCAATTGTTTGGATACTTGCAAGGAGCCACCTGCACGTGGAACACTGCACTGCAAGCTTCAGAAACGCTTGCTGTCTGATTCGCTTGCCTCGCTCAGCTATATTGCTCATGTGACTTTTGCTTGCTGTTCACATTCAGGCCAAGCTTGCAACCTGTGACCCTCCTGATCCCCATTGCTCTTCCACCTCAACTGGTGGAAGAATGTCTTTACAGCCAATGCTCAAACAAAGGCTTAGTTTCCTTGGTTTTCACTGCCTGTGTACTTTTTTTTTAATACCTTTTTCCCGGTCTATGTGTGCAGCTACCAGATGTACGATGCCTACGGTGTGCTGCCACTGCTCAGTGACCCCACCCTCCAGTCTGCCAGAGAGTCCACACAGGTCCCTGGAAATTGGAAAGACATCATGTAGCTCTTGTGCATCACGTCGCTTCTGTTGTATATTTGTTCTATTACGGGTATTTGTAATCAGAAGCAGCTTGTTGTTCAGAGCATTACTTGTTTGAATGTTCAAAGCTTGTAATAGGCCTTCAAGACCAATACACACGCAGACGCTAATTCATGCACACACACGCCCACATGCCCTCCACACCCTTACACACGCAATGTGCACAATTTGCAGAAAGCGGCTCCCACATCAATGAGCCCACCAATTGGAGGTGCAACTGGCGCAATCAACGCAGAGCGCATGCTGGACATGCTTGACACTGCCAAGGCAAGCCTGTGTCCACGGCCTTTATAAGAGCTCTTACTCGCCTTTTAGTGCATTCGGAAAATCTGATGAACTAGTTTGTACACATTGTGTCAAGGGGGCAATGGGATCTTAAGTATCTCAATCCCGTTGCTTGTGTCCATCAAATGTTGCATATGGAAGTTACACATAACTGCAAGTGCATAACAAGATCATCTTTTTCATGACTGTGGCGATGATTCGCTAAGACCCACCAAACTTGCAAACAGCAATTTGACTTGTGTGAAACAGAGCACGTACGACATTGAGTGCAAATTCATGGACGCTGCAATCTGTGATGAGTCTGCCGCTGGGTTTGCCCAGTGGAATACACACCTTTACAACAAGATGACGGGGAAGAAGTGGGACATCCAGGGAATGGGTGAGTGCGTGTTTGTGTTGACCATCTGGTCATGTTGCCTGATCAACATATTGTGCTGCTAGTTGTTGTTGCTTGCATGGCTTCCTATTTTTGTCAAAGCATCTGATTGCATGCTGGCAATGGCATAGGAATAGAGGTGCCTCCTTCTTGCATACATCAGCCCGTGCTTCTTGCCTATTCTACTTGTTTGCAGAGGTTGTGCTATTCTCACCAAGCACCGGGCAGCTGGCTGGCTCTTACATATTCAGGGGTAAGATTTGTTTTGTTGAATTTCTGGTTGCTGCCATGGATTTTCTATGACCACAGGCTCCTGCTTGTCTACCAAGCAAGTGTGCTGCTGCAGCTCAAAAGGCTGCTAAGTGCTTTCCTCGTTTGCACCAAACTTTTATTATGTGAAAATTTCAAATGAACTTTAAATTTTTTGCAAACTGCTCTTGCCAAACACAGACGCACTGGATTTTGAGGATCGACTCCTGCATGGGGCATCTTCAGCAGGACAGCCAAAGTAGAAATCCGGTTTCTTATAGTGGAGGGCAATTCACAAATGTGTGGCTTTTAGTTGTTAAGAATTTGTTGTTTGATGCTTAAGACAAGTCCCGTACCACAGCAAACTCATTCCCAGCCTTTCAATGACACACAGTAGTAATTGATCCTGTACAGGCGGCACATGCTTAAATACTGCAGGATAACAAGACAAAAGACCCTCTAGGAACCATTCAGGTACAGGATTCCCGCATACTCTACCACAAAAAATAATCGGTCGCTAAGAAGAAAAGCCGGTTAGCGCTCACAAGGGTGGAGAAAGGAAGAAGAATTACAGCTGCTAGAAAAAAAGGAAAGCCAAAAAATCTGCATTGCTCTAAAGAGGATGCTCTGGAAAAAAGATCGAAATCGGTATCTTTCTCAACTTAAAATCTGTGCTCGCAATTAACATAGTCAATCCCATAGTGTTTAGCAGCTGGGAGCATCAACATGTGTAAATAACAAACTGCATGGCAAATACAGGGCTCAACGTTGAACAACAACCTTTACAGCCGTGCCTTCTAGTCAATTGTCAACTGGACTCATGTCTATATGAGATGGGCAGGAAACTTCTGCTCTTCTCGATGTCATGTAGGTCTCGATGTCATGTAGGTCTCGATGTCATGTAGGTAGGAGATTGCTCAAAACTTGTTCAGCAAAGGAACATCTTCTGTTAAAGTGCCGGATTCTAGAAAAAACCATCAGAGCAAGGTTTGCTTTACGATGCGTGGTGCTAATATAGAAGTGATCCACTCTGTCGTTGTTATTGGGCAACTCGTTTTTATTCCCGTAAATTGTCCTCATCATCCATCCAGGATAGTCATACAGTCAAACATGATGATCTTGTTCCAGGTCTCTACAATCCTTTAAGCTGATGCAAAAAGCCAATGACCCCTTCCTTTTTTAAGGACAAATCTCTTAGCGGCAATAAGCTTAAGACCAAGATATCTGCATCCTTTACTGCATGTTTTGCCCCCTCTGGCCAATCAATACACGGACTTCAAGCGTCTACATAATTGTAGTTAAAGGGGGTCCAATTATACATGGCCATCAGCTGAAGTGCCAAAGTAAGAAAATTTGAGCTTTCAGCGAAGCAGAGCAGCTGTTGCCTGTGTCTGTGTGCGTGTGCGTGTGCGTGTGTGTGTGCGTGCGTGCGTGCGTGTGTGTGTGTGTGTGCACTGTCTCATCAATTTTGCTGCGATTTCTGTTCTACTTGCATTGCGAGACACACACACACACACACACACACAAACACACACACACACAAACACACACACGAGTGTTATACAAACACAAAGTGCTGCTTGTACAGGAACGCGGGGCAGAGGTTGGAAGACGTGCTTGCAGGTGTCCCTCGAAGGCTCTTCCCTTCGTAAAAACTACAAGTTCAAGTTCACTGTTGAATTTACACCAGGCCCTCCAAGCAGAGGCGACCCAGTCGTTGCGGGGTCAGTGTTACTCTCCCTAATTGTGAGGCTGCTCAGATTTGGGTGGAATACTAGGTAATGTAAGCATACGTATGCTGCCTGCAGTCTGTCCTCAGCAGTGTATACGGAAGGGTTCTGGAGGACTTTCTACGGCCAAAAGGAGAAGATGGATCCATCAGCTGCTGTGTGCAGTCCCTCTTTTGACCATCACCCTCTTAAATCATCCTCGCCATTCAAACGTGAGCCAATACATAACAAAATTGAGACAACAACGTATTCCCTCAAAATCTTAGGTAGTACTTCAAGGCCATTCGGGTCGTACCTTGCTATGTAAAACAGACTTGGAAAAACTAATTGCTCTCAAGGTCTGGGTCAGGAGCAGGGGGCTGCCAGCCACCCTCGCTCCAGATCCCCACTAGCTTTCTTTTTTCCTCTCTTTCTTTCTTGGTTGGCAAAGAACTCTTGCTTTTGGAGATCACTAAGGTGTATGTCTGGAGCAGGTTTAGATAGGTCTGGCTTATGCTTCACCAGAACATGCCTGCCTTTTCAAAGTCACAGCTCACAGCGGTAATGCTAACAGTTACGCAATAGATGCATACGTGGTTTTTAGTTATTGTATGTGACTATGCAGCCAGACTGTACATTTATACTGGCTTGCGACTAAAGAGTGAGCGAGAATTCTACCAGAGAGATGGACAACCCCGTTCAGAAGTGGCTGCTGACAGTGTTGAAAAAAATCCTTGGTGTCAAGGACACCACTCCTTCTTGGTGCGTCATGCGTGAGTGCGGCCTCGAGCCCTTACAATTCAACTAATTTCGTGCTACATTGCGCCTCTACAATTCTCTGACTCAATGCAACAGCACCACTGCCAAAAAAGTTCTACATGCTGATATGCGGCTCAGGTCCAGGTCTGATGATTGCTGGTATTCACACGTTTTCTCAGCCATGACTGGCCTGGTTCAAGATTACATGTTCAAAAAAAAGCTGCAGAATTGTGAACCGATTGACGTCAGCCGTTTTGTCGTGGACCTTAGAGAGAGACACCTGGATTTTTGGACGCCTCAATCTGATGGCCACCCACGTGAGCGCAACAGCAAAATTTTATGCCTACAATGGATGGTGTGCATTACCTCCAAGAAGTTCGCTGCTACCTATATCCATGTAGACAAAGGAGGATCCTAGGGAGCCCGTCTTGCTGATGGCTTTGAAGATCATGATGTTGAGGTTTATATCGGAGGTCTTACACACCATTGGCAAGCAAACTCATGCGTGCGTGCGTGCGTGCGTGCGTTCATGCGTGCGTTCGTGCGTGCGGTGAGTTGAAGCATGTGTGTGCATCAAGTAAGTGTCTTTGGCACACGACTTAGGTTGGGCAGACACCTTGGCTAGAGGCACAGTGAAGTATGAGGGAGAGGGAGCTTGGAGGTACCAAGCGAGTATCTCTTTAGGTATCAGATGGGAAGCGTGCTGCGCATGTCCAACCATCAAATAACGGTCACATACATTTTAAGCAAGATACCTTCCACGCCAGTGGCAACTAGACTTGTGGAGGCATGCTTTTTGCAGGAGCTCAAGCCCCATGTACCTCCCAAGCACAAAGAAAAGTATACACAAAAACACATATACCAGGTATATACACACACACCACGCACAGGAGATGAGCGCTCCTTGAGGCTATCTGACCTGGTTTTTTGGTAGTGCTGCTCATGGCGGACTAGATTGCGCATCAGTTCAGAGGTTTGGATTTGCTAGTGCTGTGATGGATTTCTTGGTGCCCTTCCCGTTTTCTTGATGTGGGGAGTTTAAGGGTACCCAGATAGCAATTTGCATTCGGAAGTGGTCGTGAACAGAGGTGTCACTGCGCAGACGTCCTTTCTCTTGGCTGAGTATCAGACATTCAATGTGCTTGTCTGAAAATTTGCTTCCCTGCTACGTGTAATTAAGTGCCTGACTGTAATGTGTGACAAAATGTGAGATGTATCACGGTCATTTTGTACTGCATGGCATAACACAATTACAGTGTGGTTAAAGGGAACTTGAGCGTGCTGAGTAATGCCGTGCTTCCACTCAATATTTGACAAGTTTCTCCAGCCTTGTTACGATTGGATGAGTGCCAGAATTCATCAACCTGCTCCTGCTGTGTGCTTGGTTGAGTAGCAGGCATTCAAATCTGCTCCTGCTTGTGCTTGGGTAAAACTTTGCAGCCCTGATACGTGTAACTAAGTGCCTGGCTGTAATGTGTGACCAAATTTGAGATGTATCACATCATTCCGTAAAACACAATACTGTACAATGTAGATCAAGGGAAGTTAAGCGTGCTGTCCAGTGCCATGCTCCCGCGTAGTCAATGAACAAGCTGCTCCTGCCTTGATGTGTTTGGCTGGGTACCAGTATTCATCAAGCTTCTGTGTGCTTGGCTGAGTACTAGACTGTGAGATGCCTGCTTTGTGCTGCTCAGTGCCTAGCTTCAAAAAAAACATGTGACAATTAATTTTATGACTCGGTTGTTCAGGAATTCTCGCCCTTGCTGCGCAGGTGCTCGGGGGGGCCATGCGGCTCAGGCGAGCAGGAACGCGCACCAGCTCACACAATCAGAAAGTGAGTGCAACTTGACTTTTGCTATGTGCTTGACTTTGCTCCCCCATGCTTCTGCTGCGGACTTGGCTGATCAGCCTCACAAACCCCATAGTTCATCAAGCTGCTCTTGCTGTGTGCTTGGCTGAGTATCAGACATTCAATGTGCTTGTCTGAAACTTTGCAGCCCTGCTACGTGTAATTAAGTGGCTGTAACGTGTGACAAAATGTGAGATGCATCACAGACATTCTGTACTACTTGGCATAACACAATGTAGATCAAGGAAACTTCAGCCTGCTGTCCGATGATATGTTTCCGCGCAAGTAATCAACGATGCTCCTCACACATGATGTGGATCAAATTTGATTATAATGCTTGCTTGCTTGATTGCTTGCTTGCTTGCCTGCTTGTGCCAGAGTCACAGTAGTTCTAACAACCCCTCCCTTGCTGCGCAGATGCTGCTGGTGGCAGGAACAACCAATACGCCCAGGCTGCCTTCGAAGCAGGCCGCTACCCAACAATGCATCAGATATACAAGGTCGCCTTGCTGGGGGGATGGGATGACGAGGGACAGGGGATGGAAAAAGGCAGCAAGGCGCTAACCCTCATCCAACACGTAGCAACACACATCAGTGAGTAATCCTTGCTTGAAAGTTATGGAAACTGTGTTTCTTGGTCCGAGGTTCAGGATTGTGCAAGTGTAAAATTCATTAAGACAAATATGTGATGTGCGTGTGAGAAGATGTTTCGAGGTTCCTACTCCCATCATATGCATAAAGTGGGTATACCGTTGCAGACAGGGATTACAGGTGAAATAGGGTGTTACAAGGAGGTAGTAAAAGTGAGGGTATCATTGGTCAAGAGGGAAAAAGTTGCGCATACTCAATTCAGGCAGGCGCACACGCGCGTAATGGCCTGTTGAGGTGGTTGGGTTCTGCTTCTTGTAACGCACAAAACCATCACAACCATGGCAGTACTCTTTAAAATAATAAGACAAGAGTGAGCCAGGGTATTACAGCGGAGTGGAGCAAGTGTGTTTACCACTAGGGAAGATGAAATGTCACACCTTGCTGTGGAATACCATAAGATAAGAAACCTGACACACAAACTGCATGAACACAACATCAGGCATTGATAAGGCAGTATTTAAAGCAAGGTATGCACTGCAATACAACACAAGCACAGTAAGTCGAGGATTTAAGTCGAGGATTCGGTCCGGTTGCTACGGCACACAACCCCTCTGATCCACATTAGTTTCTATTTATTGTTTGCGGGGTTTCCTGGTGCGGGCACCTAAGTAACCCCCTCCCATAATCATGCTGGATGTGTCATCACTACCAGCTGAGCCTTTTCTTTTTCTTTGTAGGGAGTTGAGTGACAGGTCCCAGTGTGAAACTGTACAATTTGATATGCTCTTTGATGTGCATTTATGGGTGCTCTCTTTTACCACGCAGAGGAAGGCAAGCCCATGTCATCTGCTAGGCGTGATGGCCGGTATTACTCAATTGGCCAATTCATGCTCATCGGCTGGATGTGGCTTGATGCATTTGGCGTCAGAAGCATGTACAGCACTGTTGGGAATTACCTTAAGCAGTGCCACGGTGCGCAACTCCGTGCACACCACTTGTTCAGTGGGTGATGTCCCTTTTTTTCTGGTAGAGCGGCTGCCTTTAGGAGGGCTAGACCAAGCATGCACGCACGCAAGCAGGCCGTGCTGATACTCAAAAGCATGGGAACTTGCGAAAGAACCTTGCTTGGCTCTATTTCTCGTTATCAGGCTTTCATGGTTGAGCTCTAGCGTGCCGTCTTTTTTCTCTCTGTTAGTAGCTTGGGAGTTTACTCCTGTGTGTGAAATCAATGATGCAGATATCGCTGTCTTTGTCACTGGTAGCATGTTTGATACATACCGGTATGCGCTCACTGTCTTAAATTTGGTGTGTCCTTGTTCCTCAGATACCAGGCCTTTTTATAGCAATGGTTTACCTTGAACGCTTAATTACTTAGCTGATCGTCCTGTCTTTATTTTCCGTGTATTGGGGTACTAGTTGTATTGGGTCGCGTGTAAAGGTAGCTGGGATTCTTACGGGAGGCGACCTTTGTTTTAAGGCCAGCATGCTCCATGTGCATTGAAGCATAGGGTAGCCAAGGAATGCTGATGCCTTTGCTGAATTTACAAGGTTAAGGAGGTTTACTGAGTTTACAAAGTAAGCCATGGCTGCTCAACCTAAAGCCTAAGGGACCTGACAAATATCAATCAAAAAGATTGACAGCTGCACTAAAAAATTTGAGTTATGTTGAAAAACAAAACCTTAGATATCACCTTCAGAAATATTATCAAATAAATGGGTGAACTGGTGCCGTAAATGTTCGGTGCCCATACAAGAAAAAGGTACGTGTTTCTCATCACACAAATTGCAAACACATGCTCCTGTCCGGACTCCTGCCGTAAAAACAATTACGCACCTCAACCCATGTCCTCGAATCCTGAACTGAGCTACGCTCCTTACGACACTTTTGCTCAGAACCATCTTCAAATACTCCGGCAAGACAAATGGTGCACGTGCATACATCAAAAACCAGTCTCTCAGGCAAAGCAAACCAGTTGTGATAAGCCACAGACTTTTTTAAACAAGAGCAAGGATCTTGACATGTGCCTCTCTCCAAACTGCCTGATGCCTGAATCTCAAGTCTATGTGCAAACTAGAAATTTTCAGCTTCCTGTAATGTAAAAAGTCACTTTATAAAGTGGCATTCTGCAAATCACCAAAGGCATTCTTCGTCTGTCTAGTCCAACGTTTAGAAGCACCAAAATTCCCAAGGGAAATATCTGCTTTCAACACATCGTGTAAAGTGTTGCTATTAAATTAACATTATATACCAAATTTAGCAGCTGACCTGAAGCAGTAAAATCATTTTATGCATTGCAAGAGTTCCTGCGCGCATTCTCGAAGCACACATCCGTTTGCATAAGTGACTTAACTCTAAAAATTATCTTTAAAAACGCCATGTGTGCGATAAGGGATCATGGACTGTCAGTCCACAAGAGAAAAATGGACACCGAGAATTAATAATGGATGAGATAAGTGTGATATTTTTAACTCCAGATAATCGGCAAGAGCAAAGTGGTTTGTGAGGGACAATCAGGTTTACTCTGTTTTTCAGAGGCTTGTTTTTCAGCAAGAGCAAAGTGGTTTGTGAGGGAAAATCAAGTTTAATCTGTCTTTCAAGTTCAGCAACAACGAGGCTGCCTGGCCAGGAGGCATGAACATAGTACAGCATCATGAGCTGGCTAGAAAAAAGGAACGCTCAGATTTTTTCTGTCTTTTGAGTTCAGCAAGGACGAGGCTGCCTGGCCAGGAGGCATGCACACAGAACAGCATCATGAGCTGGCTAGATAAATGGCAGACAATATGTTGGGGTATATGGCTAGATAAATGGCAGACAATATGTTGAGGTATATGGCTAGATAAATGGCAGACAATATGTTGAGGTATATGGCTAGATAAAAGGCAGACAATATGTTGAGGTATATCGGAGGACTCACACACCATTCGCAAGCCATCGCAATAAAAGACAGACAAGATATGTCAGCAACAGAGCAAGACCATACTTATTCATAAAGAAGTCCTCTGCTCTTGTGTGCAGTCGCTGGCCATGCAAAGTACGTTTTTCTTTTGACCCGCCCTACCTCTTTCAGCGCCAGAACCCCTGTGCGCAGTTGCAAGCCTTGTGCAGACACCAAAGTTATGTCTATATCTCGATCTGCCCTACCTCTTCCAGCGCCAGGGCCCCTGGCTGGTACTCCAGTCACTTCTTTTCTCCTACTGGTTCTATTGGTCCTCTCTGACTGGACCTTTCTTGTCTACTGGTAAAGGAGTTTTACGATACTCGGTACCAAAGTGGCTTTCTATTCCTTATTCAATGTGGGGAGCGAGTGGTTTTCACTGCCTGCGTAGTTTTCCTTTTCTAGCACTACACTTTGGGACCCTGCTCCAATTTTTGCCAAAAGGCCTCGTGTAGACCTGTAAGACGGGTCACTCACCCTTTGCTTAGCTATGTGAGCAGATGCAGTGGCTCCTTTGGATAGCATGCATTTTGTCAGGTTTGCCAAGCCCACACAATTACCTTTTAATGCAGCTTTACGTAGAGTGAAAGAGTGTGGTATTGAAAAGAGGATTTCTGACAGGCCTCATGCGATGTTGTGGCTTTCCAAGACATATGCGTTGTCAGCTAACATGTATGCCAGTCAGATTTGGTCTACGCAATTTTTGAAGCATGACAATGGTTTCAGCAACCCTTTGCAAGTCGCACACATGGCGTTTTTAAAGAGAATTTTGGGGATCAAATCTACTTCTGCAAACTGGTGTGTGCTTCGAGAATGCGCGCAGGAACCCTTGCATTTTATTTACTGGTTCAGGTCAGCTGTCAAATTTTGGAACAGGATGGTTGATTCAAACAGCAATACTTTACGCGATGTTATGAAAGCAGATATTTTCCTTGGGAATTCTGGTGCTTCAAATTGTTGGACTAGACAGATGAAGGATGCTTTTGGTGATTTGCAGAATGGCAATGTATACAGAAGTGACTTATTACAATGCAGGAAGCTGAATATTTCTAATTTGCGCATAGACTTATTAAAATTCAGGCATCAGGCAGTTTGGAGAGAGGCACATGGCCAAGACCCTTGCTCTTGTTAAAAAAGTCTGTGGCTTATCACAACTGGTTTGCTTTGCCTGAGAGATCGATTTCTGATGCACGTGCACCATTTGTCTTGCCGGAGTATTTGAAGATGGCTAAATGGATAATAAATGGCTAGATGGATATGCCGGAGTCTTGAAGATTAGATTAGATATGCCGGAGTATTTGAAGATGGTTAGATGGATAATAAATGGCTAGATGGATAATAAATAAATATATAATAAAATTAGGAAATCACAGAAAATTACCTCGCCCTGGAGTCAAGCGACCCAAGACCTTCGAGCCCCATGGCCTCCTGGGCGGAGGTCACGGCGACCGACAAGCCTTCATCAAAGGGAGTACCTGATCAATACACACTAACACAGCAGCAGCAGCAACAGCAGCAGCAGCAGCAACAACAAGCACAAGCACCTAAGCTCTTGAACAATGCAGCAGCACATGCAAGCACCCCCACCCCCATGCCTGCATCCCATGCATCCCCCAC
>Ga0307942_1000937_pt1 | contig 22246 bp, 22 predicted proteins | sample OrgLakmetagen175_FD_201846 | JGI IMG/M metagenome (GOLD analysis project Ga0307942, IMG submission 201846) | Saline water microbial communities from Organic Lake, Antarctica - #175 | ecosystem: Environmental > Aquatic > Non-marine Saline and Alkaline > Saline | place: Antarctica: Organic Lake... | reverse complement strand
CACACACACACACACACACACACACACACACACACACACACACACACACACATGCGCGCACACACACACAACACACAGACACACACACACACAGACACACACGCGCACACACACACACAAACACACACAAACACACACACACACGCACGTATGTACGCACGCACAAGACACACACAAGCTTGCAGGCACTCAGTAGCGGCGCGATCAAATGCATTCAGGTGTGTGCAACCTTTGCAACGTGGGCATCAGATTTGTGGCAAGGCAAGATGCTAGTCGGCGCATCATGTTTTGTTCCGCCCAGTCTGACGCAGCCCAGTCCCTTCTTGAAAAGTGAGGTTGCCTGCAACGCATTTCTGTGTTTGCCCTACATATACAATGCCCTACATACACAACAACTCCCTGAACTGCTGTAGGTGCCATTTGCAAAAGGTTGTTCGCTCCATTTTTGGGTACAAAACTAACATGATTGCAGACGCAAACGAGCACGACCCAGTACATTTCATAAATATGCGTGCAATTGATTTAAACTCCACCTTCAGGTGTGGATAACATGCATTTTCTCCATAAACTGGGAAATGCCAAAACTGAAGCGAAGTACCATGCGTACTACCAGACCCTCATAAAGGACGGCACTGCCAATGGAGCCACTAGCAATGCTTGCCTAACATCATCTGATGTCCCCTTTAAGACCAAATGTATCATTATGAAATACAGAGCAGGCACCCTATTTAATCAATAAAAAAACGATGAAGAGACCATATACCATGGGCATATATCAAGAGTCTATATAAGTTAAAAGGTCATAAATTAAGAGACCATACATCATGGCATAAATCAAGAACTAACAGGTTTCTGTCAATGGATCTAAAGCCGTCCTGCCCTCTTTCCCTATACATCGATCTTCGAGCACAGCTGGACTCTTTATTTTCTTTCCCCTTCAGTGTTGGCCTCACTCAGCAGGACGTGCTCCGCCGGTTTGTGTTTCTAGAACAAGACAAGAAATCTGGAGGCCGGTCTTGGTCTGCTGCGTCAACAGCGGCAGCTAAGGTAAGTGCCTCCCCCCCTTCTCTCTCTCTCTCTCTCTCTCTCTCTTTCACACACACATGCATATGTACACGCGTGTCAACCAAGCGTTCATCCCCAACTCCCTTTTGTGGTTTGTACTCTGCACCGAGATCACACAAACCTTGGGAATTTTTAAACCTGCGACCTTGTCATGAGCGTTACAAAAGTGTGAAAGCCCTTGCTGGAGCAGTAAACGCAAAGTAAGCATGGGGCGCCAAGGACTAGCTTTACGAGGGTTTATTCCATTGAATTCCAGCATGCAAAGCAACTGGGCGCCAAGGATCTGAAACCAGATTGAAGCCTAAAACTTAAAAGGCTTCGATCCACAACGATCCTGCAAACAACCAAGAGACCTCCTTACATACCACTTCAGACCCCTTAAACCATGCAGAGCATCTAGCATCTAGTATTCCTGAATCCCACCCTACTAAGCATTGCTCCTGCCTGAGATCTCTCAGATGATTTGCTTTACAATACAAACTTGGATCTGCTGCAGCTCATACGGCTGCAGACTGCGATGCCATCCATCAAACCACATTGCAAACTGCACACAACAAGCGCCACGCGTCGCACAGAATTTTGCACACTGTGAAGAGGCGCGAACACACTGTGCATCTCCCCTGCACCCTCAAGGTAGCTCAAAACATGGACCCTCCTTGGCCGTGGGTTGGCACTGCCCTCTTATGCATCCCATTACCTGTGAGGGGAGGGGAGGGGAGGGGAGGGGAAAGGAGGTAAGTCGAGGTGAGGTGAGTTGAAGGAAGGTGAGGTGAGGTGAATTGAGGTGAGGTGAGATGAGGTGAGATGTTTCACGCGAGAAAGGGGTCATGGTTGAGGACAAGGTAGGGATGTCTTCCTTTGCAATTTGGGGTGTGCACATGGATGGGGCAGGCATGTAGGTCACTGTGGTCTGCTGAGCATAGGCCACCTTCCATCTGTAGTTGTGTATCTTTTGTATTTGCATGTGAATGTGAATGTGGGATTACATGCCAAGATTGGCATTGTGTGCAACCTCCAGAGCGACTCTTGTCCTTCATTTTGGCCAGCAATTCAACATATGTACATTGAGGTGCACTTTTGCACCTCTAGCCTGAATTGTGCATGTGCTTTACTCCTGATTTGAATCATTCTCCTTGTATAAACTACACCCAAATACACGCATACACACACATGCATGCGTACAAACAAACGCACACGCACACACGCAAAGGCACGCGCACACATACATACACACAATGTACACGCACATGCACATGTGCAATCACGTGTGTACACATACCCCCCATGTGCAATCAACTCAGGGACGCTGCCTACGATTTAGTGGCAAAGCATCGCTACCGCCTTTTTGGACGAACAGAAGCATGTCAGGTTCCGGACCTTGACTTTTTGGAACGCTTCATTGACAGGGATGAGTTGGAGTTGAGCAGACACGGTAAAAATACAGATAAGCCAGATAAAGTAAATTAGTTTTAAATTTGTGGATACTTAAGTCAGATAGATCACTCAAGTATGTTTGTATGCTGATCGTATTTGTGTGGCACTGATTGCCTTTTTGATCAATTAGCAAGTTTGTAAGATATTACAAGCTTGCAATTACTTTACTTAAGTTCAGGAAGCATATGATGAACTGCTTCTTTGCACGTCTTGCAGAGGGTGGACACATTGTCTTCTATTTCTAGCACTTCACGAACCTAATGGTTACGATGGTTACAATGGGGGGTGACCTTAAGCCAGGTTGTTTGGCTGGTCAGCTGCTGCCTGGTCTCGGCCAGCCACAAATTAATCCATAAGCTCAAGAAGGTGTACAGTGTTGTCATGGTGACAACAATTGATAGTGTCAACTATACCAAGGATTTCAATGGTTTCAATGAGCGGTGACTTCAGCCAGGCTGCCTGGCCGATCGGCTGCTTACTGGTCTTGGCCAGCTACAAAGACAGATATAAAGAGAAAAAGTTTAGCGTTCTGCTGAGAAAGGAAATCATGAACAAGTTGGTTGTTGACCTGTTGCAGCAAAAAGGGTTGGGCTGCTGAAAAGTCCTCAAAAAAAGGTGTTAACAGAAAGGAAAAATGTTTCCTCAGCTCACAACTCGATGGTCTTGGCAAAATAGAAGAGCATGCGCCTCGTTCTGAACATGTTCATCTTCACCAGGACATTGGTCACATACGCAAGACCATCTTCAAGCCACGCTGCTGCCTCAACTTTCAAAGTATGCGCACGCAAGCGGAATCTACTTATATTGCGCATAACATGTTGGACAGATCAAGATGGAGATACCGTGGTACATTAATCGGCATACGCTCATTTCTAGAATAAGGGTTGGCAAACCAAGAATGATAGGTGGCCAGTTTGTTGTTGTGCGTTTTGGGGTCCACCAACTCAGCGTCTCTCCAAACACCTCTCATCCTATGCTTCAAATCTGCAGTAAACTCTTGCATTGTAATAGCATGCCCAGTTTGAACAGCTCGTACATACAACTCACACCCACGCAGTCCCTGAAAAGCGCTCAGCAATTGAGCTGTCCAGCAGGCACTTGAACGAGGCTGTAATTGAGATCAGCCTCCGCAAAGTGTCACTATTGGTATTAAGCATACTATTGAAAAGCTTGACAGCCGACCGAAACCAGTAGAATTGCAGCGGTTCATGTCCACATTCTCGGAGTACAGCCCAATTAGTGGTAGACTGCTTCACACCTAACGTGCCCTTTAGAAAATGCAAATGAAGCGTAGACAGTGGGCTAGAGAACTCTCTGCCTGCCTGCAAGAATCCAGTACCCCATACTTGACTACCATACATGCCAGCAGGAATAACAGACGTCTTAGCGAGCCACAAAGAAGTGTGTGGCCTGTCTGCCAAAGCATGTTCACGAACCTAAGAGTATGCTTTATCCGTAGCTAATCAGAATAAATGCAAATTTTTCTATGCTAGGAGGGGATAATGGTCAAGGTTTTCAATGGTGGAACATAGTTAGTGGCCATGCCGCTCGTTTCACTGATGGCGTTGATGAAATGTGAGTAGGACAATGGCAATAACAACACGGCCTGCTGGTTTCTACAAGACATTGCACGTTCTGTTCCTGTAGGCGTTCTTTTTCGTTTTTGTGTGGTCGTTTGTGTGTCCGTCACCTGGCCGGCAAGGATGTAATACCTTCCCCTAACTCCTACTACCAGGAACTTTTAACACCTTCCAATCGTTACCTTTGCAGAAGAAAGGCTCTCCATTTTCCGATCTCAATGCTGCAAAAGCACACTGCCATGTATAACACAAGTTAAATCCCAAATCAAAAAATTTGCTAGACCATCGGTCCACAAACTGCTTTACAAATTACAATACCAAGATTTAAGATTTAAAAGGGGGAACCTTCAGCCAGACTATTCGGCATGATCGACCTGTGACTGGCGGTCGCCAGTCAACAATATTCCTTAAGCTCCGACACAAAGGAAACGAGTTTGAGTTGTGTTGCAACAGAAATTCATAAACCACGAAGGTTCGCATTGGAGAAATTTTTTTTGCAAAACACCAAGAGCCGCATTGACATGTTACGATTGGACAAATGCCAACCCCTTTCAGACAAACCCCGTTCAGACAAACGTTTGGCAAATGAAGGGACCAAGGAAGATCTACATACCAAGCTTGAATAGAGGAAGAAAATAAATGGTGAGGGATGAAGTCATCCTTCGCTTCGATCTCTCTTTCAAGCAGAAAGGGCACGAGAACAACAGGAGCTGCTAAGCCTACTCGGACACCGCAAAACCCTTCACACCATCCTGCTAGGAGCGACAGGCAAAATTTACGGAAGCCACACAATGAAACCACTCACAGCCTTGGAGTTACTGGTCTACATACAACATCACTCAATGAAAAATTAAGCCTACATGCAATCAGATCCGCAACACAAATCATACAGATGAGACGAGACATTGAACACAACCCCCAAAAATATCCGAGCAATACTCCTGGTGGCGGTGTGCAGGACTCTGTCTCCCAACCACCTGATCCCCACTGAAAAGCATCCCCTTATTTCAATTATCCAGGTGAGATGTTGTTTCTCTTTGCATCCATTGGGTGGTGCAGAACACAAAACAACATCCTTTCCTAATCCATGCTGGTCGTGTCGACACTATCTGCGTTCCTTTCGTTTTTGTTTTTTAAGAGGTGAACAGCTCGTTCTGAAATTGTCTAAAACCCCAAACGTCGGCAAAAAACAAGATCATCATTAGATTTACTTGGGAGGACCTTCAGCCAGACTTTTCGGCTGATTGAACTGTGACTGGTCCTAACCAGTCAACAATTAAGTCCATAAGCTCAGACACAAAGGAAACAAGTGTGTTGTGTTGCAAGAGGAACTCATAAACCACCTGGGCACTGACTTGTTGTTGTAAATAATATTGCTCTACTGAACAAACACTCAAGAGTTGACTGAACAGGTAGGCAAATTGTATCCTCAGAGCACAAACGGTTGCGTTTTTACACACCAAAAGGGCATGCACTTCATCTTGAATCTGCTCACAGGCGCAACGGTCACACAAAGAAGAGTTATCTTGATCCCAAGATGCTGTCTCCCTTGAGGGTGTGCGCCTTAAGCCTGAAAAAGGAATTGTTGAGACAGATCCATATGCATATGTCTCGGCAAACAAAGAGGGGCGCGCTTATTGTGATCAAAGAATAGCAAATGGACAAGAAGCGTTAAGATACTGGCATAGCCAAACACTGCTCTGCATACTGCCATCTCGGTAAAACATGCTATGAGGTCTCTTGCAAGACAACTCCTGGAAAATCTTGAACAAGAAAGCAACGCTATGTTAACACATGGTTTATTTTCTATTTTATTATTTACTTTTCAACCTCCTCAATAAGCAACCAGTAAAAGCAAACGCCTTTAGCAAGCCAGATGCAATTATTTGGCTACCTACTCCGACCCAGCAACCGCGCCCCAACAGAAACCTGACAATAAATACAATGGTAAGATTAGGGGGTGATGATGACCTTAAGCCAGGTTGTTTGGCTGGTCAGCTGCTGCCTGGTCTCGGCCAGCCACAAATTAATCCATAAGCTCAAGAAGGTGTACAGTGTTGTCATGGTGACAACAATTGATAGTGTCAACTATACCAAGTATTTCAATGGTTTCAATGAGCGGTGACTTCAGCCAGGTTGCTTGGCAGATCGGCTGCTGACTGGTCTTGGCCAGCTACAAAGACAGTTTAGCGTTCTGCTGAGAAAGGAATCATAACCAAGTCGGTTTTTAATTTGATGCAGCAAATAAAGTCGGACCGCCGAGAAGCCCTCAAAAAACGGTGTGAACAAAAAGCAGTCAGCTCATAAAACCAATGATCTTGGCAAAGTAAAAGAGCGTGCACCTCGTTCTAGACATGCTCATACGCGAGAACTGCCTACAAGCCGCGTTGCTGCCTCCAAATTCATAGTATGTGCATGCAAGCTAAACCTACTACTTGTGCATATCATGTTTGGACAGATCAAGATAAATAAATCGTGTATGACACAGTAGGTTCATTACTAGAAAAAGGGATGGCAATCCATAAATAACAAGCGGCCAGTTTGTTGTGCATGTTAGGGTCCACCAGCTCAGCGTCTCCCCAAACACCTCTCATTCTATGCTTCAGATCCACAGTAAATGCTTGCATGGGAATAGCAAGCTTAATTTGAACAGCTCATACATGCAAATTACACCCATGCTGTTCCTGAAAAGCACTCAGCAACTGAACAGTCCAGCAGGCACCTGAAAGAGGCTGTAAGTTGAGATCAGCCTTGACCACCTTCTGCAAAGTAATAATATTGGTATTAAGCAAAGTATTATGGAGCTTGGCAGCAAGCTGAAACCGCTAATTTGCAATGTGGCTCATGTCCTCACCCTCAAAGGACAGCCCAGTTATTTGTAGTCCGCTTCACACCTAATGTGCCCTTCAAAGAATGCAAATGGAGTTATTGAAACTCAACATGTACCTAAGAACCACATTTGCTACTATTGCATAAAGAGCTGCCCTAACCCTATCAGATAGCCCTGCCAATTCGTGTCCCTTGGCTATGAAACCAAGAGACATCCAACCAACATAACCTGCTATAACATCACTTACTATGACACCGCAAAAACCTCCACACCATCCTACTAGGAGCGACAGGCACAGTCGAACAAGAAGTAAAGAATTCTACACCACCAACGTGGATTAGGAAAGATTGTTGTTTTGTGCCCTGCACCACCCAATGGATGCAAAGTCACGCAACCTCCCACCTGGAGACTAAAAAATGGAAAGTCTCTTCAACGGGGATTAGGTGGTTGGGAGGCAAGGCCTGCGCACCACCGAATAATTGCTTAGACATGATTAATAGTTGCATTTCATGTCGCGTCTGGTTTGAATGATTATTTGCGGATCTGATGGCATGTAAGCTTAGTTTTTTCATGATTGCTGTGGCATGCAGATCAGTAACTCTAAGGCTGTGCAGTGCATTAGTTGTATGGCTCCTGTAAATGGTAGACAAAGCCAATTTGGTATCGGGTACCCAGGGGTACCATAAAAAAACTCCTTCACCACATAAATTGTTTGATCCTTTTCTTTTTGCAGAAAGGAAGAGGAAATGTATGGGGATCAGGAGGGTTGTAGGCCTGGCTCGAGGAATGCGACAAAATTGGCTCCTGGTGAGAGTTGGTATGGTGTTGGAAAGGGTACATGTCTGGACAATTTTAGCAGCGTGATTGACGGTTTGCAAATTGAGCTTGGAGGCAATCTTTTCGACTCCACGAAGCTCATGACCCAGATCCTTTAAAAAATCCATCATGCCACTGATGTAGATGGTGCCACCCGCTCCCAAAAAGATGGAGTGGAGGGTAGTGGAGGCTCCTGTGAGGCGTTCAGCTGGTTCTGAGGTCTAGTGCCTCACAGTACTTGATCTCAACAATGAGATGGATGTCACATCTTGAAGTCTGCCGATATCTCTAGGTTGGTGCTTTTCAGAAAGGTGTATCTGCCGGTGACTGGCGTACATAACATGATGCCAAAGACCAATTAATGTCCTAGTCTAACTCACTCACTGAGGATCAGGGTTCAGTGCTGATTCTCAGCCCTAATTTGAAAGCGACGTTATTCACTTCGAATCAAACACATGACAGATCTGAAATAAGCTGAAGTTTTCAAAGAAAAAGTAAGAGCGTAGATAGTGTAAACACCACCGGCAAGGATTAGGAAAACAATTATATTAACTTCGGAACGAACAATTATCCATCGTTTCTAGTAAAACTTCTCAGAAGTATCTCCCTCCCTAAAAGGTTAAATGATTTGCATCGTATACGCTAAAACACGGTTGTTTTTAGTACAGCATTTTGTATTCTCAATGTTCATCGCGTTTCCCAGAGCTGGACGCAAACACGCACACACATTGCTGTTCCAAACAGCATCGTTCTTCCAGCTCCTAGGTGAAGCTGAGCAAAGTGGTCCTGAGGCGTGCGTCGAGGTCGGTGGCAAGAGGTAATAATTTGAATGCGACTTCTAGCCACAAGTTAAAATAAATCCTACGCATGGCAATTATATTCGGACCATTAAAGGAAAGGAACGGCAACTACAGCCAATTTTAATTAAATGAAAATCTTGTAAATTGCCAATTTTGATAAATAGCTGCTTCTATGGGCGAGGAATTGCTGAGGACGTCGAGGAGGAAGATCGAGGACCTGGCAAAGGTGAGCGTGCAGAGTTTCCAGACCTGCATTTTTGACGATTATAATTTTGCTGTGCGTGAAGCGGTTTGCAGGCTCCTCCTCGTCATATCAGCAATGATGCATCATGCAAAAAATTACCTCGCATGCAGGGAGAAGCTTCTCACCTTGCTGCCCATGGACTGAGCCTCAAGCAGCTGGAAGGTATTGCACAGGCCACAGCTGATGCGTTCTGCGATGCCACTCTGTCTGCGCTGTCCTCGGCCTCCGCCGACCCTTTTGCTTCCCAGAATGCGCCATCTTTCCAGCAGGCATCAGGTGAGGCTGATGGGGGAGCGCGGCGCACACAAAGATGCATGACCACCATGTGCTGTGCCTTATATGTGATCTTGGGGTGCATGCATCATGGATGAAAGCACCGGTATCTCTCATCATGCTTTGTATGCAGGGATGAGCAGCAGCCGGCACGGCCGCGCTGATTCCCTGATCTCCCTTGCCAGCGGGAGCAGCATGCTGGGACTGCTCGTACCGCAGACACTGCTTAGCGACATCAACAACATTGCACCGGCAGGCCCTGATTCGGATAAGGAGGGTGCAGCAGTCAACGAAAGATGCGGCGGCACGCCACCCGCTGTACCAGCACCAGCAGGCAGCACCACTTCTATCACTTCCCCCATTTCGTCAAGCAGCAGCACGCCAGCAGCCGTTCTCCCTGGTGCCAGCAGCAGCCCCACAGCCGAATCTGCCGTTAGTCCACCTGAGCCAGCAGCCGCCAGCAACAACAGCCAGGAGTTGCGCTCGAGTGGCGAAGCTGCCCAGGCGTTGGCAGGTAGAGAGGTGAGAACTGTGCCTGAACAAGGGGAAGGCAAGGCCAAGGCAGCAGTTGGATGGAGTTTCCAGAAGCACAGCCGCGAGACAGACGATTGGAGCACAAACAGTCCCACTCGTTCCTCCTATCCGTGGGCCAACTACCGCAGCATGCCTACAAGTCCCCTTCCTTCCATCCAGCACCAGCTGCAAAGCAGCCAAGAAAAAGCAGCACAGCAGCAAGATCTGCCGCTAGAAGCCACGCCTACCAGTCCACTCATGCAGCAGCTGAGCAGACTGCGAGACCAGCAGCATCATCATCAGCAGCAGCAAGTAACCCCTTCTTCTCTCGACCATCCTGAAATTCCTGTGCCCCAGCCCCTAACAAAGCAGCGTCAAAGCAGCTCATCCTCTCCACAGCCAGCCTCTTGGCCCCCCTCTTCTGGAATGTGGCCCTCCTCTCTGTTCACCCCCAACACAGACACACCCTCTCAATTGCTTAAAGACAATGCATGCCTTGCTCCCTTCGCGGGTCCCACCTCTGCCGATCCACAGCTTGGAGGCCACCACGTGCAGGCCCTGCAGCAGCAGCAGCAGCAGCAGCAAACGCAGAAGGAGGAACATCTGCAGCGTCTCCAACACCTGCAGCAGCAACTAGCTCTCCTGCGCGCACAACAGCAGCAGCAGCAGCAGAAGCAGCAGAAGCAGCAGCAGCAGGACCAGCAGCAGCGGCAGCAGCTCCAACACCTGGCTTACCAACAGCAGCACCAGCAGCCTCTTCTCAACCCTCCTACACAGCAGCAACAGCACAGCAGCAGCCTGCCAGATCTAATCAACAACCAGCAGCAGCAGATCTTGCAAGTGCTGCGCTCCGTGGCTGTAGGGCCAGCCTGCTCACTGGAGGGGCATGAGATTTCTCCTGTGTCCCATTCCATCCCTTCCCCCCCTGGTTCTTACGCCAGAGACGCTTACGATCACCGAGAGCTGGGGGCAGCATTGGCAGCGCTACAGGACCCTCTATCCGTGCCAGATTTTGGGCTGGGCTTTGATTACCAGCAGCAGCAGCAGCAGCAGCAGCAAAGGTGCATGGATGGTGGGCACTTGGGCAGCGGTTTGGAGGAGCAACTTGCTCCTCAGCATGCCTGCACCATTGAGGAAGCATGGGCCCAAATGCAGCAGCAGCAACAGCAGCAGCTGGACAAACCGTACGCTCCAGGCTTTTGGGAGGCTGCAAGCCCTGTCAGGTCCGTGCTTGCAAGCGTGCATTGGGTAAAGTTGAAATCATTTTGCCACTCATAATTTACGACGCCTGTAGGCCATCCACAACTATCATGTATTGAAGTACCAGTAGTCGTGACACTTGCCTTGACAGGTTTGGACCCCAGCAACAGCAACAGCAAAACTTGCTGTCCCCTGACAAGAGAGGGCTTGCAAGATTGTCCTTTGATAGCTCAGGATTTGTGGTGCCATGCAGCCCACACAGCTTCCAGGTGCGTCAGACAGTTGTGCAAGCGGCACCTATAGGTTTTGGCGAGAGCCATTTTACATACATATGCACGTGTAAGTATGGTATGTTTGGCAGGGAAATTACCAAATATACCGTCATACACGGTTTTGGCCAACTCTCAAGTATTTACCAATTTATACCAAACAGGTATGCCTGAAGGTTCCTGCTGTGACATTGCTGATCTTTATCCCAAGTTTGAGTCAATTGCTGTGGGCAGATGAGTAACAAAATGTGGTGTAGGAAGGACTGGAAAATTCAGAAGTAAAAATGGCTTCAAATGCATCAGTATGTTGCCAAAGGCAACGCTGCACTCTAATGGCGAGGTCAAAGCCCTCTGCAAGCGTATCAGCAATCCAGACCTAAAACTCCATTTCATCTTTTTGGTCAGCTTACTTTGTGCACTAGTGCACCTGCTAGAGGTGCAGCCAATAAACACATAGCCAAGCCATACAGACGTGCACACAGCAGCACAGCTGACAGTTCATTGATTTCAACCAATTTCGACCTAAGGATCCTATAGTCCATTTAACAAGCAATGACTGTTCTCTCAATTTTGCTAGTAATAGTGGTTGCATTACTGCAGTGGTCACACTATTCCTGTCCAAACAACAGGGCATGTCCAGCTTTGCTCCCGGGGCTTTATTTGACGTGCACCCCAAATCAGCTTCTCCCCTTGAAGCCTATCCTGCCAAGCCTATGACTCCCGGCAGCAGCCCTATGGGTATCCAAGGTACCGGACACAAGGATTGTTTTCTCATGTACAGAAAGTGTGTAGAGTTTCAAAACAGTGGATTTTGTATCACCGTCTTTTGCCTGGTCACAATATTTTGCGGCTTAGAGCCATCGCCATTGCTCTCACTTCAATGGGTATTCAATGATTAAACTTTAAGGACGTGCCTTTCTTTGAAAGCTTTGTAAGTGAGCAGTGCATTATAACCTTATTAATGGTGAAAGGTGCTTTAAGATAGTCCTCCAAGCATGTTTTGGTATTAGTAAGAACGACTAGACAAACCATGCTTTGGTGCTTTTTTTTTCTACCCCAGGAATACTAAGAGACAGGTACAGCAAGGCGGGTATTTACAAAACCATCCATTGCTGCTCTTTGGCTCTTTGAGCATCACTCTACCCACTTTGCAGATTAGATCAATAACTGAAACGTTGTGCATTGCAGGTGCTGCTGACACTACTGAGCGATCTTGTCTGAGATGACCTATGCAAAAAAAACTGTTCTTGTATGCATCACACACACATACACACAAACTCACAGGTGCAGTGTCCTCCATGGCTGGGCCCAACTCAGCGGCCCACCTGCAGTTCAGCCTGGAGCAGTTTGCAGCTGACCATCTCCTGTCTCAACCCTTAACACAGTCCATGAACCTGCCTTCACCGTGCACACCCTCAGCCCCTCCCCCTTTTGGCCCCCACTCCTCTCCTGCTACCGCCCCTGCTGTCCACACGACCCCACGATCCTCAAGGTACGAGCAACAAAATGAATGCCTTAACCAGCCAACTAAACTATTTTGTGCATTGGCCGGAAGGCCATGTCTTTCAAGCACTAGTCCTAGATAGCAGCCGCCATTTGCAGGGTCCTTCCTCCAATCTGTGTGCGTGTGCATTGATTTAGCGTCCTTTGTTTACAGTACAGTCTGTTGTCCGCTATTTCATTCTCGCACACACGCGCACACACACACACACACACAAACACACTCACACAAACAATTTTAGGGAGAGCAGCCTGGACGTATTTGATGTGCCAAGCCCAGCATCTTCTGTCACCGGCTCAACATCCGCCTCTGTTGCCCCACCCTCCCCAGCCACACAGATCCAGCAGATGCGCCAGCAGCAGCAGCAGCAGCCACGGCAAGTGTTGAACCCACAGCAGCTGGCAAAACTGCGTGAGCTGCCTGTACGGTTTCGGGCTCTGCCTCTTGAGGTGCAGCACCGCATCCTCACGCTGTGCCACGCCAACTCAGTGGTTACGGTATGTGCAATGTCATTGTGCTTGTGCTGTGTGCAGGCGCTATGTGAAGTTGCATGTTTGAATAGGTCTGAATTCACTCACGTATTTCATGCCTGTTGTAATGTCCAAGTAAATGTTTTAACGCCTTGTCCGTTTCACAGACATTTTGGTACGTCACAACATTCAATCCTCTTTGTATGCTTGTGCGTATGCAGGTGCGGGATTTTGATGAAAAGGTAAGGAATTGAGTGTGTAACAAGCTAATTGGGTGTGTAACAAGGAATTGGGTGTTTAACAAGCTGTCAGAGCTGTAGGGTGCAAGTGCTGACCGTGTGTGTGCCTGACGCAGCATCGCATTTTGTTTGTGATCAAGGCTTGTGCAAGCAAGGAAACCGGCTGTCGTGCTAGCACAGAATGATTTAACCTGAGGCTAAACCCGTGTCTTTACCAGTACAGGTGATCAGCAAGCTGTGCCTGCTGCTTGATAACTATGGCTGCAATGAAGCCTTGGTCATGCTCAACCACCTAGAGCACCGCATGCGCACTAAGCAGGTAAGCTCCTGATGATGATGGCATTGATTTGTGTGCCAGCAATGACGTTGATTGGTGTGTCGTCAGCGCTTTTCCCAAAGTCACCTCTTATTTGGTCCATCTGACGGTAAATCACGACGTTTTTCAAGGGTTGCTTAGGTACTTTGTTACTTGCTTGAGCGTGGGGCATGCATAGCCTAAACGGTGGTTTACCCTTGCTGCTTTCCACAGCCACTGCATGATACTGTTCATGGCCATGCAAGCCTTCGTAGAAATGAAGGTAGCCTACCATCTACTTCCATGCCCTGCACACAGGGAGTGATGAAGAATGGTCCTGGCTACCTTGACGTTGCCGTCTGCTCACACATGGACATGCTGAAGGTAGTTTTGGCTCTGAGCATTTGCAAGTGCTTTACACTCATCATCAAGAGTGTCTGCGGCTTCTAGTGAGTTGTGTTCTCCTGGCCATGAAGTGTTGCTGCTCGCTACCTGGTTTCAGTAGCTATAGCCACTGTGACTGTTAACTTGAAATCTACTCTGTCACGCCCGCCATTAACCATGAGGACCATGTTTGTGTTGTTTGCTTTTCGCACTATGCTTCTCGTTTGATCACCTGCACAGGCCCAAGCATTTTGATCACGTTTGCTCTTCTCGTTTAATCACCTGCACAGGCCCAAGCAGTTTGCCCCAAAAATATTCGTCTGGAAGACTATGCGAAGCAGGTACGCATCCCAATTAGCAGTCCCTCTTGTATAAGTGGCATCACCAAAGGAGCGATCGGTAAAATGCGTTGCACAATGGAACATAAAGTTTGGCACACATCACACTAGAGCCTCCATGTAACTTAAATATTATAGCCATGTCTGCCACCGCATACTTGCAGGTTTTACCACAGCCCGTGTTCCATGAACTGAAAGAGGCCGTGAACACAAACCGCTGGCTTGATTGGGATCAGGTGAGGCCACGTGCATTTTCATAGTGGCCTTTCACCGCGTCAACAGCGTACACACATAGTTTTCAGGCATTAAAACACTCCTGGCTAACGAGCATTTAAATGCTTGTGACGCTCATAACAATATAATTCAGGAAACTCATGTCAAATGCTTGTACTACTGACCTGTCGGTTTCCGAATCTCAGGTAGCCGTCAACGTCCTTGATGTGCAAGCTTCTGCCCCCTAGAATGATTTTTTTATTGTATGTGACGTATCGCAAAGCAAGCAGGATTCCTCATTTTTAAATCCGTTTACCATGTATCTAATTTGTCTTGCCCCCTACTTGTATATATGCCCACAGTTTGATCAAGGCATCGTGCAGCTTGTGAAAAAACTTCCACGTGATAGCGCACTGGAAAAACTCCAAGAAATCAGCTACCACAGGTGCGTGCACTAATCACGATCTGATGAACACGATTCCCGTGCTTAGCAACTTTACCAAATTTCCATCACCTCTTGCGCTGCTTGTAATTCAGTAAGTCCATGCTAGTTGTGAGAACTGTTGCATTACTCCTTTGTATGTGCAGCTTCAAGAATGTAGACAACATCAAGGGATGCATGATGAGCATCCTGAACAGCCGCATTCGAGAAGACAGGAAGAGGCACTGAGCTTATCTTTCTTCTTCGCTTAGCACTCACAGATTGCGTGCTAGTGACTTGGTGAGTTTTCTACCTCCTTGCCACAGCGCCTTTATAAATACCCATGTTTGAGTGGATTTTCTGGTAGCATGAAATATTGGCCCGGTTTGCATCTGATCCAGTCCTGTCAGCGTAGCTTGTGCGCACGATTGACACCTATTTCTTTGTGAGCCTGCTTAGCAACGTGCGATCTGCATCTACTCATGACAAAAATAGCGGACTGTTTCCGTTCCCAACTTTTGATTAGTGTTTTATAAATTGATGATAGTATGACGGTGAAAGAAATTTGTTCAGCATAGAATGCATCCTGCGTAGAGTGCCAGATGGTTTGTTTTGTTCAGTGCCTTGCTCATTCTGCCATGTGCGCTTATGTATGTTGTTGGCTGACTAGTGTTCCTTGTTTGTTTCACCCCTGTATGGTACTGTATTTGTGAACATACTGGCAGCTGGAGCAAGTGAACCCCTGTTGCCATGATTGACTAGCAGTAACGTGAATTTCCGTGCCTTTAAATGAAGTTAGTAGTACGCTTTGCGAGTGTTTTTAATTGAGCTTCTAAAAGTTTGTTTGAACCAGCTTTACAAACAAATGCAAGAAAAAATAAGACTTAATTTGCCCTTGAATTATTAGGCAGTGGTAGAAATTCACAAGGAAGGTATTTTACATATGATTCAGTCAACATTTTCCTAGTATCCTTTACAAATAGCCTGTTACCAAAACTCATCATGATCAGTGCTTGTATGACAGTGAAAAATAAAAGGCGTGAGGATGTCCATAACTGTAGGCCTTCATGGCCAATTTGGCCTTCAGGAACAGGTCTTCATTGACAAACTCTGTCGGTGAGACTTGCCAACTAATCCTTTTGTTATAGCGGAGGACTTATGCACTGCCGACAAGCTGACGCGCCTGGAGACGACCATCATGGCATCATCACGACCATCATGGCATGCACGAAACGGAAAGTAACTTGTAACTCTTCCCCTAATTATTCTTCTTTGAGCAATCTGAAGTGTTAAAATCAGCAGAGAAAGGAAATGAGGAGCTGTGCAAAGTTGAGACGTGTTGAAGTCCAAATAAAAGGGTTTATAAGCATCTCCCACAAAGCTATAAGAAAGGCACTGATTGCGAACGACTGGGAGAGGATAAGAAATGTCACGCATTGCAAATGTCAAGGACATTGGGTCGCTTTCCTTCTGTGTGTCTGCGCTTTTTCTTTCTTGCCATAATGTGCATGAACGTAGTGGGCTAACTTGTACGAGTAGCTTCGTCAAAGAAGAAACACAGACAAAAAAGCAAAATCTGCAAATAAGGGGATGGTTTAGAGCGATGATCTATTGGACAAGATAATTTAGATTCTACAAATTTTATGTCATTTTCTCTGTTTTTCACGACTTTGTTCAAATCTGATCAAAAATAAGCTAAAATAAAACATTCATTTCTAAAATTTTGTAGGTGGAAATAAACATGGAAGACGATGACTTTGATGAAGCTATGTTTGAGGCCATTGACAACATGGTTCAGCAGCATGAAGAGGCCTCAAGGGCTCAAAAACCGGTATGGATAAGGAACCGCCACGTGAAGTGTACTCGTACACTCTTTGCATGCGACAGGAAAGACAGATGTGCTCGCATGGGCGGCCTGCTTAAGAGCCAATGCCACTGCATCCCGCACGATCCTCAAACCATGCATACAATTCTAGATGAACAAAGGACAACCTCTTGCAGGCCGCTGTCCCGTTCCAGCAACAGCCCCACGGTAACCCGCTGAACTTTCCTCCCAACGGCATGGTACATGCTCCCTCCCCTAGCTCCCCCCTTCCCCTGCCAGGAGTAGTGCAGCAGCCATTCCACCCCCCTGCACAACAGCAGCCTCTGCCCGCTGCGCCTGTGCCTACGTTACCCAACCAGCACAGCTTGCCCGCACCTCAATCCCTGGGCCAACAACTGCTCCAAAGACAACAGCAGCAGCAGCAGCAGCAGCAACAGCAGCAGCAGCAAGAGCAGCTGCAACAGCAGCAACAGCAAGAGCAGCTGCAACAGCAGCAACAGCAGCGGCAGCAGTGGGGGGCAGTGGTGTGTCAACCTGCAGCAGTAATGCCTAACCTGCACCACGCGCACAGCAACAACACGTCCAATACTGCATTACATTCAACACACCAGCCATTACAGGAGGGTGCGCAAGGTGAGCCAAAATGTTGCTTGGGTAAGAGGGGCGAGGTACGGATTTGCTCCTATGCATTCCTGTTTGCACACCCAGCCATCAAAGAGCATGGTGCTCACCCCCCAAAAAGGTGTCCATTCATCACATGAAATCAACAGAATGCGTACAACGCACATTTCCTGAAAAGATAGCATAAGTGACGCTCTGCTACCGCGAGAAAAGGGCAGGGCTCAACGCGTGTGCCTTTGAATATCTTTTGTTTTTTTCTCTATTTCACCAACCTTTTATCTTAAGCGCCTCTGGCGTGCTTGAGCATATGGTGTCAGTGGGGTCTAAAGCCAAGTGCCAAAACCGAGGCACAGAGCGCCATTCATAGTCTTCGGCATTGAAGTGCAACTAGAAAAAAGGAATACTACGCAGGCAGTAAAAAATTAATCCCCACACTAACCAAGGAAAAAGAGACACTGGAATCCTGGTGCCGTATAGCTCCATCAGTACTGAAAGGAAGATCATCAGTACCTACTTGCAGCCTCATTCATCATTGATGTTTGACGTTTTATGTTACATTCATCACGATGTTACGTTCTTCCTTGAGACTCCTGCACCTATTACTATCCAATCACACAAGAGTGATTTCTGCCCACCTTCCTCGCAAATTACCGCCTGATCCCCTTAGCATCTCTGTGTACATAATTTTGACACCTACTGTGCCAAAGTGCCCATGGTCCTGACCATGTCCTGCAATGGAAGGTTCATCTCTGCAATGCGTGTCTCATATGGCAGGCCAAAGGAAGGCCAATCACGTGCTTCTTTGTGAGCGCAACGCCACATCTCTTTCCCTTCCTTTCCCTTCTCTCCCACAATATTCATGCTCTCACGTTGTGCTGACACAACAGTACTTAACATCAGGCTCAGCCAACTCACAAACAAACAAACACACAAACCAACACACACACACGCGCCAAACCATGCATGCACGCAGATCCCACATCAGCCCCTCCCACATCAGCCCCTGCGCTGCCTGTCCAGAATGGACGGCACCCCTCAGCACAGCCACACATGCAACAGCCACCGCAGCAGCAACATCCTCAGCAACTCCCGCAGCAGCAACATCCTCAGCAACCCCAGCAGCAGCAACATCCTCAGCAACCCCAGCAGCAGCAGCAACAGCAACAGCAGCAACAACACCAGCAGCAGCAGCAGCAGCAGCAGCAGCAGCAGCAGCAGCAGCAGCAGCGGCAGCATTCACTTCCTCAATGGCAGCAACGCCCTATGCAGCAGCCTCAGCAGCAGTGAGTGCAGCTGTGATAACGGTGCTATTGGCAGTGTGCTTGCCTCTGGAGCTATTAAGCACTTGTACATTGATCATATCCCTGCTACAGCACAGATTAACAGCACTCAATTGCTCCTGTGCAAACCGAGTTCTACGTAAGACAATCCACGTTTTACCTTGCTCTCTGTAAATAGGCTCGTGGCCAAAGTCGGCCAGAACTTTTACACCCATTCACACATAGGTTCACAAGACACACATGCACAAACACACACTAACACACACAACTGTATGGAGTTCTTAATAAGGAAATCTCTATTGTGTGGGATGTACTGCCTTAATTTACCCTATGTATGGCTCATCCATTTATTTTGGTTCTCAAGGCTCTAGTATACAGCCTGCCTCACCCATTGGTGTGTGTACGTGTGTGTCCTCCTAAACCTGCCTCCTCATACTCTTTCTAGTGCAAACTGACACACCAAATTCAATGCCCTGGGAGGCATCATGAGTTCCTCTTCTGCCATGGTCAAACATAGGATCCTGGAAAGCACACCATAAATCTCGCCTAGCCTCCACGTTCATTACTAAGTTACTCAACTCACGCGTTGAAACCCTAGACCAGCATGTAACCCCGTGTGCATGCTTGAGTGCACGTGTGTATGCTCGTCGTGACGATTCATTGTTGCCCCCAGTTGTTTATGCAAGTACATGCGTGCGCTATACAAATACATTCACAAGCACTCACACTCGCACGTATGCGCACTCACTCACGTATACGCACACACGCACGCGCACACACGCACGCACACACACACAAACACACACACACACACACACACACACACACACACACAACAAAATACAAATTACACACACTGCAGGAGGCCTGCAGGCCTGCAGGGAGCGGGAGCTGCGCCCCCGCATCATCAGCCGTACCATCGCCAAGCGCACTCAAATGCAGAGCAGAGCAGGTTGGTGTATGCAAGCCAGGGCAGAGCAGGCTAATGTGAACATGCCAGGTGCACTCAAACACAGATCAGAGCAAGTTGGTGATTACTTGCCAGGCGCACTTGAACGCACACCAGAGCAGGCTTGTGCATAAAGGCCAAGTGCACTTGAATGGAAACCAGAGCAGGCTTGTGTGTAGAGGCCAGGCGCACTCAAACCCATACCAGAGCAGGCTGGTGTTTGAAAGCCGTAAGAAGGTTACGCAGGCAGAAACGCCTCACATCATTATAAGGTAACAGAGCCTCATCAGTACCTCTTGAAGCGATCTTGAACTGCTAATGGTCACATGTGATGTTTGAGATGAGGGTGATAACGTGAGGGAGGGCGGGGGGGGTCCAGGGCATTGTACGTTGCTGCTCAAGAATACGAGCAATGCTGGAAGGCAGCCCACAGCACGTGCCTGTGTTTAAGCGTTGCGTCCCAGTGCTCACTAGATGCGGCGCCACTGTTCTAGGATTTGTCCACAATGCCCTGTACATGTGGCCCCACTGCTCTTGAGTAAAAGTCGTCCTACTAGGATAAGTCCACACTACCACTGCCTGCAATGCAAGCAATCTCAACGAAGCGCGCCTGTGCTGCTGATGCAGCTTCTGCACGCTCATGCCTTCATTTGATGCAGGCAACCTGGAGTAAGCAAAGCTTGAGCTACATAACTGCATGACTCATCATCGAAGCGAATCTGAACCCCTTGATAAACTTCTACTGCTTGTTAGCAATCTGGAGCGACTGCTGCTGCAAAGCTTCAACCTTCCATAGCAAAACCAGGCACGCTCACCCTTGTGCACACACACGCACGCGCACACACACACACACACAAATGCACACACAAGTGCACACACACATACGCACACACACATACAGGCAGCTGCAGCACCTGCAACAGGAGCTGGAATTTGCAAAGCATGAGGTAAATGATCTACGACGGCGAGCGCGTGATGGGGATGCGCGTGCGGTTGCTGCAGAGAAGCAGCTGAGTGGGGCACTGAAGGAGCGGCAGCAGCAGGAGAGCTTGCGCGCAGTGGCGGAGGCAGAGCTGCGGCAGGAGAGGGAAAGGTATGTGTTGGGTGTGTTGGGTGGTAGGGGGGGGGCATGTGTGTGAATTGTGGGTGGGTGGGTGAAGTATGTATGCCTGCGCGTAGTGCTGGTGGCAGAGGCAAAGCTGAGGCAGGTGGCTGGAAGTGTGCTTATGGGTTAGCGTGTGTTTGTTTGCAACGCAAAGTGGGTGTGCTTGCTTGCATGGAGGTGCTTGATACTTCAGTGTGTGCATGCTGCACGGCTGTGTGCGGGGCAGAGCTGCCACAAAAGAGGAGTGGATCCTGCATTGCACATCTTTGTTTTTTGTGTGCTGGTGGGCTGCTGGGAAATAGCAAACATCCCACCGACACCTATGCCTGCAGCAAAACTCATGAGCGTGCGGCACGCTCACCTCATCTTTTTTGCATGCAGGAAAGCCATACAGTCCCGCCAGTTACAGCACCACCTGCAGCAGCAGAACTCGCAGGCAGCACCTGCGCCCCCCTCTGCCAACGGCCATGCGGAGCACGTGGAATGTGACGCAGGCTTTCCCGAAGATGCACAGGACCTGCACCCAACAGTTGCCAAGGTGTGGAGGGTACTGGGTGTGGGTCGGGCGTGGGTTATGGGTTATGTGGGTTGCGGCTCTGCTGTAAAAAGGACATGCATCCACCAGTAGCCAAAAGGTGTGGAGGGCACATGGTATGGGTCATGCGTGGGGTATGGAGTAAGAGGAACTTACTTTAGATTGACTTGAACATGCTCGAACAATGCTCAACCTTGGGACTTCTGGGTGGGGCTGTAAACAACCCTAACCCCAAAGCGTATCACCAAAGCTGTTGTTGAGCATCAGTCTTACAAGCTTCGTAGAGTACTACCACTACTTCCTTTCAATCCCTTTGCAAATGATGGCAACATGTGTACCAACAATCTGAATCGTTACGGTTGTCACGAGTTATTGCTGAATACCTTAGAATCAAACGCCTGAACTGATTCCCTATGGCACAAACCTGCTCCTCTTTCTCACCATACACGCTCTACGCAAAGTGTATGACGAACAAAAGCAGTAGCACAAAGCACAAAGCGCATTTGTAAAGATGGGCATGCTCTAAGGAAGTGTTTCCCTCAATTGATGATTACACGTCAGCCAGCGCTCCACACTGCACGTCACCCAAAGTGGAGCACAAGTGGCTCTCTTGGGAGCGGTCGCCTGAGTATCCCTTTTGCCTTGTTTCGTTTTACTATAGCGCCTTTATTATAGCACCTTTATTATAGCGCCGTCGCTACACCCAATCTGACATCACAGTTGTGCACGCCATGACCAACATGCTGCCGACGTAATTTTGTACGCTACGGACGACATGCTGATGTCATAATTGTGCTTGCCTTGACCAGCGTGCTGACATCATAACGTTGTACGCCATAACCAACATAGCACCGCTGACATCATAATGTCGTACGCCATGACCAACATAGCACCGCTGACATCATAATTCTGTACGCCACGACCGACATGCTGACGTCACGCCTTGTCCTGCATGCTGACATCATAATGTTGTACGCCATGACCAACATAGCACCACTGATCCTGTGGTCTATCCTACCCCACACAGGCTCCCCTGACAGCACCCC
>Ga0307942_1000936_pt1 | contig 22252 bp, 24 predicted proteins | sample OrgLakmetagen175_FD_201846 | JGI IMG/M metagenome (GOLD analysis project Ga0307942, IMG submission 201846) | Saline water microbial communities from Organic Lake, Antarctica - #175 | ecosystem: Environmental > Aquatic > Non-marine Saline and Alkaline > Saline | place: Antarctica: Organic Lake... | reverse complement strand
AGACAGATCAGCAGGGGCAGAACAGCATGGACATGCAGCGAAGTGGTTCAGACAGGGGGGGGGACACTGATGAGGGAGGGGTTTTTGAGGAACACATTTAGAGTAGCAGGAAGTTGGCTATCAGTAACTGTGCCACAGTAGCCCACAGTGAAGGTAAAGAAATTACGGTAATTTAGGAAAATTCTGGACCGTACCGTAGTCCGTACCGTAATCGACCGTAATACGGTCCCAAGTTTGCAAAAACCGTAGAAAATACGGTGGTGTACCGTAATGACGGTACCATACCGTAGTACCTTCAACCGTAACGTACACCGTAGGGTCATATCACTGAGCACAACACCCCACGCACCAAGATGAGACTAGCGTAGCTGTAGCATGCTCCCAGGCCCAAGGTCTGCACGTTGGGCTTGATGGACTTGATGGCGTCAAGCACTCCAAACACCGAGTAAGGCTGGCCACCTGGATGATGGAGCACCAAGATCACGTTTCAATTATGCTTAAATACCACCACCTGCCAATTTTAATGAGATTGTGACAAACACAAGGGCATGGAAAACGACATTTACGAGGGTGGTGCGTGCTGGCCTGAAAAGTGTGTGACACAGCCCCCGAGTTCACAATGGAGATGCGTTGCTTCAGGGATTTAAGTGAGTGCGCACCTGGGGAGTTGATGTATATCCTGATGTCCTCTTCTTCATCCAGGGCCTCCAAGGCTAACAAGCTACCAACCACCTGAGTCGCCACCTGTTTTGGTTGAAGGAAACAGGGCCGCAGCTGTTTGTACACATGCAAGCAGTCCTCGTTGCGTAAAATGAGGAACAAAGTGCTTTGTTTCAATCAATGTTCATTAATAATGCTGTACATGAATCACTGTTTTTAATATAAGGTACGCAGGTGTTTATGTACGTGCCTACCAATCCACACAACGGTGCCCACCTTGTCGTTCACATACCCAGCCAGGAAGATGATGCGTTGCCGCAGCAAGTAGTTAAAGAGATCAATAGAGGTCTGCGAGGGGGTCATAATAAGGAGAAAGGATCAGAAAAGGGGGTCCACTGGTCTATGGCGGTACCTCCGCTGGATTGAGGAAGCAAGTCGGAAACGCTGATGCGCACACTTCACCCACCTCCTCCTCCCCTTTGCCCACTACCACATCTGGCGTAATGACAGGGCTGCGCCTCACACCTGCTGTGCTCACGTCCAAGCGCCTGCACCAATTTCAGCACCAGAGTGTGTACACGTGCATCCCCTCATGTACACAGGTCTTCACTCTGATACAGCACACGCAAACCACCTTCCCTTTCACATCATTGGCGAAGGACCACAAACAGGTGTACCCGTGTGTGTGTGTGTGTGTATGTGTGAGTGTGTACGTGTGTGTGTGTGTGTGTGTGTGTGTGTGTGTGTGTGTGTGTGTGTGTGTGTGTGTGTGTGTTACATGCCAGCACAACCGACCGTCCCCGAAACACGGGCATCCTCTAGCCAACCTTTGTCCTGTACCTGTCCAGTTTCACATTGTACCATGCCATGTCTAAAGCCACACCCTACCTGCTTTCAGGGCTAGAGAGTGAGCTGGGTGCACACCCTCCTGGACCAGTCATTCCAGTACGTGGGCGATGCACAGCTCGTGGAGGAACGATGCATTTACTGGTGCTACTCACAACCGTACTGCTTCTGCTCGTGCTCGTGCTCGTGCTCGTACATGGGTTAATTAGGCCGTGCGTGGACATCGCGGCAAATTTAATATATTTGACTTAATAATGTTGCCAAACCATGGTACAAAACTGAAAAGCATGACAAAAACCCGATGATAAGCAGGTTCTTGTTTGACGCCCTCAGTGCCCTACTCCTATTCCTGGTGGCTGCCCTGGGTGCCTGGCTGCCCAGACGGCTTGCCCAGGCCAACACCAATGGCCCAAACAACCGGGACAGTACCAGTAGCAAACTGTACCACCTTGGCAACTGCCTGTCGGGCGGGGTCATGCTGTCTGCGGGCTTCTGCCACCTGCTGGCTGACTCGCTGCCCACACTAGGCTTCGTGAATGGGTTCCCCATGGTGGGTTTTGGCCGTTGCACCCCCCCCAGGTGCCTGTGCGAGACACACGCCTGGACTTGCAGCAAGCGCAAGACCGCCTCTCTTCTCCTCCTGTGCAGGCCAACTTCCTTGCGGCACTGGGCTTGCTGCTGACACTGGCGGCAGACCAGGTGTGGGAAACGTGCCGTCATTTCAGGGTTTTGTGTGTATGTGTGTGTGTGTGTGTGTGTGTGTGTGTGTGTGTGTGTTTGTGTTTGTGTGTGTATATGTGTGCATGTGTGTGTTTGCATGCGTTTGTACAATTTCACGCCTGGTATTGGCACGTGGTAGTTAAGCGTGCTATTCATTGTTCGTACACTGCAGGTTGTGCATCTTGTTACTGAATCTGCATCCCGATCAGAGCCTGACAACAAGCTATCAGGCAGGCCATCTGAGGAAGGGAGCATCGAGCTCAACGGTCATGCTTTTAGCTCTTTAAATGGGAACGGGATGGCTCACACACAGGTGAGGGTCCAATTTTTATTTTTGTTTGTGTGTACAATCGGAAGCGCTTAAATGCGCAAGTGCACTCCTCTGAGCTACCCCAAGTGCATATTGTCCAGAGACAGGCTCCCAGCGTAGTAACCGGTCTGCACCCTGATCATAACATTCTTCAATCTGCACGAAAATTTGCTTGAGACCAAGCTCCTTTTGCACACCTGGACGCGCAGTTGGAAGTGATAAACGCAGGAGAGCAGCAGCAGCAGCAGCACCACCACCAGTTGCAACGGCACAGCCGGAATGGCAACAACTTGGCTCAGGCTCCCTCAGAAGATGCCCCATTGTTGTACGCCTCACAAAATAGCCACCAGAACAAGATTGCAGCAAAAGGCGGCGGATTGCTGGCCTCCCACAATGTGAGGACTCCCTTACCTGTACCCTAAGACCCTTTGCAGCTGCACTCTTCACCTAAGGGAGGCCGCCGTTAACGATCCTCTGCTTTGCATTCTGACCACTGTCTTTCTCAACCTGTTGGGCACTCAGTTAGTTGCCATGAGCAAGAAATCTTCGAAATCAAGAACTATCCCCACGTGTCCCTTTCGGTACATGTGCTGCAGCAGCAGCAGTCTGTGGGGACAGAAGAAGGGGGGGGGCACCAGAGGGCTGCGGGGCAACACAAGTCCACAGTACACGACTGCACCGGTGGGCCTCACATGGATGTTTTGCTTGGCGAGGGGAAACAGCTGTCCTTTTCTACCACGGTGGGTGCATATACGTGTGTGTGTGTGTGTGTGTGTGTGTGTGTGTGTGAGATTCCACCAAAATGAACATGTCTAATGGTGTACATGTGAGGATCTTCCGCACTCCTAATTGCCCTGATCATAGCATTGTTATGCAATTTCACTGTAGCAATAATTATGTCTTGGCAAATTGCCATATATTTGTTAACCTCTGGCGTGCTAGTAATATGTCCTGCATGGCCCATTGGCTCGCAGGTGCTGCTAGCAGGTGCGCTGTGTGTGCACTCAGTGCTTGAGGGAATGGCCCTAGGCGCACAGCAGACCATGACTGAGACGGAGGACATCATGATTGCCATTGCAGGTATGTGTGTTTGTGTGTGTGTGTGTGTGTATGTGTGTGTGTGTGCGTGCACGCGTGTATGTATTTGTTTGCGGTTTGCGTGCATTGGGTGAAATAGTGAAGTGTGTGAGTTTATGACATTGTCTGTAACTTGGGCGAAATAGCAGGCTGGGATGCTTCCCAAGCCCTGGCCTCTGACCCTGTCATGCTTTGTCGAGGATGGCTGATACTTTGCAGGCTCAAATAATGATGTCTTATGCATGCTGTGCTTCAAGCAAACGGTACTGCAATGTGTGTCCCTGCTTATTATGTCGTCACCACTCCTGGCAGCTCACCTACCATGTTTTTGGGAAAGAAGCTGAGACGCATAGCATACCCTCCTATATACGTATCAATGTGCAATGTTCTGTTGTACCCAATCTACTTCCTTGTTAAGCACAATTTCTGACTACAAGTCCTTACTCTCCCCTATTCATCGCACTTCTCTGCCCTGCTCGGTTTTACCCTGTGCCTCTTCTTCAGTGCTGACTACAAGCCCTTTCTCATCTCTTTTCTGTCGCACCTCTCTGCCCTCCGCTGTGCAGCCCACGACGGGGCCTGTCTGCCCCCCCTCGATTCAAACATTCCTTTGGGGGGGTCGTATGGCTTTGACCAGTGCCTTGCTACCCTGCCCTGCTTTGTGCAGCTCAAAGAGCCTGACTGCTATGCCCTAATCACTTTGTGTTTTATGAAGCTCCTCTGACTTGTGTCTTGCTGTCCTCCTTGTGCAGCCCACAAGGGCCTGGCAGCCTATGCATTGGGGGCATCGATAGTGGAGAGCAAAGCCTCAGCAAAGTGAGTCGTCTTCTCTTTTTTAGTCACCATTCTGCATAAGTTGCATTGTGTTTGGTGCTAAGTAGACATGTCTGAATCCCTGCAGAGTGTGTTCGTGCTGACAGATGTCAGGCTGCTCTAGACAGCCCCTTACTGCCCTGCACTGACTGTAAACCTTGCATTGAAAATTGCAACTTAAGCATGGAAAACTACTACAGTGGGATTGTGCCACGCCATCATGATTGAAATAAATGCTTGAATGGGAGCAATGTGCAGGAGGAGCGCGATGAGCTGACTCGACTGTGTTCTATCCATGGCGCACTTGTTTCACATGCAGGCGTTTCTGGTCTGTCATCATGGCATTCTCGTTGGCCAGTCCGATAGGGATATTTGTGGGGTACGCACTCAGCTCGGTGAGTGGACGCTGTCTGTGTGTACACAGATGCTTGTGGGGTGTGCACTCAGCTCGGTGAGAGGACACTGTCTGTGTGTACACAGGTGACCATCATTAGATGTTTTATTAAACAACCAACTTCAATTGAGCGATATTGGACACAGTATGAGCAAATACGTGCTTCTGTTTAGCCCAGCCAAGCCCTACCCCAAAAGGGGAAATAATGCCTCTTTCCTTAATTGCACATCTGAGGTCACCCAGTGGTTTCTATACACAAATGTAACACTTCTGCATAATAATTAATGAGTTTGGGGTCAAGGGTGTCAGTGGGGGCTGGATTTGTGCCGTTTACCTGCCCGAAAGGTGGCATGGGTGTAGAAATGCGGGTTTTGGTCCAAATTTCACCAATTTTATCGTTCCCAGACAGGTTTAGGGTCAAACCATACCCATCAAAGCAAAAAAAAGGGGGTTGAAAATTTGCCCCTAAAGGACTTGGTGCGTGAGCCTCTTTGCTGGGTAAAATTGGTGCATTTTTGGAAACCCTGGAAACACGCTTTCTGGTCACCACCTGAGTGTTGGAGTCCTTCAGTATGCTCCCAAGGCATGCCCTGTCAAGTATCACGGTTAAGAATGCTAGGGTTGGGCCGTGGTGGGCAGCGACAGCTGAGATTTCAAAAAAGTATCAGGCTCTGGACAGCCGCTCCGAGTACAGACTGTTTCGACAGCTCCAAAAAAAGGCCAGCAAACTTATACTTTAATGGCCGGACATGATTAACATGTTTTATAGAGTTCAGCAAAACAGACGCAACCCCAAACGGTCTTTCCTTGATGGTAAATCACACTTTTCCCTGCCAAAATGGGGTCCAAAACCGGACCTTCACCCCAGGCCCCCGGACCATCACCAAAATGTCCTCAATATTATTGGTTACACCCCTGGCAAGTTGATGGTACCGGGGAGGAGCTTTTGGAAATCCACTTTCTGATAGGAATTTCCACCCTGCCCACCCGGGCACCTCCCGCCACAAACTGAGTGTGCAGGAGTGTTTAGATATACCGTAGGTTCACGATAACGTCGGAAATTAATAATTGTTTTGCGAAAATTTTTATTAATTCTCGGGGCCCTCTCCAAACTGAATTCGAAGTGATAAGTTAATTACTTTAGGTGGTTTCGAGGGTGGTTTAAAAAATGAGCTCCCAGCGTGCCCTGGTTGTGAACCCCTTTAGGCCCTTCCTTTGGGGCATCCACACATTGTTAGTGAAGATGGAAGTGAGGGTTGCTTCTCTGATTGAGCGTGCAAGCACTCACAGCTGTCATTCTCCCCATGCAGCCAATGGGCAGTCTGCCCATCAGCCTGCATAGCAGCAGCAGCCAACAGTGGGGGGCTCTCGAATTCACAAATTAATTCCCAACAGGGGCTGCCCGAACTGGATTCGAACTCAAAAATAAATCCCCAGACCCCCTCACGAACTAAAATCGAAAATTTAATTAAATTTTTTGATCGTTAACCTACGCCGTATGTATCTAATTTAGGTTCCTACATAGTTAAATCTACTTTTCTGCTTTGGGGCAAGAACTCTCACAGGGATGGCTGGCCTGACTTCTGTGTTTTAAAGGGGTGATAGAATGCAGTGTTTCTTTTCAGGATTTTGGAAACCTCGGTTTCATGTCACCCCCCAATCTGGAAATTTGAGGAATTTTGTTCTCAATGTCTTTTTTTCCCCGGCTCCAGCCCGCCGGGAGGCCTGGGGCCTCCCGGCATCTGGTGTCAGGTGAGTTAACTGTAAATTGTGAGGAAGCATTTGCATTAACATAAGAGAGTTAGCTTGAAATTGCAAGTTGGGCAAACTGTCCATTCTAATTAAGTTGCTCATCAATTTAACGGCGCTTCTTAGCACTGAGCTAATCCAAAATGGCGTGTGGATATGGGAAGGTCTCCAGGCTGAATGCTGAGCTCTTACACCCTCGTGCACAGCACGTCAAGTGCTGCGCATGTAGCCTGTTGCGCTGGGGGCTACGAATGTACTTGAGCGTGCTGAACACACACTCATCCTCCACCGACCCTGGCACCATCACCAACTCTGCTACCTCACTCCCCGAACCTATCTCGCGCCCCTAAGCACGTGGCTTCCCCCCAAAACTCTTTGGCTAAGAGAGGGGCCAGGGGGAGGCTGTGTTGATTGTGGCTCCTTATCAAACTCATCGCTGGGTGGTGGGGTGGGGGGGCAGGCTCTGGTGGAGGAGGGGGGGCAGGCTGTGAAGAAGCGTCTGCATTAAACTTTCCATTGCCCCCCTTTGCTGTGCGCTTTTCCAGAAAAGCCTGGAACACCTGTTTGTGGCCCCCTACCTCGCCTTGCAGCTGTTCTCATGGGCTGTAATGGCCTGCTTTCTGCACTGGAAGGTGGCTGGGCAGACGCTGCCCATGGGCCCCTAAGTACTTCCCATCACTTTTACCCTGACAACTTAAGGCATTTTTGGTGGGAGGTTATCGCTCATATTAACATTAACATTATAACCGTTTCAGATTTTTGAACTTTTTTGGAATTTGTGGTGCAAGGGCCAAGAATTGTTACGCAGGGGCTTGTCAACACCCCCATGTCGATTTCAAAAGTCGAAAATCCATGTTTTCATGTTGATCGCCATGTTACGTTGCCCTAAAAGAAACACTGATAGTATGGGAGCTTTTTGCACAGTTCTATTTCCGTTTGGATTATTGTAGTAGCAACAAGCCAGGGTGATAAAGGCTGCGCAAAAACGAGGGTCTTACCTAAGTTGCAATTGAGCTGCAAGTTACTAGAACAGGCCTACAAGCGTTATCAAGCATCAAGCAAATATCAAGCAAACTTGCTTGTTCTCTCTGCACGTGCTCTATATACATATGTACAATTTCCCCTCCGACTGTCTCACACCCACGCAACACGTGGGTTTTTCCTGTCGATGCCCGTAGGTGTCTGATAGCAAAGGGGGTGCATCTCTGAGTGCTTTGGCCAGTGGCACGTTTCTGTACGTGGCCATGATGGAGGTCATTCCTAGGGAGCTGGGAGACCCCCACTTGCGCGGCTACAAGATGCTCTCCATCTCCATCGGTTTTGGCCTCATGTCACTGCTGGCTATTTGGGCTTGATCTTCCTCTCCTCTTTTTCTGTGTGTATAAAGTGAGCTGTAATAATAGAGGGATGAATAATAAAGGAGCTAGAGTAATCCTTCTGAACACAGTGAGGGCTTCTAGTGTACTGGTTCGCAAGGCGGTGCTGGTAGCTGCTGCAACTGCCTTTGGTCTGTATGGTAGTGCCTGTACTGCCATCTGTTATTTCCAGGGCACATCTCTACCAGAGGCACGGTGGTCCATGGGCCACATCTCGGGCCACATCTCGTAGAGTCTATGGCAAACAAGTTTTTTGTGGGGCATATGCATTGGCAGGTCTTCCTTGCTGCTCGTCATTCCATTTCTATGTTTATTTGTTTGTGGCATGATGGCATGTGTGGGCGCTTGCTATGTTGATGACTCCATTTTTGGGGGGGACGTGCCACCCTGTGTGACAATTGACCTAAAAACTGTACATAACCTTATGTGCTCAAAATACGCTTGCATTCAACCGCATTATACTTATATCCTTTTTAACAGTGTTGGTGCTACAGAATAGAAAAAGATGTCATTTGGGCGCCTTCGGACCAAGAAAGGCCTCCAAGATGGAAAAACCATCCAGCAGAGGAGTGAGTTCTTTGCATCGCTGGTCCCTAATGCTTCTACCAGTTCTCTGGCCCATGCCCTTGTGCGCTCTCTGCACACATGTATGTGTGTCTAATACTCTGTGTCTACTCAGCTTTGGGTCGCCGCCACACTGCTGCTCCTTCCCGGAGCTGGGACCCATGACTCAGATAGACATCTCGGCCTCATTGTTGTTACACCTTGATAATATAAACGAACGAACAAATAGAATCGGAGACCTTATACGGCACAGGGTCTCTTGAGGATCCCCTCTAATGGTACCTTTTGCAGTTCACAGGTTGTCGATTGATTACCAATAATATCAAATCCAGAAGATAAAGGTTATCAATAAGACTGGCCGTCCAGCTTATTGAACAAGACATAAAGAAACTCTCAACTGCCAACCAACTTAACTGCTCTGTCACACGATTCGTCGCTGCCAACGATTGGGCGTGACAAAGAGAAAAAATCGACGCAGGCAGCAAATCACTCCCTGCATCAATTAAGGAAAAGGAGACCTTGTCCCGAAGTGCCGTGAGTCTCCCCCACCAAAAAGCTACTTTGCTTCCACTGGATTTGTGGTGGACATCATCAGCAATAATCTGAATTTGTGGTGGACATCATCATCAATAATCTGGATTTGTGGTGGACATCATCAGCAATAATTGCGCACCAAATTTCGGCCAGCCTCATCACTTGACTGATCAATTAGCGCTCTGGTACTAGCAAAGCAAAGCCTCGAATTTTCCTTGTCAATTGAATGCCTTTTCTTTAGCATAATGTAGGCGCCAGTTCTCTGGAAGAAAGCTTACGCGTTAAGTGCTACCTGCCAGCATGGATTTGGGAAGAAGATTGTTTTGTGTTTTGCGTCATCCCAATTGAGATGAAGAGAGTAGAGGGCTTTTCACTGGGGATCAGGCGGGTAGAAGGCAAAAAGCCTGCGCACCACCAGGAGCCTTGGTTAAGATAAATTGGGGATTCGACTCTAAGGTAAGGTCAGGTTGACTCTAAGTTACTCCTTGTTGGATGGTGTGGCATTTTGCACCATGCATAGCCCCTAGTCACAGGAGTTCCTGTAAAATTGTAAGTTATTTCATCTTACCAGTAGTCATTGTCCAACTTCCTTATTAGACACAGCACTGGCATTGCTGCGATATTCTGCAAGCTGTATCGCAATCGTCAGAATCTCCATACATGATGTAGATAGCTTAAAGAGATTTTGAACAGATCTCTCATGGAGCCGCCTTTACAAAGGGGACAGCTTGCACACAGACCTTATAATTAGAGGAAGATACAGAAAGCAGTGAGAAATGTAAGAACTAACTGAGCAAGCAAAGTAACATAGATAGAAAAGAAAGAAATCACTGCGGCGTGCTCATGACAAGCACAACGAATGTGTCTGACTGTCCCAAGCATTTTTGTAATGAGAGTCGCAGCAGGCGGTTACAATCGGCAGCACTGCGGTGCATTCCTGCTGATCCATTCCAGAATTGCGTACATTCCAACAGGAGCCACCTAACCAAAGATGAGCTTGATGAAGATGACGACGATGTTAAGTATGATCAGCAAGCCTGCGTGGACGTGCAGGAGCAGCAATGAAGTCACCTATAAAGCACATTTGTTTTAACACAGCAATCTTTTTGGTTTAGATACGGGAATACAAACTCTGCGCCTTGGCGCAGAAGGAATGGCAGGCCGTTGCACGCTGCAACTCACTTCTGAAGTAAGTAGCAGCGTGTATGCCACCAATAATCGACATCTTGAGGGAGTTAAACTGGCCCATTTGAGAGAACCCCCAGCCATCTGCACACAATTCGATTCATGATTCGTGAAGGTGTCCATTAAGCACGACAGGTCAAGGAGGATTCTATTAGGTCTTGCGCTTGGCACAAGAGCGTATGAGTCCAATTTAGGTTGTAAATTTTCAAATTACCGCCGCAACACTCACTGCGCTCAAGAAACCGCTCGTTGTTCAGAACAGCCACGCCATTGGTAATCATCAGACATGCCTGCACCCATAAGCATTTCAGGCACGTGTATTACTTTAATATTTTGTATGAGTATATGTGTGTCATTACGCGTGCATGTGGTGTGTGTATGTGTGTGTATGTGTGTGTGTATGTGTGTGTATGTGCGTGTATGTGTGTGCGTGTGTGTGCGCGCGTGCGCATCCATCCATGCATGCGTGTGCATAGTGCATGTGTGTGTTTATTCGCTGTGTGTATGTGAGTGCATGTGCGCGGTTGCACTTGTATGTGTGAGTGTGTATGTGTGAGTGTGTGAGTGTGTGTGTGTGTGTGTGCGCGCGAGAGAGTGTGTGCGTAAGAGTGTGTATGTATATGTATGCAAGAATGTGTGTGTGTGTAAGCATGTTACCTGTACAGAGAGTGTGTGTGTATTTGTGTGTGTGTGTGTGTGTGTGACAGTGTGTGTGTGTGTGTAAGCATGTTACCTGTACAGAGAGTGTGTGTTTGTGTGTGTGTGTGTGTGTGTGTGTGTGTGTGTGTATGTGTGTGTGTGACAGAGAGAGAGAGTGTGTGTGTGTGTGTGTGTGTGTGTGTGTGTATGTGTGTGTATGTATGTGTGTGTGTGTGTAAGCATGTTACCTGTACAAGTGTCCACAACGTCATTAATCCTCAGTTATCTGTCATCTTCTATCTAAAAAAACTTGTGAGTCAAACCTCAAACCTCAGGTATCTAATTAGGCCTATTAATTAATTATTAGACGTGTGATAAAGTCATCGAAAGGATAATAGCAGGAGTATGAATTCAAGCTTTCGCTTCATTGCCTTGACAGCCTTCGTTGTCAATCTAGCATTGGGGAGAGACGTTCTGCTGGACAAGAAGCAAATGGGGTCTTTTGCCAAAGGTTTTGGTGAGTACACCAGAACAGTAAATAAATATATGTGAGGTTGGCGTGCTGCTTGGCGTGCATTGAGTAAGGATAACTTGTATTAGTGAACAACAGAGGACGAGTGGCCAGTTTATGAGTTGTGGATTTTCAGACCTGCCATTTCTTCTGCCACACAAAGCAATTTACATTTGGCTCACTGATAACCTTGTTACGCTAGTTGCACTCATAGAAATCTGGAGATGCTGGCCTCAAAAGCGTGTGAAGCTCAACTTCTTTGCAGCCCCTCTCTAAACACAGAAATTACCCTTCACTCACAGAGAAACCGGACTATTGCCGTGGACTGGATTGCCCTTCTTTTAAAGTGATCAAAACATTGGGTGGGGGTGTGGAGCTGCGCGAGTATGATGCAGGCAAGAAGAGTGTGGTGAATGGTTACAAATGCAGTGGTCTATCTTGTGCTGCCCTCACCTTCACGTCTGATTTTGATAGCTGTATGTAAGTATAAACGTGGATGTTACAGCTGTCAAACCAGCCAGTACATGTCACACGTGATTGAAACTGGAAGTGTTTCTTCTAATACAGAGGAATTTCCTCTGATCAATCACACCTATGCAGTAATTATTTTGTGTTCTACACTGCACAATAGACGGCGTACTTATGTATAAAAATGTTTGCTTTACCCCAAGCACCATGCCAGGTGCGCAAGCACACACACATACACACACACATACACACACACGCACCACGCACACGCACACACACACTTACAAACACGCTCACACACACACACACACACACACACACATACATACACACAAACACACACAACAACAATGACAACATGCACACAAATACAGGCGAGTGGGTTACCACTGAGATTTCAGGCTTGTCATACAAGGAGGCCATGCGTAAGGGCTTCATGACTCTGTTTGGCTACATCTCCGGCGCAAATGATGGAGGTCAGAAGATCGACATGACCGCCCCCGTCAAGGTAAGGCAGAGATTGCTGGATTTTTGTAGACAATCCTGGCGGGTTGGGTGTTGTTCTTGACAAGGCTTCACAAAGGCCTCATCCTTGTCATCCTTGTGTAATTTTAAATGGTGGGTATTCGGATACGGGAGCCTATCCAGAAAATTTCCAAGCAACAACATCCAGCAAGCTGCAGCTTTGAGTAATCCTCCACAAGGAATCACTGACCCCAAGGGCAACACTGCTTTTTCGCAGACGAAGCTGAAGCCTGGACCAGGACCTCTCTGTCAAGAATTCTCTATCTCGTTCTTCCTACCTTACCAATATCAAGGCGGGGGAGCTCCCAAGCCAACAGAGAGAGGTGTCTACGTTGAAACATCAGGACCATTCGAGGTCTATGTCGGCACGTACCCGGGATTTTCTGACGAGGATAAAATACTGGAGCAGGTGAGCATTGCGTTGAAACCTCTTCTTGTAGCTGCTACTATTCGCTGTTTTTATTGCTGATGTTTATCCCATTTGGAACCCAAAATAAAGGATGAACGAAATAGCATGTCATCACCATTACGGGGGCTCAATTGACCTTCTTCCTTTTATGTGCAGGCTGCTCGTGTTATTTCAGAAATTGAAAAGGCTGGAGGAAAACACAACGTTGCGACCTGGTTTGCTGCAGGTAATGAGGCACGGCTGTTTGCGCAAACCTTCTTAGCATCACGTATCATAAGATGTAGTCTAGACAGGATTGGCCCAACTGTACGAGCTGTCATTACTGTAAGTATACACCGTAAAAGACATGTGACATTATACATGCTGCGTTTGTTGCATTCACCGTGGGAAGGGAAGATGAACTTATGCAGGAATGATCAAGAGGAAATCATTCTGCAGCTTTTGAAGTTAAAGAGCTAAGCATGCACGACCCAAATCCTTGTGCCTCATCAAAAAGAAAGGCTGGGGAGCTTGGCCTTTTGTCAAAACTTGTGAGGACGACAGTTGTCAGATGCGAGGCATCACAAGCTAGAAAGACAGAGATAAGGCACGGTAAACACAACATATTACCTCTCTGTTACCAAAGGTATCGCAACTACTCAAAAAAGTATATTTTGTTGATGTGCACTGAATTTCTCCTTGTAGAAAATAATCAAGGGCAGTAGTGGATTTGATGTAAAGTAGGTTGTGCAAGGCTGGGCTGCACCCATGTTAGTTTTCCACAAGTATGATTTTGCTAACTACGCAACCATGCGTAGCATTTGACCATTCTGTGCTGGAGGCTGGAGGTGAAAGAGGCCTTTCTAGATGATGTAGGCAGTAGAAACCATCTCACACGGACTTTGGAAAAGGATCCACTGAGTTATCTTCCTCTTTGAAGAAGTGGCGTAGTTTGTTTTGGGAGGTCAGGAGGGTTGCAGGTCTGGCCTAGAATTGACTGGAAAAAAGACACATCTCCTGGTTCTAACCACTAAGGTAGGGTCGGCGGCATAGCTGACACTCCCCAGTTTAAAAAACTGCTCCTTTTGTTTACCACCGTCTGCTGTCCTTGCACAGGCTATGATGCTCCATACCGACTGACAGACAGACACAATGAGGTGTGGATCCCTAAAGCTTAAGCCACTGCTCATCGCTCTGGACCCTGGCGCGGCTATTTTGGGGAACCTTATGTATTTGAATGAAAATTTTATGTAAATTTTGTACAGAGCGTCTGGATCACTGTTTTGCTCGTCTCATCATTATATGCACTCCATTTTCTGTAAAAAAGTAGGCACTCAGCTACTGTAATGTCCATTGCCGCTGTGGCCATATGTTTTTTTGTCTGAGAAGCGGGGTGGAAAGAGCCACTTTGATATAATCCTAGTCTCAGCTGTATCGGGATTTTGAAGATTTTGCATAGCCAGCCGTTCGCTGCTACCTACATCCATGCAGACAAAGCAGGATCTTAGGGAGCCTGTCTTGCTGAGGGCTTTGAAGATCATGCTACATGCTAAATTGTGTCTCTCAGTGATCATATTTCTTGATTGCGTGTGTTGGCATCCAGAAGTCGAATGCGTCAAAGTCAACAAGAACATAGCCTAAAGTTTGAGGGATGTGGGCAAAGAAAATGCAATGAAATGAGCGAGACTTTGGCCATTTCTACTACTAAACCTTTGAAATAAGCAGTTGGGGGACTGCAGGCTGTTCCACAGGTAAGACGCTTTGTTCTGAGTTCCGGGTTGAGTCCCTGGAACTTATGTCTCCTGTTGTTGCTGGTGTTGTATTTGTTGTTGCTGCTGCTTTTTTGGCGGTTCAAGGTCTTGCTGATCACATCGCTGCTCGTGTTCCTGCTGCAGCTGCGGCTGCAGCTGCTTTTCTTGAGGTAGTTTTTGTGGGATCAGCAAACCTTCTCTTCTTCAAGAGCAGCAGCCTGCTACAACCACGCAGGCAGTTTAAAAGGTTAGGTAAGGTTACATATGCCTCTGGGGGGCATCTGAGCGGAAGCTTGGAAAAAGCCTGGCTGAAACTAAACGCAACCAAAAAGGCACTAGAAAAAAATCAAGAAGGGAAAAGGGCTAGGCACTCAGCCACAAAAGAGGCCACACCAAATATATATGGCTGGTTCTTAAAAGTCCTCATACGAGTTGGGCTATCTTCACATGAGGTTAGAAGACCAGCTGGCGGTGCTGTGCGTGTGCGAAGGCTAACAAGATGTTCATGCGTACAGTCCAGCAAATTGTGTTCCTCATCCTGAACAGAGTGCCAGTCACATTTGTCACAAATCCTGAGCTCATAACTTGAAGGCCTTCTATTCCTGTTATGACGCAACTTTGGACCAGAAAGTTATGGCCAGAAAGGCGAAGGCAAGAAAGAGCACAGCTTAGATTGTTGGAAATATCTAAGCGAAGGTAGAGAGGCAACATAGGCTCGTAAATTCTTTTTCTGTCGTCCCACCAGCCAGGAACAATCCTCAGAGGTGCACCAAAATGCATTTGTGTGATGTGTCCTCATAACTCTGCTGGAATGGTGAGTCTCTTATGGTGTCAAATTGTCAAGTTCTCTCCAGCCTCCAATGATGTGCGTGTTCGCGCAGGAAAAGCTTGAATTGTTTTAGATGGATAGACTCGCGAGATCGTATGGCATTCAAAAATTGCTGAGACGCAGGGAAATCTTGGAGTGCGTGCAGAACCTGATAAGCAGGTCCATGTATCACTTCTATTTGCAATAAGAAGGTCAGCCCGCACAAGTTTCTCAAGAAGAGGATTGTTTCAAGAGAGAAAACTGTTTCAGAATCGTATGATGCATCTGAACCAATAGAAAAAATGGGCATCTGACCTGTTTCGCGGAGCACGCAGTGAGTATCAGTACCTTTCTTGACATCCAGGAGTCTTTTCATGAAGCAAAAAGTAAGATGTATGGGGGTGAATTTTGAGAAATCATATATCAGAGAAGAATTTTTCTCCTTCAAAGTGGCCCATACCTGACAGCCGTATAGACCAGCTGTCAAAGCAAAAGCAGTTTAAAAGATCCCCCACACTAATTAAAGGAGCTGGGGGGTTGCCTGGGTGCGGGCACCTAAGTAACCCCCTCCCTCAATCATGCTGGCTGTGTCACCACTACCAGCGGAGTCTTTTCTTTTTTTCTTAAAGGACTTTCCTTAGGCTTACGGCTCATGTCTGCAAGCTGGAACTTGATTATTATGACACGCACCATGCAAGAAATTGAGGAGTTAAAAAGAGCAAGCTACATCCTGCAGGCAGTGAGAAAACACCCACCACATAAAAAAGGAGGAACCTTTAATTTACTGGTCCTCCACCGCAGAAAAGACGAGGGGAAACCTTGGGTTGGCAGGCTTGGCCTCCTTGTTATTGGCTCCGAGCCTGGAGTCCTAGTACTGAAGCAGTTTAGAGTCTGTCACTCGCCTTCCTTACAAACTCACCACCCGCAGACAGTTGCGGGTCCTGACTGTTGAAGCTATTGTATCAATTTCAATAATTATACAAAAATGGAAGGAAGTGGCTGGTTTCCGCTAAGAAACACAAGATCTGAAACACAGGCTCACTGGACGGGTGAAAGGCGTAGGCTTGCTAGAGACAAAAAAGCAGTTTTGAGGAAAGAGCAAAAGCTCCCGCTTGGCGAACCTCACTTCCTAATTGGCACAGGGTGGCTCACTGGATCAAACAGGGTCACAACTTGGTCATGGTGAAGAATAGGGAAGCCAACAACATTCAAACTGAAAAAGAATACGTCAGGGTAAGCGCCGCACTGCTGCTTATAATGTCACTCATCCTCACGCGTCAATCCTTGATATCAAAAGAGATCAGATCACTTGCTGCCTTCACTGGCCGCCTTTTTGGCCTTAGTCTCAGCGGCCCATTTATCCATTGCTAAGCTATACAGATATGTCCCCAAAATGGCAATGGATGAACCAACCTGAGGAAAGGAAGAAATACACTTAGTATGGGTATTTATAGCAAAGAAGTAGCAGGCTAAGGCAAGCCAAAAGCAAGCAACAAAGTTGCAACATTTATGTTTGTTATGCATGAAGTTGCAACTTTGCCGCACGAGTAAGCATGCTAGTGAGAGTGTGACTTGGCTACGAGGAAAGGCAGGTCGTGGCAAGCGCATGGGGTGACGCTTAGGTGGTCATGTCCAGTAAAAACTCTATAACTTCTTTCTCTCTCAATGCACATAGGAAAGCTACACAGGCAGGAATAACCACTCCCAACATCCATTTAGGAAAATCAAGTCATTCTAATATTCTGACTTTTTTTTCTCACCAGAAAGCGCACAGACAAAACAGGACGAGGCAAAAAAAGAGGAAGGCACTCACCCAGTTCAACAGGGACACGGGGTTCTTGAAGAAGAGCACAGCCGAAGCCACGACAGCCACACGCTTCATGGTGTTGCCTATGCTGAAGGTCACAGGGGTGATGCCCAGGTCTAGGACCATGTAAGAGGCCTGCGCAGAGAAGGACACAGGCAAAAGAATGTGCATAGCGTTAGGTGTAGGACGCCTCTGTGCAGAGACAGACACAGGCAAAGACAGGCGCGTCGCGTTGTGTTAAAGCTGTGAAGATGGAGCAGTGTGAAGCACGTGCTTCTCTGGTAGCTCTAGGCGCGTTAAAAACAAAGGAGAGAAGGGATAAAGGGTCATAAGGGGAGTAGAAAGGGTGCAATATGTGTTATATGTTGTGTGTGAAAAGAGCCAGCTGTGGAGGTGGTGAGATCACGCAATTGTTCAAGGGTCACAAAATATTGCAGCTTGTTACGCGTGAAAGAAAGAGAGGAAAAGAGAGGCTTTAGTCTGACTTCGTGAAATCTGGCTGAGAGCATCTGGTATGTAGCGTCCCTAGGCCAGTTCTGAGCAGCAAATTTTACACAGACATGAACACACATACATACATATATATACGCACACACGTAAACACACTTACACACATATACACTTGAAATAACGCACACATGTACACACTTACAGGAAGCCACGCACACACCTGGTTATACAAATGGTAGAAAACACCGCTCAGCGCCAGCAGCTGTAGGAACTTTTCCTTGCCGAGCTTCTCGATTGCAGCGTTCCAGGCGGGCACCCATTGGCTGCCCTCAAAATACACAGCAGCAGGGGCACAGTACAGCAGAGATACAATGGAGATGAGGCCGAACAGGTTGATGCCATCTATGTGCTGCGTATGCAGGAGGAAAGGGGTTGGGAGAGCTCAGATATATGCATGTACGCACGCAAGGGCATGCGAAAAGGGAGAAAGTGCAAAGGAAAAGAATGGCATGATAAAGGCAAAGTACAATCCCTTCAATATAAAAACCAGAAAGGCTACGTTATGGTTCACAGGGGGGGGGATGCGAGGTGGGAGTGCCCTCGAGAGCTCCAAGATGAGGAGAGTGAAACATAACATGATTGTGCATAACAGCAGAAAGCACAATGAGGATAGGCAGCAAGTGTCGTAGACAGTCAAGGCCTAGCAACTGAAAATTCCAGCTCACCATCAATGTCTGCCAAGCAAGCTCGCACCTTGTAATTCACAAGGGACTTTTTAGAAAGGATGTTGCGCAGCACCATGCCCAAGTTGGAGATCATAGCATTGTTAAAACCATTCCAGGCGAAGCTGACCTGGATGTGTGCATGAAAAAATTGATGGCGGAGGTGGTGTTGTTGTTGATGGCACAACAAAATTGTCTCAAGATGAGAGATGAGAGATGCAGAGGTGCACAAAAAAGGGCGATTTCTTGTAATGCTTTGCCCGCACCTCTTTCATGGCTGACATGGCGCACCCAGCTACGATCGGCACCAGGCTCAGCCAGATGTAGGCAGGGTACACTTGACCGAGCAAAGGTCCAGACAGGGCTACACTGAATGCCTGCTCATACGTGTGTGCACGTGTGGGTGCGTGTGTGTGTGTGTGCATGTGCGCGTATGTGTGTGTGCATTTGTGTATACCGGTAATTAACGGATCGGCCAAGCTGACTGATTTCTATGAACTGTTTTCAAGCAATCTCATCCACCAATGATCCCATCACGCATCTGTAATCAGGCCAGAGCAACGACGTGGGTTGCAGAGTTCAGATGGCATTCGTGCGTGACACATGTTGCACGATATGACCCTGCCTGCCAATGTAAACTTTATACAGTATGTGAGTACGTGCACAACCCTACACGTAGACGCACCGGCTCAGCAGACTTGACGATGTGGGCAAAGCTCACAGCCATCTGGCTAAAACTCAGGCACGCACTGACGTGGCCCACCACGTGGAAAAGGGCGACGGGCAGCAGGGCTAGTAGGAAACGCCTGTCTACTTGTGGTACAGGCTGTAGCTTGGTGATCCACAGGACTACCATGAACAGCCCGCTAGCCGCTGCGTATATGCATTCGGAAAGTGGTGCAAGCTTTATGCCTGAGGCAAGATCCATTGGGCAGTCCTAGGCAAGAAAAGGGTTTAAATCTTTCAAGTGCCTGTAAATGCGATGAAGTCAGGCAAGCTCCATGGATGTTGTGCAAAAGTTAAGTACTGCTTGGAAGCTAGAAGCACAAGGAAGAACAGACTACACGTGCGGCAGCACACCTAGCTGCCACGTCGAGATGAACCAGGGGCAGGAGAAGGCGTTGAGGGCGCTCTTGTTCACAATGTTGAAGATGATGTTGAAGGCGTACCTGTAGAAAATGTGATCAAGGTGAGTCTTATGCTGCCAGTGGGTCAATCAACAGTGTGCGGCATAAGGAATGTATCAGACTAGGTATAAATATTCTCGCTATAAAGAAGCCTAATGAAAGCTTGCCCACACACCATCCAAGGATATATACGGGCATCTTCCACTTGGCTGGTGCTGCTTCCTCCCCTCCCGGCGAGCTAGCTGCGGCGCCAGCAGCTGCTTGAGTTGAAACACGTGGGCGGGAGGGGGTAGATAAAGAAGGATGAGCCTGTGTGTGTAAATGTGCGTGTGTGTATATGTGTGTATGTGTGCGTATGCGTGAGTGTGTGTATGTGTGTGTGCGCGTATATATGTGCGCGTGTGTGTGTGCCTGTGTGTGTGTGTGTGTGTGTGTGTGTGTGTGCGTGCGTGTGTGTGTATGTGTATGCGTGTGTATGTGTATATGTGTGTGCACGCTCGTGTGTGTGTGTGTGTGTGTGTGTGTGTGTGTGTGTGTGCGTGTGTTGTGTGTGTGTGTGTGCGTGTGTGTGTGCGTGCACGTGTGTGTGTGCACGCGTGTGTGAGTGTGTGCGTGTGTGTTCAATAAGAAATGAGGGTCATTTTTGAGTGTGAGAAAAACATGATTGCCGCCAGTCGAGGACAAAGCACGCTCCACAAAGCCACTCACTCACCCCAGGCACAGATCTGGGACAGGTCCTCGTGTTGTGTGCTGGAAGCAGGCTGTCTGGGTGCTTGAAGGGGAGGGAGGGAAGAGGCGAGATACTGCTCAATGATTGTTGTTGCCTGAGCGCAGAGGGCTGTTTGGGTGGGAAGGCCATGCTGCTGCAGCAGCTTCTGCCAGTAAAGATGCCTGACGTGGAGGAAGTGTGGGAAAGTGTCCCGGGGCAGGCCCTGGATGTGGGACTCGCAGACAACATCTTCTGTATGTGTTGCCTCTTACGAAGTTCCTTCAATTTAAAATTACATAAAACATTAGCCCAACTTTTGTACAACCTAGATCAGTCTCTCAATCCCAATTAAAATTTATCATTTTGTTTAATCAATCACTTGGGTCAGACTAGGCGCATCTTCATTAAAAATCAGTCATGAGCGAATGCACCACCATCTTAATGGACAACAGTGAGCACACGCGGAGCGGTGACTACGTGCCCACGCGGTTTTCCGCCCAGACCGATGCCGTGAACCTCCTGGCCGGGGCCAAGACCCAGGCGCACCCCGAGAACACAGTGGGCGTCCTGACCATGGCTGGCAAGACGCCGCAGGTGCTGGTCACGCCCTCGCAGGACCTCGGACGGGTGCTGAACTGCATGACCGAGATAGACGTGCAGGGCCAGTCCAACTTCTCTGCAGCAGTGCAAATCGCTCAGCTGGCCCTCAAGCACCGGCAGAACAAGAATCAGCGGCAGAGAGTGGTCATCTTTGTGGCTAGCCCTATCAAGGAGGACAGGGTGAGTAGAGTGTGGCGGGGAGGGAGGGGGGAAACAGGGTTGTTTCTGAGGATCCAAGCTCTTCCTGTGAATGCACAGCTCTTGCATGCACACATTTGGCATATTGCTTATGACACATTCATAAAATGTGCATGCGTGCACAGACACACTTTGAGTTCAAGACATACACACAAACATGTGCGCACAAACGTACAGACACGTGCACACATTCACACACATACAAACACACACGCGCGAGCACACAAACATAACACACACACAAACGCACTCCAGCACACAAACACAACAGACACACGCACACACGCTTATAAACACACTTTAACGCACATACAAACGCAAACGTAAACCCACATGCAATCACACACACATACACATACACACGCATACCCACACGCACATACGTACGGACGCACGCGCACACACACACACACCACAATGAATGATGCTGTTTATATGTACGTTTGCAAGTGTGTTGTTCCATGTGCCATGCTTTCGAAGGGGGATGACAATGAAAATGCATGCACTCGAGTATATATACACATTGACTCATTACCATGGCTTGTTCACTTCACGTAAATTCTAGCTTGCATTTGCATAAAACTCGCAATTATCTAAGCCCAGTATTTGGGGAACTGCGCAGGCTCTCAAGTGTTTTAACAATGCCATCGCACGTCTACCTAGATGCTTGTCTTCTCATTAAGGACAGAGCTAGCAGGGTCTAGCAGTACCTTTGCTGGATGTACGTGGTATTTGACTGACTTCATGCACATCCTGTGGATTGGTGCACCGTGTAGGAGACGCTCGTTAAGTTAGCTAAGAAATTGAAGAAAAACAGCGTGGCCGTGGACGTGGTCAGCTTTGGGTGCGAGGCCGACAACGACGAGAAGCTCAGTGCCTTCCACGAGGCAGTGAACAGCAACAACAATAGCCACCTGGTGAGTGGGCTGTTGACTGGGGAGATTGTCGTGGCTGGAGCATGGCAAGCTCAGTGCCATGCATCAACTGTGCACAGCTGGAAGAATTCACTCAGAGGTGCTCAATTGGCAGTCCCTGTGCACATCACAATTGCGCTAGCCACACTTGCTTCCTGCTCTCACTATCCCATTATACATTTCTCGTTTTCTTCTCTTTTTTACACGTTTTATACAGTGTAGAATTTGCAGCCCGCTGGGCACCGTAGTGGCTCATCCAATCAACATCAACCTGCATTTGCTGTGCTTGCCCTCCCTCTTGCCCTTAGCATGGGCAGTCGCTTGCCGCTGCTGCTCTCTTCAGTTCTCACGCTTGTGCCTAATAGAACAGAGAGATAAAACTTGGTCGCACCTATTGCCTTCTCTCC
>Ga0307942_1000934_pt1 | contig 22270 bp, 15 predicted proteins | sample OrgLakmetagen175_FD_201846 | JGI IMG/M metagenome (GOLD analysis project Ga0307942, IMG submission 201846) | Saline water microbial communities from Organic Lake, Antarctica - #175 | ecosystem: Environmental > Aquatic > Non-marine Saline and Alkaline > Saline | place: Antarctica: Organic Lake... | reverse complement strand
TACGGAGAACAGCTTGGCTCTATCAACCCTTTGCCCAGCGCATCTTGTACTTGCTTCATGCACTCTTCCTCTTCATGTTTTGACATGCGAAAAGGCCTCATGAATGAAGGACTGGACCCCTGCTGCAACCTGATCACGTGGTCTACCCCTCCCCTTGCTGGTGGGCACGCATCAACCGGCTCAAAGACATCCTTAAACTCATCCTTTATCTTGTCCACCACCTCTGGAGCTATTACCTCTTCCTGGCCTGCGACCATGCTTGCGCACATCGTGCCTTGGTCCATTCCATACTGATCCTTTTGCACGAGCATGAGCCAGCTTGCTGCGCCTTGCTTCAACAACTTTGCTGCTTGCTTTGGAGACAATACTTCTGTCTTCCCAGCATCCCTGAGCTGCTCTACAGAGCACGACAACATGTGCCCGTCCTCCTTGCCATTATCATCATTAATTGGCCTCAGCTTCTTTGATTTCCCTTGCACTTGCACTTCACAGACTGCCTGGCCGCACTTGAGGTTTACTTGCATAATATACACTATCAAATCAATGCCTTTAAGCGTTTTACTTAAAACCTTCGCTTTTACGGCAAACTTCGCTTGCTGAATCACAGCCAAGCCTCCGACCTCAAAATGCGCCTGAACTAGTCCGCCGTTCGCGGTTGTAATGCTTATGGGTTCTGCTAGAGCTTCTGCTTGCACTAATTCCTACCGCTTTAACTCAGCGTAGTGCTCCTGCAACCATCCTTGGTCCAGAAAGCAGAAACTAGCACCCGTATCAAAGAGAAAAAGGTACAAGGCTTTCCAGCCAGTGTGCCCTTAAACAAGAACGTGAGACCAGAGATATGTTGGGCTGCACCCAGGCCTGGAAGCCTGGGCCAGCCATTGTGCACAGAGGGGGGAGGGGGTAAAGGTTTTACAGGATCGCCAGTGCCAGCCACAAAATGTTTATTAAAATCATTTGCCTGTACACTCTCTCTTCGATACCAATGTTACGAAGTGCGTAGCGTACTATAGTTAACCAACGGCTAAGGCAGTAGGGTGGTGTATATTACTACTTATATTAAGAACTGCCTTCTGGAGTCGAACCAGCTTCACCGGTCACCGTTTGACTAACCTTCAGTTAGTTATACACCTTTTCTCAAGGGACGTGTACACACGTAACACCATCCTTGTAACCCCCTTGTAACCCCCTTTTGTCTGAGCAAGAAGCCTGCAACCTTACAGACCCCCATTGAAGTTTTTCCTCCTTTTTCTCCCTTCTCTGTGGTGCAGGAGATTTGTGGTATTCGGTTCCAAAGCAAGTGGCTCCGTTTCCAAAATTATTGCTTGAAGTAATTTTCACTACTGCCTTGTCACGCCCAATTGTTGGCAGTGACGATTCGTGCAATTTGGTTAGTTGATTTTTCAGTTGAGGTTGTTTTGCCATGTCTCGTGCAATAAGCTGGCGAAGCCAGTTTATTGAAGAATGGTTTTAAGCCAGGGTCGAGTCATAGATTGTTGTGCTGAGTCTTATACTTTGCAGTGACAGTGATTTGCTATGACAGCCTGCGTAGTTTTCTTCTTGCTGAAAATTGCTGCGCCTTCTGCAACGCTGCTCTCCTTACGCTCTTTGTGCTGCCGAACTTCTCGTGTGAGAGAACTTGTGTGCTTGATGTTCGAGGCAAGGTTGCCTGGTGCAGGTTGCTTGCTTCTTGTCTTCTGCTTCTTTCTTTGCTTTGCTCGTTTCTTATTTTTTTGCTATCTTGCTTACTGCCGTTGTGTTAAAAATAGCAGGCCCTGGTAAAGAAAACAAAAAAGATATTCACACGAAAATTCAATGTTGTAGATGACGAATTTCTCACACAACACATAAATGCCGGTAGGTAATAGCTCTGAGAAATCAGACTGGAACAAAGATCAAATTAACATAGATCTCACACAAATTCACACAGTATTTAAACACAAGGTTTGAAAAAGTTTCCTCCTATTTCTGTAACACTTGAACCATAGGCTGCCGCACTCGAAGCTGCGGCAGTGGACATTGCGCTGCAGTCTAAAAAACACCTAAGAATTGTTGCACATCCAGCGGCAAAAGTATTGAAAAAAAGAAATTACCGAATCAAAATACATGTGCTTTTGGCTCCTAAGCAAGTTAGATATCGAGCTGCTTGCACATTGCTCATGAAGGAACACTAAGCAAGGGAAAACATAAGAATGAAATCGTAAGTTCACAAATTCATGCACGTGTCATGCACAGTGGTAGTCGTGCATGTATCATTGCTGATTAAGAGATTGCGTATCTTCACATCAATGTTAAACTAGTTAAAACTAATGAACAAGCATACCTCTGCATTTCACAAACGGACAGATCGGGGAAGCGTGCTAAGAACTTAAGGCCATGCTTTCTCCTTGCTGCTATTCATCGAGGACAGGTGTTTTTAAAATATCACCTGGTGGTCGTGAGATCATCACGATACCATCTTCAACATCTCTTTTATTGATAACACTGGAGAAGGCAAGGTTCTTGTTGGACCCCTGCAGGAAGCACCACAGGAAGCAGGAAGCGCCTCAATGCATGCATGGGGATGTGTTTTTGGAGTGAAAAGCTTTGCTTTACCCTGATTTGAACAGAAAGGATATACCCTCAACCCCAATAAACGGCTGTACTAGACAGCTAATCACCTCCTTATCGATTTTGGTAGCACCCCGTCAACTTGCCTGTCGCTGCAGCCTTGCAGTGTCTGGAAGGAGGACGGAATAGCTTGACAATAACGATTTGTTTGATTGGAAGGTCGCTATGCACGAGGCTGAAGCCGTATTAGCTGCTTTGGCCGGCAAGGCTGCCGCTCTGCCCACACAATCCTCCTGCAGCACCACGTGGCTCAATGCTCAGCAAAAGGCTTTGACACTGTTCACAAAATTTTACAGAAGGCATAAAGGTTAAACTCTGCAAGCCTGGCCCTCCCTCAGGAGGAAAGAGAAAGGGATTAGGAAGCTGCATAGTATCAGGAAGCCGCACAGGCTTAGGAAGCAGCCTTTGTACAGTCGACCAAAGTTAACCCCTTACCATCTCCCCTTTGCTGAATACCCTTCCGCAGTCGCAAATCTATCTTGGTATGGTAAACGCTCCCTGGATACACAAGTTTGGTTCGAAACTTGGTACACACCTGGAGGAGCTGCACCATTTCCTTTGAGACCTTCATGCCCTTAAATTTGTATGATCCCAGTCTGAAGACAAACACCTTGTCCAAATGCTGGTTGCTACAAAAGCTGCTGCCCTGCAATTGTAGCACAAACAGGAAGAAATGAAGAGGGTTTGTCAAAATTCAAGGGTCACGCTCTTGTTCTAGTAAGCCTTGATGGCCTCAGATGGGCGTTGCATACTTGTCTCAAGAAGCACGGCCAGCTGTCACGTTCAACTCAAGCAAGCAAGCTTACGTCATTAGTGCGCGCAAGGCAGGGAGGTCTTTTGGGATATTGTAGCAAGCAGTCTTCTTTACACTTGGGGACAGTTACCTCCAAAGGCGATTGTAGGAAGCACCTTACTTTAATACTATGGGACAGTTACCTTTAAAGCCGATGCAAAGTTTGCTGGAGATACTTCTGGTTTGCAAAGGGCAAAGCTTTGACTTCTCTGGGTGTCTGATTGCCTCGATCCTTGACCCAACACAAGCGCAGGTAATAGCGAGGTAGGGTAGGGAGACGAAGAGCTCCCAGGAAGATTGCCGTCCTGAATAGCAAGCAAATCGTTTATTTTCCATATAAAAACGACTTCAGCTGTGCCTTTCACAACTTTGAGCTGCATCCAATCAAAGGAGGAAGCCTGTCTAGCTGTTTTTTGCATGCATTGAGGGAAGGCCCCCCAACAACTGACAATTACACAAACCGGAACTCCACCAACAAAATACCCAAAAAACAGGAGAGACTGATGTGGAAATTTCCTACAATTAAGCACAAAAGTACTAGCAGGTATAATGGCACAATGGGAATACGTGTTGATTCACAGAGCAACCGTCCCAGTACCCCATTGTTCTTCACCTTTATAGTCTGTACATATAGATTGGTACAAACTGTTAAGCTCCGTGGTATCGTGGCTTACGATTCAGCAGGGATTTCACACTCTGGCTGCAGAAAGTGCTAGCTCCCCACTTCAAAACTAAAAGCTCCAACCTGTGCCCGCCAGCTCTGTCACAATTTACACTAACTTATTTGCAGCGGTCTAGTTTGCGTACACAGGGACTCCAGAGTCATAACTTTTGAAGAGGCACCTGGGTAAGGCTCGAGTCTCAGAAAAGCAATTGCACTGCACTCTCATAAAAATGAGCACGAGCACCTCCATCACCTCAGATGTGACATTAAGCTCACCTGATGCAGTCCATTTGTAGAAGATGCTGGATGAGGGAAGTCGGTGGCTACACACCCATTTGCCTTGGAACGCACTTTCCATGCTTCCATCGTCTGCACAGCCACCTGCTCTTCACAGACTACCATCCCACCATGCGCTGCCCCGTCCATGAATCGGGCAGCACTGTGAAGGGTGCAGGGAAAATGAAGCAGGCATATGTGTGTGTTGCTGCTCGTAAAAGGAAACCGATGCACTAACCTGACGTGCGTTCCACAGCAAGTGTCAAGATCTCAAGCATCAGCTTCTAAAATTGAACTTCAAGCCTGGATCTCACGCAGTCACAGGCATCGTAAGGTATGCAGGCTATAAGCAAGTATAAGCACCTGTTGACACACTCCCCATGGTAATCCGCCCTTCCAGCATGGTCAGGAGAGATGGAGTCGGGCCGTACCTCACTGATCCCAATTTTGAGCCTGTATATGAAAACATGCATTAGTATCGCTGAAAGTTATGATGTCAAACACCTGCAACTAAGCGGCAGAGAAATGTGAGAAAATAGAAGCCCACACAAATGGCAGAATGCTGCTTTGTGGGCAGCAGACCGCTGAATTCAATGCGTAACACTTCAATTCTCTGAGAAAAGGAAAGTGACACCATCATATCACTATTACTTATCATCTGTGTTCCTCTTGATTATCTCCATTTTTCTTTATTGGTCCTCATATTTGCTCTTCCTTCTTAGCAAGGATGTTTTATACGGATACAGACTTTTGAGACGTTCGATCAAGTATTGTACGCATTAAATATATAATACTATCTGATACGATTGTACTTTTATTTACCATTCTTATTATTAAGCCGATCGGGAGTGCCCAATTTTGACCCAAAATGGACCTATTCGCCCCAAACGTTTCCAGTCCTTTTCCAATAAATCATATGTTGGTTGATATGTATTGTAATGGCATTGGAAGCTCGCCTATATAATGTTTGGGGCGGGAAAATTGCCTTATAAAGGCCTAAAATTAGTTAAATATTGCAATCGTATAGCTAATACAACCAGATTTGTTCAATACGATGAAATATGCGTATACCGTGTGGTACTTATATCTCCGTGCACCGCGAACGTTTTCACCCCCTCGCGGAGTGTCCGGAGCAGTTTATATAACTAAGTTGCAAAGGCCTCGCAAAGCTCGCAATGGGGTAATTAAATAAATTGACACATGACGGCCAGGCCAGGAAAGCCTTCCAAGCCGCCCCTCAAGGACCCCAAGGTAGACACGCAGCTGGGAGGCTGGCCGGGGAGGAAGAGCACCAAGAACAAGGGCATCTTAATCCCTTCACATGCGCATGCACGCACACGTACGAGCACGCACACACACGTACGCGCATGCACACACACGCACAAGTTCACAACGCATGCACACATGTACGTACACAATCGTGTACACACGCACGCACGTACGCAACGCACGCACAAACGTACGCGCACGCGCACACACACACGCACAAGTACACAACGCATGCACGCATGTACATACACAACCGTATACACATGCACGCACGTACGCAACGCACGCGCAAACGTACGCGCACGTGCGCATACACACATTCACACACACACAGAGAGATACGCGCACGCACATAAACACGCACGCATGCTTGCGCACACGTGTGCATACGCATGCAGGTGCAGCTCAGAGGGCCAGAAGGCCCTCGCATCAGCTCGCATTGTGATATTTATAGAGTAAGTGCTGCCCCCCTCGCATTGCTCGCATTCATTACGGTACAGTACGGTATTACGCCGTATGAAACATCCCTGCTCCTAAGTGTGAGTTTAAAAGTGTTTCCTGCCTTTTTCCTTCTAGCCTCAGCAGTTGTGAGGACCCTAGATCACTGGTCCTTGTAAATAATTCACCGCCATCTCACGATGCAAACAAAGTAGAACACGTTGCTGCCAAGGATAAAAGCAAGGCAAAGTTTCATGTTGTACCAGACTTGACAGGCCTTCCAGTTAAATTGTAGCTGTATTACATTTCAGTATAAGCCAGGTTACCTAGTAGGCACAGGAAAAAACGTTTCCTATACTAGGGGGATGTGTGCGTTAGAAAGTATCAAACAGTTAGGGTTTTGTACAATTACCAGTGAAGTTGCAGCATGGGCGTGCTATGCAGCATTGGCGTGCTATGCAGCATGGGCGTGCTATGGCGCCTTTGATGTTATGAATGTCTGACACGCTTGTTTTAATACGTAACATTTGCGTACATGTGCTATCAATATACCGGTAATGGAAATGAACCAGGAATAAGCAAGGGCTCATGAATTGCCATACCCCTTTTTGCTCACCTGGGGCCTCGAAATATTAGGCGCCCTCCCTGATCAAAAACCTCCTCAAATGGCTCTTTCAAAGCTGCTTTTGGCCAGTCCTCCCTACCCATCATGCATGCATGCATGGCTAGAGCCCATGCAAATGCTGCCTGCAGGCACAATCATTCCAGACATGCAGTGGCACCTGCTAAGCACTGCTTTTGCTTGAAATTTGCAAACTGAGCTAGAGGCTGAGGTAGTAACCACAACCTCAAACAACTTGCCCTACTTTATGGGCAGGGAATCACTTGCCTGGGAGCTTGAGAAAACCAGCATAAGCTTCAAGTTTGCAAATACTCGACACAAATAGCCTCCGTGAACCTGAGAGAAGGGATTTGTGTATGCACATGCCCAAGCAAAGTTAGGGGTCGAAAGAGGATTATAATGATTCTTGCTTGATCAGTAGGAATGGCCCTTTTCCAGCAATGCAATGCAGTTTGCAAAAATTGCACGAGCAACGCAGCGCAGCGCAGGAAATAACTATTCAGCTCCGCGACAGGCCTGAGTTGCCCGCACGCAGGGAACCATTTGCTTTGCTGACTTCTCTGCGTCATTTTTAGGCTTGTGCTCAGACGGTCAGACGGTAAGGTACTATAAGTATGGTACAGACCGTCTTTATGTAAAATACCATGGTAAAATACGGCGTATTTCCGAATTTTACACTCACAGCAACTTCATCCGATCGAAACCATTTTAGTACCAAAGTGTAGCTGGCATTGAGAGCTACCCGAGCATGTGCCCAGTTTTGTGTGGGTCGCTTTGCGTGCTGAGATAGACTGGATTAAGCACACATTGTGCATTTAAGCCCTAATATGGTGATTTCCATGGGGAAATGGCTCAAACCCTCATAAAACACCAACCACTCAGCCGTTTTTGTTCATTTTTGTTGCAATGATATTCTTTTCTAATAAGATTCTATACCATTAAATATATTCCAGATTAGTACTGTGGGTGATCTGGTATGAAAAATTTGTGATAAAAGTGGGGTGCACGCCACGGCTTACCAGGCACGTGCCCCCAAATTAGGCAGCCTCAAGCAGAAGTGCTCTGGAAAACATTTTGATGCCTATTTTGACGCTGCCTAATTGGGGGACCCATACGCGGGGAACATTGGAAAATCATGCCCATTTTGGGGGATTTGTCCACCTCTGGAACCTTAGCGACTGAATTTTACCGTCTAGACGGTAAAATACGATACGGTGTACGGTACGGTGCCAAGCTGGCACTGCCAGTGCAATAATGGCCACAGAAAGGCCTCTCCACCTCACACCTCCCATTTGCACCTCCAGCAAACTCCTCTCACGTGTTGACGCCACACAACGCTTCCCTGAACGACCCTAAGGCTGCGTTGGGGCTGCATCAGCTCACGGAAAGGGCAAGACGGTGGCTTGCACAAAACTCATAGTCGGACGCAGTGCTTTATTCCTGGTTATAAATCAGTGTTTTGGGGCCAAGAGGACCACCCCAGCGGTCTGAACAGAAATACAGCAAATTTTGGCACTAAGTTTCCACATTACAGGCCACCACGCTCCAACCAGGGCCTCTTTTTATCCCGAAACAAGAGAAGAGGACTTCCTTTATGATACCAAATCATCTTGGGGTTTAAAAAGTATATTTGGTGAGGGTTAATTTTCCACCTTTTTGGCACCCCTTTTGCTGATTTTCTATAAGGGAAATGGGCAAGAATGGGGTACATGGCCAAGAACTGCTCCGTTTTGCCCCATTTTTGTTGCAATGATGTTCTTTACTGAAATGATATAAAATTGACACAAATCAGGTAAGTGGATGGTGAGATATGAGATAACGGTGGTGTAAAATAGGGTTCACGCCACGAGCAATTAGACATTGGTCCCTTAGCTGGCTACAATCAAGCTCAGGTGCTATTACCTCTGGGTCCTGAGCTTGATTGTAGCCAGCTGGGGGACCAGTGCTCAATTCACATTCCTAAAACACCCCTGTTTGGGGCCTCAGATGACCCCCTCTGGAACTTCAACATCCCAAACACCCAAAAATTGGACACCTGAATTGGCCGTTCAGGTCGTGCCAACGAGTATGTTGAGGCAGGGGTTGGCCCAACCTTGTCTAGCTTTGTCTAGAGGCTGGCACACCCTTACTTGTTTTGCTACATGATCAAGCTGGTGCAACCTGCTTGCCAGCCATTTTCTGTGCGTGTCCATTATGCATGTATGAGATCTCACCTGAGCCAAGCAAGCTGCTGTGCATTCCAGTAGGATGGACTCCACCTGCTTTGATTCTCTCCCAGAGAATTGAGCTTTTGCACCCTCCACCATGGCAAAAACCGTTGCAATGCTGGGCAGATCTGAACCTGAGGCTGTGCCCAGGGGTGCAAGCATGGTACCTGCACACATGTTTCAGCGCCCATGTGTTACAGGCAGCTTCTGCAAGGAATTACCCATCACCCAATTGCTCAATACCTTACCTCCGCCCAGACCGATGTGATCCTATTGCCCAATTAAAAAATGCATCGCTATGCTCATCAACATCCTCAGCTTCCTGGTTTTAGAGAATACCATATACCATACATTTCTTATATCACCACCCCTAATAAGAGCTTTTTGGAGGGGGCGGTGATCAAACTGCTCAAAATGGTTGATATATATATATTTTTTTTGGTGTATAACAGTGTAAAACAATATAAACTAATTTTATTTCTTTTGTTTGGTGGTTATAGGGGCGTGTAGTGGCGAGGTCAGGCCTGCAATGGCAATTGTTTGGCCGGGTGCAAGATTTTAAATCTCTAGCCAGGAGGCGTAAAAAAAGACTTCCTGACAGTCACGTGTAAATTTTGGGTCTCCGGCTTTAAATGACCACCCACCCTCCAAACCCCCCACACTAAAAACATGGGTGTTAATCTGCTCAGATTTTCAAGCAGCTATCTGCCTGCACAGTTCACATGTCAGTTAATTTAATACCTGAAGAGTTATAGGGCAAAAACTGGTTAGCAGACGCTCTTGCACTGACCAACTGATTAGTGCACAAATCCAACCAGAACCTTTGCCAAAGGACTTTTTTACTTCATTCATGCAACTCATGCATAATGCATGCATAATGTTTGCATAATGCAACGTGTGAACTGCATGTTTGGAATTGATTGCTGGTAATTTGCCTAAACATAACCCCGCAGCCTACTTGGGGGCAATCCATGCACTCCTATGACCAGGCACCCAGCCAGACACCCCCTTTTATTAAATCACCTAACAAGAGCTGTGGATTCCAAAACTACATTAATAATTCATGAAAGTGGCCTGGTAAAAATATGGAGCACCCCCCCCAACCCCCTCAGAATAACTCATTTATATACCAAGCGATAGCTCTCGACGACAGGAATCCAAATATGTAATTGATATTTCAATCAACATGTGACACCAAAAAGTTATGATCCTTGACGCCTCCTGCCCTAGCTCTGATTTCCTGTGAAAAGAGGCCTGAGAGAACAAAGGAGCGTTTACTGTTAAATGAATATTTCTAGGGAGATGGGTTGCACTTATTTGACTGGAAAATGTACGTTTTTTCCAGGGGGGGTGGTGAGTACGGTAACGTACGGTAAGCAGTTCCCCCTTCTGTGATGACACAGTCATGCATCATCTGCCAATGGGTGCGTGTGCTAGTTGTGCACACGCACACAAAACAATAGTGCTCTCAAGCAGAAAACCACTATTCCTCAATTGCTTATACAAAAGTTCAGTGGGTGTGTATAAAACTTCTATTGTAGTTTACGTGCATATAAAGTTATCATCTTCTCACAAGAAATGGCTACAAAAATCACGGAATAAATCATCAGGCCCTTCTCAAAGGGGCTTCTGGGATTAAAAATCTAACAAAAGTGGCACAGCAATCCGCACGTTTGTAGTCATGCATCCTTCAGCCAGGATATGGTGTCAGCTTTGACGCAATAATCAGCGCTACAATACACATACCCATATCTGATATGAAAACAGCAGCGTTATCATGTGTAGATCGTTTGAGAGGGGGGAGAGAAACAAGCGATAAACTTTTCCCATCTGCGTTAATACTTTTAACACAAAAGAATTCAACATCCTGTGCTCTCAATTGAGCGCTTCTTTTCATCATCTTGTACATCAGGTGCCTTGCACACACAATGCACCCACCTGGAGCATCGAAGTAGCCTTTTGCCTTAGGATCGAGGGACCATTCTGCAGGCAGGTTCAGGTCGCATCCAAGCGCCTTCATCTGCTCCGCCAAAGAGGCAGGCGCCACTTGATACAGATGAGTTTGGTTTGGATCGGAACGCTGGTTGTAAAGGCCTGCAAGGCAATTTGTCCACAACAAGTAGGGCTGAGAATCTATGTCCACAATAATTAGGGCTAGGGCAACAATGTCCACAACAAGTAGGCTGGGACTCTATGCAATAAACAGACAGCAATAAAATCATCAGGGCTGTGCAATGACGGTGCGACGGTACGGTCCGTCAAAATACGGTCTAACGATGGACGCCGTAAATGACGGTGTCAGACCGTCATTTCATAATTTAGGGACCGTCATGACGGTGCATGACGGTACGGTGGACGGCACGGTCCGAAAATCGCAAATTGGCCAAAAAATGGCATTTTGACCTCAAATGGCATTTTGACCCCAAAAATCTTTTCTCTTCATTTCAAAATGTTGCATGAGTGTTATTTACACAAGCAAACGATTGTTGCAAAGATGGAAGGGAAAGGAAAAGAAAAAGAAATGCGCATTTGTGTCTTGACCAGGATTTGAAGCCTGGTCTCAACTTTTCACAGCAAAAAAGCACTTGACGGTGGGTTTACACAGTAATTACGGTAGACGGTCCCCTCGACCGACTGGACGGTCGACACCGTCATTTCTGAGACACCGTAATTTTGACGCTCTGACGGTACGGACCGTCCACCGTACCGTAATTGAGGTGCAAAATTGCTCAAACGGTGTCACGACGAATCATGGTACCAGCTTAAGCATGGATTGCAAGTATGAGCCATATTGCACAGCCCTGAAAATCATACAGACTGCAAGTCCTGAAGTCCAATTGCAGTGCCACTGTAGCATCATGCTGCAGGATACCATTGCTTCCTGTCTTCACTGTACCAAATCAGCACAGGACATCACAGTTGGTGAGAAGAAAAAAGCAAACCTCGGCAGGAAGTGTTCATCATTACCCACCCTAATGATGCAATAGGATTCATTTAGGTGCCTACTGTCCCAAAAAATGCTCACCACAATAAGGAAAGATGATAAGGTCATCAACGCAAGTAGCTGCTTTCCCCGTGCATGCCAGTATTATGCTATTTCATTAGGGGGTAGCTGCCGTCAAACTGTCTTACCTGAGGTAGAAGATCGACAAATGGTCCTAAGCGATGAATCACGGACCAAATGTGCACCTGCTGGAATCAGGCGCTGCTGTTTTGATGTAGCATCTGTTTTGGCCACGTAACACCCCCTGTCAAGCAGAAATGTGCCAAAAGACACTGGAAAAATTTGGCCTTGATTTGGCAGACATGTGTTTAATTCTTGAAGGTTTGAGAGAGTTTTTAAAGCGCGATTTCAACGAGATGTACGATTAGCAACTTTCTGGCACTCACATGTCCAAAGCAACCGCATCAGCAACGTGGTGGGTTTTGCTCCACAGACCCAGCACTCTTCTCTTGCGCATTCGGTCTAGGTGCATTCCCTAACAGGCAGACAGGCGGGTTGGATTAGGACAGGGCTGGGTTGGTTAAAATATAGCTGAGTGAGCTCACAGCTAACGACAGACAAAGCTTATGCTCTACAGTTGACGTCTGTGTGACTCTTATCTGTGTCTGGAAAAAGCAGTGACGCACTTCCGTGTCCACCGTGCCCAGCGCTCCGAGCTGGTCCTTGATCACAACAAACGTCACTTTATCCATCAACACTTGACCGCCTGCAGCAGCAGTGCACACCTCTGCGTGCAAACAGAGCCAGCTCAGTACCTTACCAGCTTATGAGCACAGAGATGAGAGACGGCTGTGGACATGTAACAGTTACTCAACATTGTCCACTCCTGGACGACCCACCTTCTGCCAATCCAGTAACTGGGTGTAAGTGCAAAGCGTCGCTAGAAGAAAGAATGCCACTAGCTAAGCCCATGCGCACACGAATGCCTGGAAAGAAAGAAAGGAGATAAGGGACAGATTGAGGGTTGCTCCGTGCGGAGGATTGCCTGCAAACAAATTGCGGTCTGTGGCAATAGCAGTTACGATGTGCAGGCACACCAATGTGCTTTGGAAAGAGATGACAGTGCTGTATGTAACAGACTTGCTCTTACAACCACATCTCATGCTTACTCTGCGCAGGTGATTTTTGAGGTTTGGGAGCTTCCCGTCTATTGAAACTGGTGCGGAAAGTTCCACTGTTCCAGCTGGATCTAAAACGTTTGGACTGCTGTAAGGTGCTGCTGTGGGTGGAGACAGTTAACGAGCTGCCGTCCGGAGGGCGTCCTTCGACACTCAGAGAGTCTTTAGAATTTACTCCTTCGATTTGAGGCCACTCTTGCCTGCTTATTAATTGCTGCGCTTGCAGACAGAAGGCCACCGCGTCCCGTGCATCATGAAACACCTGAAAAGTTGAGCATGCCGGCTGAATATGTAATCAGGAAAGTGATGCGCATGAGATTGAAACGACAGGTTGCATTTCCTACATACAGAAAGAAAGATGCATGCGTTCATCACTGCCAACCTACACCCCTTTGCAGTACTTGCCATTGTGTAGGAGTCACCCTCCGTAGTGAGGGTGCACCCAAAGTTAGACCTGTCAAAGAGCGCATAGGACAGACTGTCAGCAAAATTATGCACGTCGCTGTGACTGAGTAGATCAAACAGGCAAATAAACTCGTTATCCTTTGTGTGACAATAACATGTGTCTGTTCCTTTTATATCCCTTATTATATGCTGCTCCTCATTTTGCTTATGTGAGTTCATTCTTTAACAAAAGTAGTCTGCACACTTTCTGTTCAGTAATTGCTTTCCAACATTTCACCGTTTAAACTGAGCTCCTACAGAGTGCTCTATTATCCTTGATAGGAAGCTGTGTTCTACAGGCTTGACAGCTAGGCACACACACGGAGCTACAGCGACTTCCTTCCCATCGAACACAGCTGCGACGGGTCAGAGAAATGTAAAGCCAGCGACCATCCAAACATTGCTCAAGCTTTAATGTGCGTTGATTGCGACAAGGATAAGTCATGAATTATGACGCAAGAAGCACCATTCCCATACTTACCACCGAGCCTTGCGCATGATTGAGTTGTGCGTTGCGAGCATCTTGGTTGCAAGCTCCGGGCTTTGAACACAAAGGGCTGCAAAAGTATGGCAAAAATGGCACAAAATTCAAACAGGCGCTGGGATGACTAGGTGCTTGCGGTGCTTTGCTGTGCTTTCAGGAGCTTCTCACTACTGGAAAAGGCTTTTCGCTTCTTCATTTGCCACTCCTTGTGTTAAAGTACCGTGGCACACCTGTCCATCCTTGGATGTCTGTTGTGACGACAGTGAAGGGCCCGCTCGTTGGCAACCCATGCAGCCTCTTTTTAAGGTTGCTCAGCTTCTGCATCACCTCGGTGCCCCGGTACAGGTAGCAGCCAAGGACAAGCACAGCCACAAATATGAGGCCTACGACGATAATGACGACTACTGCCCATGGCCGAGTCTTTGCCCAAGACTTATCTTTATTGGATGCAAGGACTGGGTCAGGGGACTGGCATTCAAAGTAGGGAAGCTTCCCTGGCCGAGTCAAGTTGACCAAATTTAGCCCCTGCAGCAGATGTGCAGTGCATTCCAGTAAGTTCTGGACGTGCATTGGGGCCATGGGATTGAGGGAGAGCCTTTGCTTCCATTTACAAGTCTGAACCGTTGATGCTTTTGGTAAATTGCCCCTTAAAATTGCGTTCCTGAGACGTGACTCTTTACATTGCTGCATGTAGTAATTCGTGTGTATGTGTATGTATGTGTATGTGTGTGTGTGTGCCCATGCCTGTGACTCCCTAGCGACTGAGCACTCACACTTTCTACCTCCCCTCTTCCTCTTGCCCTCTTACCTGATTACACACGCAATTTTGAAACATGTAATACGTTGGGCTTAAGAAAAAGCTCAGGGGAAGTGGAGGACCAGGACCTGCCATCGTAAGTGACGGACACCTGCAAGCAAATGACAGAGGGCAATCTGGCATTTCAAAGTTCCAACATTCATCAATGAATAGAAAAGGCTTTCAAGAAAAATGCTTCATCGTATCACAAATTTAGTGAAGCAAAAACGACTGAAAGTATGACACTGGTCGGGGACAGACACCTGATGTGGCTTTCCACAGAAACGGTAGTGCACAAGGCAGGTTAGGCACCAGGAAAGAATTTGGCATCACACTGTTGGGCTTCTTTAATGGGCTGGTGCTCTGCTTATAGTGACCAACACATCCACCGTGCTCGCTGCGTGCCTGTCATACTTCTGCTGAATGCCACTGATCGCGTTGACGGCACAGAAATTGTTCACAAGTGGGTTGCAATGGAAACAGTTGGCCTCGCGGGTCTGTCATAGATGAATTGCACGTGCAGCACAGCCAAGACATATGTTTGGGTGAATTTGAAAGCTGCTGGACAGCCACAATTTCATGGGTGGGATCCATTCATTTTGTATGCATCCAATCCAGAAACAAGGCATTGATCTCACCCTGTTGTAGAACTTGCTTTTGCATCAAAGCAACACAGGGTGCACTTTCCCCCAGCCTCAAAATAAAAAGCTCGAAGTACTGCAAGCAAGGAAGAGAACCTACGAGCAAAACCTCCCAGCCTTCAAACATGCACCTGCTTGCCATTTTATCCGTACAACCATGCTCTAACTCAACTTTTACCGAGTGAAACCTTGCATCTGGCGATATTTATGCAGTCCTTGGAAACATGCCCATATTCAATGTTGCTGCCGCCCCTGCCTCGCCATCCCATTGCAAGAACTGCAGAGTTCTCTGCTTGCATAACTCTAGTTCTTGCAGGCGTGTTGACTTGTGTAATGCACTTTTGCACAAAGTGCACGTTTCTCTTTCTTGGTTATCTCTATTTTACCTGGATATTTAGAGGCAAGTTTAGTTCCGTCGTTGCGTTTCAATGGTCGACACATCCCAATATTCAACGATGATGCCGCCCCTGCCTCACCACCCCATTGCAAGAACACACTCCTACCTACAGATGTCACTCACCTTAGTCCGGCAGCATTGAAGTAGCTTCCATCCGGTCGCTTTGCGTCACTCACAGGACCGAGGTTTTCAGAGAAAGCCAAGAAAGGTGGCAACACCGGGAGGGAGTAGTCCACACCCTCATACACCTCGTCTACACGCATCGTGCGATTTTTTTGAAGATCCTGAAATGCAGATGAGCAGAATTTGCAATCTGTTGGATAGCAGTTTGTTACTGTTTAGGCGGTCCTAGCTGGCATGGCGCTGAGAGCAATCTAAGAAGTGTAGTAAATGCAAATTTTGGCCAAGTAAATGCAAACTTTTTACCTCTGTGAGGGGCTTTGCTTAGACACACGTATGCATTATGTCTAGCATGCATGCACACACCCGGTGTGTTTATAACGGTATGATTTCAATGAACATTTGGCAGTTTAAAGTATTGAGATGAACAATACAGGATCGTAGCCACCACTGTAGGCAGTACATAATTGTAGCAGTACAGAATCGTAGCCACCACTGTAGGCAGTACAGAATCGTTGCCACCACTGTAGGCAGTACAGAATCGTAGCAGTACAGACTTGTAGCCACCACTGCACATGAAACACAACAGTAGCATACAATGCTGGTTAAAACCAGCTTGGGCCGTCTAGACACGTGCCTAGCAAACATAAACTCAAACTTTCCTCTCACACCATCCAAGCATTTGGATTTTGACTAATTCGGCTGGAATGGGTAGCTACTCAACTTGCAAGTAGGTTTGCCAGGGTATGTGTGTTCAAGTAATAAACAGATTAAAATTGCCTGCCGTTGAAGAAAAAAGGGAACAAATAGCCACAAATAGCCGCAAAGCCTACCTTCCGAACGTTTATCCCGCAGCAAGACAGGTAGTTCCTTTCCAGTTGTATGACGGTTCCAGGGCGGGCCAATGAAGCCCAAGATAGAGGCACCTGCCCGTAGAAGTAGTTCTCCGACAGGAGGGTGATGCCTAGTGAGGATCTGCAAACATGGTTGAGGCAAGGCGGCTTTATTCCAGGCTACCATGATAAGGTCATTGCTCAAGATATGTGGATACACATATATATAGGGTAAATATGCGCATGGATATACGCATTATGCACAAGCAGGGAAATCCTCTGCCCTGCGGCGCCATATAGCAGGCTTCCACAAGTAAAATTGCACGGCTAGCACGACAAAATAGGGCCCGCTTTTATATCATGGCTGCTTAATTTTGAGACAAATGGCAAATACTGGTCCTAGATTGAGAAGCGATAAAATTTCCACGTTGATGTCCAGAGCTATCAAGGTATTGAGGAGAGGAATCGAGTGGATCCATTAAGCCATTCCACAGTGCATAACATCATGATATCAGAATTAGAAAATCAAGTGTGTTTTTCCTCACATGCTCACTGTCGGCAGGGGGCCAAAGATCCGATTTTGGAAGAGCACCAATTGTTCCAAGCGCGGCATGTAGTTTCTAAAGAGGTCGGGAGGAAGAGCCTGGAACAATGCGGAAAGGGATTGTGTTTGCCTCACAAAGTACATATTTGGGACGTATTTGGCGCTGCCTGTATAGCGCTTGTCACTCGTTACTGCACTTTATCATAAGCGAGGAACATCAATTGTGCAAAAAAGAAAAGAAAGCTTCAATAGTTCCTCTGCAAATACTGTACTTTTGGCAGGGAAATTTCAACTAAGCGGTTGTACAACACAGTTTGTATTTTCACATCCCATTCCCTCCCGGGATGCGGACCTCCAGGTTGCTGCTGTCCATGTACAAGAAACGTAATGCCGGGAGCCGGCGGAAGGCTGGGAAGATGTTGCCGGTGGTGAATATATTCCTCTGGTCGGCAAAAAAAAGATGTATTCACTAGTCGGCAAGTGTGTTTGCATGCGTTGTGTGTGCAGGCGCGTGTGTGGAACAGTTTGTTATGGTGACAAACTGCGGTAAAAAGATGCTCTTAGGTGCGTGTACAAAAGCTCAAAATGGCGGCAGCAAGGGACACGCAATTTGGAAACGATTTATGGTACAGAGTGTGCGTGAGCGAGTCCTAAGAAGAAATTACAGCAATGCTTGGTGACAAGTTAAGGAAGTGGTGGAAAACACCTCGCACATACAAAAACAAGGCAAAAAGACAGGCGAGAGGTTCTGTAGCTGGGATAAAGCAGCCCTTACCCCGAGAGTCAAGTAGCTCAAATCTTTACAGGAGGACAGGTCCAAGTTGTCCTTGAACCTATTGTTTACCAAAAACAATGTTGAAAGACTGTTGCTCTCGCACAGATCAGAGGGCAGCGGATCCTCCTGCAAAGTCAGAGGAGATAGTAAGCGCAGTGCTTTGGGGAGGGACCAATTTAAATACTCGAAAGGGGGGGGGTTATTCACGCTTGGCCGAAGCCGTTGTAAATAGGTGGCAGAAAGTGCTTAAAAGCACGACCGTTGTTGATTAATACATAATATATTAAGTCGTTCGCCCATGTATGTAATATATTTGTGTATCCACGCGGTTCTAGCCAGTCCTATGCTTCTTATTCTGCTTAGTTTCTGACGTAGCCCGTCGAGTCCTAGCTGTCTTGCCTGGCCTTACTTTTGTCCAAAGCAGAAGAGTTCTTAGTTTTGAGCCCGTGCAAGCAGATTTAGCGGTCGGAAGGTGGGAATTTTCTTGAAAGTTTTGGGAAAGGTCCGAGAGGGCTTCTACTAGGTCTGTGCCAAACAGGATTAAAAAGTTCCTTTAAACTCACAGTAAGCTGAGTTGCATAACGGCAGAATAGAAACCACAACATGTTGAAAACAACACTTTTTGGGACAGCGCATCATAAAGCAGGCCAGGGCTGACGTGCAGCTTTGACTCACCAACAGATTGTTAGACAAATCCATATATTTGAGGCCAAAAAGCTTTCCGAGTCCACTCGGCAACTTTCCTTGTAATTCTGCATAAAAAAACAGGCACGGAGAGAAGTCTGGGACACCTGAGCACCCCAAGTGTACCATTAGTCATGTGACATGACTCATGTCCAAGGTTTATGCGCATACAGGTGTGCTAGAACGTTTGTGCATGTGCGTGCATTTGCACTCATGCATTCCAGAGTGCAGCTCTTGCTCAGCCTTCCTTTAACATGGTCAATGGCCCAACATTAGCTTGCATGACCAAAGTAGTGTCTACAAAAGCATTTTTTCCTCTTGGGTGCAGGGAGTGAACAGGAGCAGGACGTGTCCGAACTCATCAACATGACTTACGATTTGACTGGAGTTGCACCCACGAGACTTTGCTGTACGCACTGAAGTTGGAGCCAATCTGTCCTTGCAGTCCATTAGAAGACAGTTTTAAGCTGGTGAGGTCGCAGGATAAGGAGGGGTGGTCTATGCTTGTGAAGTTGCCCGTCTGTAAACCAAATGCGAAATAGCAACTCTTGTGGTGTGTGCATGTTTGTGTGTGTGTGTAAGTATGTGTTGTGTGTTTGTGTGTGTGTGTGTGTGTGTGTGAAGGGGGGGGGGATGTAACATGCATAAGTAAAGTACAATTTACTTATCGCTCATTCATCCGGTTAACCATTTTGGGCCACTACGCTACAGGGGAGGGAGTTGTGCGGCATTGTATACGGTGATATTCATAGTTCAAGCTTGCAGCATACATTGAGGCTGAATACCTCAATTCAGCATGCAAGGGCGGCTTGGTGTTCAATTAGGAAGGACGGTTTATTAGACATTACACCTATGGTGCTGCCTGGCCAGATAAAGCTCAACAATAGCAAAAAAGCCAGCCCTTTGCTAGCATCTCCCATAAAAGCATGCAGGAGCTCAAAAATGACACATAGGCCAGAAAGATGCACAAACGTATAATATATGCACACACGGTTGCACGCAAACTTGCGCATCCAAGTCACAAATACAAGCAGACAGGCAATTTTTTATGTGCAAAAAATACATGTATGCTTACGCAGGCACACACACACACACACAAACATACATACACCAATCTCACACCTCACACACACGCGCACACACACACACACACACACACACACACACACACACAACACGCAAACACACACACGCATGCACAGGCGAACGAGCGCACATACTTACACACGTTCGCAAGCGTGCAAGTCATTCCAGCAATTCAAATATCAGCATATCCTGGGCAGACCTAAATGAAACTGAACGTAGTAATAACAGCAAGCATGTTACCAATTTGTTGCTTGGAAGGTCTATCTCCCACAAAAACCCCGGGCTGCAATCGCATTGGTCGATGTGGGGCACTTCCTCCTCTGAACATGTGGATTTCAGGCAACATTTGATTCCTTGCCAGCAGCATTGGGCCTGCGAGCACAAAACAAAGCCCAAATTGGAATTCTTAAAAACTTATTGGTTCAACATTAAAGTCAGAGATGTGGTGGATGCTCGTTCTGAAATGGATGAGGGAGAAGGGGAGCTTTAGTTTTCGGAGCCACTTTCATGTATCTCAGTGGTTAAAGAAACGGGTGGTAAGTTGCTTACGTGCTCAACGCCATTGGTATGCCAAAGAAAATCAGCAGCCTGCAACGTTACAGGCTCACTATGCCTGAGCTGCACGAAGTTGGGCAATTAATGAAAATTTTTGTTTACCCATTCAAACCACTTCAGGTACAATTGTTTGTCCCTGGTTACGCACGCATGAGCAAAGGCACAAAAGAGTGCAAGCACTACTGTCTACTTGTGCAAAGAAAGGACCAGGAACGGGGTCCTGAGTATACTTTTCTTCATCAGGTTGCGCATTTCCTTCGCTTGACACGTCGCAAACCTAGCAACTCTGAATTTGAGCAGCACACGGATACAACGCATTTGCAATCAATAGTAAATTGTGTATGTGTGTGTGTAAGTGTGTGTGTGCGTGTGTGTATGAGTGTGTGTGTGTGTGTGTGCATGTTCCCTTGCAGCGTGTTACAGGTTAACATACCGGCATCGCTGTTCCTTGCTGAACGCACTGCAGGGTTGAATTTAGCCAATTTTCCTGTCTGACCCAGGAAGGTCCAGAGAGGGTGTCGTAGAACCTGATCAAGGCGTCTTGCTGGTCAGCGTGCGTGGTGTTCGAGCAACCTCCTTGAGCTGTGTCTGCAAAGAGGAGAAGCTGGACCATGCAGAATGTGAACAGTACTTGCAAACCCCTACTTCCCCCCCGTGTAACCTTGGTTGCTTGGGCATGTGGGCAAACCGTCCGTTTTTCTGCTGTGCTACACCGATTCCGTTCATGATGTTCGTTACATTTTGGAGTTTTTCGCTGCCACAAGTTTCGTATCTGAAAACCGAAATTTGGTAACCGAAATTCGAAGTTGGCAGGAACTAGAGTACACTGAATTTTTCAAAGACTAAATTCAAAGGTAGAATCTACAGAGGGCAACACTTTCCTCTGAATTTTTCAGGCCCACTTGGCGCACTAGCCACTAAGTTGGTGACATCTTGTGTCATCAATCCTTGTGCACATTACCTTTCAAGCAAAACTGGTCAAGCAGTGTGTGCTTTCCGGCAGGATGCAGTTGAATGTCGCCAAGGCTCAAAACAGAATAAATTCTCTGCCATTCTTTTTAAGTAGTCCTGTATTTGCATAGCATTTTGTGGACTGTTGGCTGTTGGTAAAAACCTTCTTTGATTTGGACCTAGATTTGCTGAAAAAAGAAGGAAGCAGAGGAAAGTAACAAATACAAGGGCAACAAGAGGGGCCGAATGGAAGAAAAAAGGAGGCGAGGGGGAAGACCAATGTAAAACGGGTTAATAAGGCGGAAAATGTTGGTCTATGAAACCCACAGGAAGCTATATGTTAGTATATTAAAGCAATGTCACAAACAGCATTGTGCCTTTTTCCCTTTCCAAGGGTTTTTTTATAGGTGCTACAAGTCTGGTGCTACAACAACAATAATTACAACTTTTATATGTTTTACATACGAAGCCTAGCAGTCGCACGTTTTGACTGACGGCTTAACCTGTAAACCTGTATTAAAGCAAGTTGACGCAGCCTAGCAGTCGTTCGTTTTGCCTGATGGCTTAATCTGTAAACTCTATAAAGCAAGTTGGATTTGAAAAGCAGCAGAGAAAGAGAGAGAATCGAAGGAGAATCGCCGGTCAGAGAGCAGTTCCCAGCCTTTGCTCGAGAGAGACTCGACCCTGGCTCAGAACATTATAAGGTGTACTTCAAGTGCTGAGTTTTGTATTGTGCTGTGATTTGCTATGACAGAATGCCCTTCAATTTGCAATATACACACACTAGTGTGTTGTGTGGCTCTGCATCCGTTCATGGGTGGTGCTATTCTCAGCAGGTACAAATGACTTTGAGCCTCTGATGACGCGCTTCTTACAAACTCACCGAACCTTTTTCCACACTGCGGTTTCTAAAGGGAGGAAAGGCCAGGGGGTGGCCATCTTTCTGCACAACAGCATCGTGG
>Ga0307942_1000933_pt1 | contig 22270 bp, 22 predicted proteins | sample OrgLakmetagen175_FD_201846 | JGI IMG/M metagenome (GOLD analysis project Ga0307942, IMG submission 201846) | Saline water microbial communities from Organic Lake, Antarctica - #175 | ecosystem: Environmental > Aquatic > Non-marine Saline and Alkaline > Saline | place: Antarctica: Organic Lake... | reverse complement strand
GACCCATACACCAGCCATGGCGCTGGCATTACCTCCAGTTGAACGTTGCCTGGAGGTAATGCCAGCGCCATGGCTGGTGTATGGGTCACCCCTACCCTGCGAGCTGCGCTGCCATCATCGATAACGTAATCGGGAAACTTTTGAGCTGTTTCTTCGTCAAGCCCGTCTTTCGAAAGAGAGAATGCAACGACAGTAATCCCCGTCTGATTTCTCAGATTTTCGATTATCCCAGTCATTTTTTTGCTGTAGATATCGTCTCCTAGCCAGACCCACAGAGCGCCATTACGTTCGTTCAATCGTTCCGAAAGCTGGTTTAATACGGTTTTCTGGTGTTGCTCAGAAATTCTCACGCCCATTGCGCCGGACGTTTTCCTGGTCATTTCATCAAGCTGCGGATTGTTCATTGAAACTTCTCTCGCATTCACCGCGAACTTGTTGGCCTTATCCATCATCACTCGATGTATGAAAAAGTAGGCAGCAACGTTTTCTTCAGTCGGATCGTCAATCGCCCGGTTGAGTACCTGCTCCATATTTTCCTGAAACCACTCGACTGAAAACGATGGTGGTCCTTTCGGTTCTGCCGGCTCCGACTTTTCTGGTTTCGGTGGCGCCGCTGGAATCGGAGGTATTTCCTTCTCTTCCAGTTCAGGCTCTGGCTCAGGTTCAGGATCGTGATACCAGAACCAGCCTTCCGCACCTTTTCGGTAAAATTCTTGTCCATCGGCGAAAACGTTGGCGGATGACAAGAGCACTATTGCTAAAAGCACAGGTGTTGATATTGGTCGCATCGAGGGCCTCGTCTAGTTACCTTTATTGTCTACCGATTTTTCGATCCCCACTTACCAAAAAACCACCATTTAATGGTGGTTTTTTGTGGGTACGCCTTGTTCTTATGCGGTGGCAGGGAGCGCCTGAGGCCTTCTCGCTTGCATGGTTCGGTTTCTGGAAACCTTGAGATCTATCCCCGTAAGTTCTTTGATGTTTTCGCAAGACCAACAAACTTTGTTTTTCGGCGTAATTGTCCAGGGATAGAGCGCCCCGCAGCAACCGCATGGCCGGAGGCGGATTTCGATCTGGTGCTGGATGTCTCGGGCGAGACACCAACAATGGGAAATTCCGATTACGTGCTCACTGGTGTTTGTAGCTAGATATGCTTCGTACGCTCGCACGAAACCTTGCATATCGAGGTTGTTAAACATTGCATCGCCCATTTCACGATATAGACAATTAATAAATCGTTGAGCAGGAACGCGGTAAGCAGTTTTACGCTGGAGCCATCCCGCAATCCGATTCGGAAGTGGTCCGCCTGGAGGTCTTGCGCCATGGGTATTCTCATACATTTCTTGAACTACTTGCTTTGAAGCACCCGTCATTAGTTCGACAATGCCGCCGCGGGCTTTATGTCTGACCAAATCCCGGGCAATTTCGAGTGTTTCAATATCAGCTTTTCTGTGACGTAATGCCATGTTCAACTACTCCTACTTACCAGGGGTGCCGGATAGCGATTGAATCAGCGATCGCCTGAAGGGTTTTGTCGTCGTCCTTCGATGCGGCAACCAGAGCCTGGTCGAGTATTTCGGCAGGAATTCGGGGTGCAAAAATCATAACGGGCATCTGGGACAGTCGAACAATGGCTCCAACATCCATGGCAGGTAGGGCTTTGACGGTTTGTTCGTTCATCCCAAACTGAATCGACGCTTGGGTTGGGTTCTGCTCTGCTACATCGCGAGCGATCAATAGGAGCTGCTGATTTAGCGCAGCGATATCACGGGGTGTACGTTCATTTTTAGGCATAAATCCCTCCACGGATTTAAGTCTTCATCCTTGAGTATCATTCTGCGTAGTAGGTCCCCCTGGACCAAGCTAATTTCTTTAAACGCCAACTCTGGCGCGCAGGAATGATATCGTCCGATCCAGATGACAGGGTCATCGGGATGCTGCAAGATCTTCGCAAGTAGATCTGCAGTAGCCCGTTTGCATCGATTAACCATCAATTTGAGTTGCGCTGCAAAACTGAATTAAATTAATTTTATGTGGAGGCTACGTAAAGGTCTGTAGGATAAATAAGGCAAGAGTAAACAAATGTAACAAAATATTACAGAGCTTGTAACTCTTCGTAATGCCGCATGCCCAGAAACACGCTCTCCTGGCGGGTATCGACTTCAAGTTTGGTGCAAATTCTGCTGATGTAGGAATGGACCGTTTGCGGAGAAATGTCCATTTTTGTGGCAATGGTCACAGATTTCTGGCCACTGCATAACGCGCGCAAAACCTCGCGCTCTCGCTCTGAAAGGCGACTGAAGACTGAGCATGGAGGGTTTGCGGGATCTTTACTTACCATGATACCCCTTCCCCTTCCCCTTCCCGAAATAATCTCACTCACTCGTTGCATAGTGTCATCAAGCGACTGGTTTAAATCCATGATGGTATGAACGCCTCGAGCAAGCAAAGCTTCTGGCAAGGGATGTGATCCCAATACCACGATTCGAGCACCCGGATACTGCTTAATCAATGGTTCGAGATTTTTGAAGGCCACCTTGTTCAGTTGTTCTATCTCAATCAGGATTATTTTGAGTTTTTGGGTGGTTTGTGCGGTATCGATAAATAGTTGAGTTGCAACGGTTAGTTCAGGTAACTGCTTTTGCAATCCGTGCTCCAGCATATCCAGCATCAATCGATGTTGGTGTATTACAAGAATATCCTGATCCATCCCTTGATCCTCACTATATTTGGAACGTTATGGAGCCCATCAAACGATCGTTCCGTTGATCGATTTTAAGGCTCCCGCTAATCTTTTCAATTTCGTGCAGTGCCAGCAACAAAAGCGCGTTACGGAAATGCATTTCACCATCGCGGGATGCGAGGGGATCCAGATACGAATCGCCAAAACCTCCTCCTGCATCGACGTTCACGGTCAACCGACCTTTTTCCTTAGTAACGTCAAACGCAGGCCCGTGCTTTCCCCTACACCGTTGAATAAGCGTCAGGGTAAAGGCTAACGGGATCTTGTCCCCACGATAGTTGAGCGATCTTTTTCGGGCTCCAGAATTTATTGTCCTTGCTGAACGGAGAAGCTCGAGCGCGAGACGATCATCTTCCTCGACTGATTCGACAGACATCAACCCAACATCAGTCCAGTGTGCGTTGTAGTGTTTTGAGATCCTTTTCACCACATGTCGGTATTTTTCAGCAATATGTGCTGGAATCTTTAATGCCTCACACACTGAGCGGACATCATTCATCCGCTTTTGGCTTACTTTTTCACGCCATTTATCAATCAACTCTTGGGTTTTGTCACCGTCAGCCTTTTTTAGGAGCTGATTTACCCTAGCATCCTTGACCATTTTCACGATCACTTCAGGCTTCCAGGGCTTTTCGATGTAGCCGACAACACCGGCCTCGTTTACACAACGCCGCAGTGGCTCAACGTCTGCATACGCTGTAGTAATCAATAACTGGGTGTCCGGGCAGCGCCGCCGAATTTCAACAAGCACTGAGTCACCGGCGATTTTCGGCATTCGCTGATCCGAGATGATCACGTCGACTTCCAGGCCATTATCGAGAGCTTCTAGGGCTGCTTCGCCACTGATAAACGTGTGGATATCGAATCGATCACCAAACTCCCACTTAAAGACTTTCAGCGCCTGTGGTTCATCGTCGATTAATCCAACTCTAATGGGATTCATTAGCCCTTGGACTCCGTTGCAAATATTTCCTGTTTGGCTCTTTCAGCCCAGATTTGTTTCAGCAAGGACTCCACCTTTTCGTAGACTTCACCCACGTCACAAATTGCATCCACTTTTAAACGATTCAGAGCAACTCTTATGTGTTGAGCCGTTGGCTCAGACATGGCTAATAACGAAATACTGGCGTGTTTACTTTCGATCTCAACTCGCTCCAACCAATCAAGCGGTGGCTCGATCATTACCAGGATGTCGCATTTCGGTAGGGTTGTGCCGTCGGCATATAGGATTTGAACAACGTCTCCAATCCCGGACAAATCTTGCCGAAATATATTCCCAACGGGTTGCGCACATACAATGCGAGTGGTCCATGTTTGCATGGCTGTCCCTGTCCCTGTCCCTGCTTGCGAGTGGTGGGTGGTGGTGGTGGTGACGCAATTCTTCCATACTAATCAACTTTGTGTTGACGCGAAATATTAACAGGTTACTCATCTTCAAATTTGCGCGGTTCGACACGTCTAAATTATCAATGAAACGCTAACATGTTGTTTATCTATCGGTTTCAGGAAAGACGCACACCTATGAGCCATCCGCTTACTGATCAAAGCATACCAAAGAAGGTCAATGTCGCAGGAATGAGCTGTCTTGTTTTCAACGAAGAGGCGCCGGGCACTCCCGTGATTCTGATTCACGGTCTTCTTTGCTCAGTCTACTTCTGGTACCCCAAACACCTGAACGTTTTTGGTAACCGCCCCATCTACTCGATTGCTTTACCAGGACACTACCCTTCTCCATCTCTATCGCCTGGAGAGCGCATTACACCAGACTCCCTCGCAACCGCAGTGCTCGCTCAGATAGAAGCTCTGATCGGCAATCGCCGGTGTGTGTTGGTTGGACACTCCACTGGTGCCCACGCAGCTTTTCTGGCTGCGGCCTCCCGCCCGGAGCAGGTGGATGCCGTCATTTCCATCGGAGGCTCTTTATATGGAAAAGAGGAAGGAGGGATTTACGCGGCGTTTCAGTGGTTGGGTAAATTCGGCTCCTTTGGCCGTTCGTTGATTGCATTCGGCCTGAAGTTTAATGCGCTCTCCGTGGGTGTTCATAAAGTGTTCATGAAGGATGTCGTTGCGGAACCGAAAACATTCTTTGAAGATCCTGATGCCAATCACTATGTCGACTATTACTTCCCGGCTTTGAAGGCAATAAGCGGCCTTTCAATGGCCCGATATTTTGGCGATCTGGTCGATTTAGACCTTCGCCCCTATATGCCGGATGTTTCGGCTCCTACACTTATTATGTCTGGCAATCAGGATCCCTACGTGTCAGTTGGGTCCACTGAGGCGCTCAGCACCACTCTTCGTGATAGCGAGATGGTACTGATCGATAGATCTGGCCACTTGCCGATGTTTGAAAACTGGCCTGAATATCAGAAAGCCATAACGTCTTTCATGGATCGGTTAATGAGCGGTACAGATGCTAACAAAACTTTATTCTAGGCTCGGGCAATTCAGTCCTGCATTCCGCGACCTCAGCCATCTCGACCAATATCATGACAGTTTCGAGGCACAAAACTGGTCGGATCGGGCCTATCTGAATCAGATTGGATGCATTGTCAGCATTGTGATTGTCACTCTTGGCATACCTCTCGACTCCATTGTTTATCCCGAATACTTTGCCGAATTTACAGCCCTTCGTCTTGGAGAGGTGTTGTTTCTATCCATTATGTTTTTTGTCACAACCTTCGATTCCATGCGACCCCACGTATTTAAAATTACGGCTGTTTTTACAGGTTCTGTCATCGCCACCGTCTGCGTGATTATCTATGTCACCGAGGGTGCCATATCGCCCTACTATGCCGGCATCAATCTTGTTCTGATCGGCATTGGTTTCATCATGGGCCTTACCTTCAAAGAAGCCTTTGCCTACAGTTTATTTGCAATTCTGTCATACCTGTTTGTAAGCGTTTTGGCCGGTATCTCGGATGACTCCTGGCGGAACGTCATCATTAATTCCTATTTTATTTTTCTGACGGGCGTCATCGCCCTAATCGCGGCTTACTTCTCCTACCGAATCCGGTTTTACTCCTATGCTCAGGAAATGGAGTTACAAAAAACCAATATGGCTCTGCAGGAGATGGATCGTCGCAAATCAGAATTCATCGCCAACGTCTCCCACGAATTGCGAACACCCGTCGCCGTGATTGTTGGTCCAGCAAAACACCTGTTGGAGCAGCAATCGAATCAGCTGCCGCCTTCAGCCAAAAAAGTGATTGAGCAAATTGTCCGAAACGGCTGAAGATTAATAAAGCTGGTAAACGATTTATTGGAGCTTATGGCGCTGGAGAATACAGACCAGGCCACCGTCAACTACACCCGCATTGATTTAGCCGCCATTTTAAATATCTGTACTGACCAGCTCGCGCCTTTGTTTGGAAGTCACAATAAACGCGTCCTCAATGCCGTTGTGCCGCCCTATAGCGTATGGGTGAAAGGAAACGAAAGTCAGTTAGAGCGTGTCTGTTTCAACCTGATTCAAAACGCTTACAAATTTACAGACCCAGAAAATGGCCAGATAGACGTTGAACTGTGGATCGAAAACGACTGCGCGACTTTGACAGTTCAGGATAATGGCGTCGGGATTGACGCTGAACACCATGAAATCATCTTTCAGCGTTACAGACAGGTCGATGGTTCTACAACCCGACAAGCCCAAGGAACCGGCATCGGGCTTGCGTTAGTAAAAGAAATCGTTGAAGCACACTCAGGGACAGTGTCTGTCGAGAGTCAGCCGGGTTTAGGTTCAACCTTTACGCTTCGGTTTCCACTGGCTCAAAATCAGACCGATGTCGCGGATACGAAAGAAACCGGTCAATATGATATTCGTCGTGACGCCGAAAGTGACTACTTATTGAATTTTGACGTCCGCCCAGATCCTGAGTCGAGCAACAAAACCTACCGGTCAGAGGGAAAACCGCTGCTTGTTCTGGTGGAGGATGAGTACGACATCGCCACAATGATGCTGGATGCTCTTCAAGCTGATTACGACCTGGTTTGGCTCAAAGACGGCGATTCGGCAGCACAGGAAATAGCCTCACTTCGGCCTTATGCGGTTCTGCTGGATCACATGCTGCCAGGTAAAGATGGTCTGGATGTAGCCAGAGACATAAAACGAAATCCGGACATATCTACCACACCGATCCTGCTGGTGACTGCCAACGCCAGAGACACACTGAAGCAAGATTCGCTAGATCTGGGTATCGATGAATTTATTGCTAAACCGTTCAGTTGGGTCGAGTTGAGAGCCCGGGTTAAAAACCTGGTGGGCCGGGCCGATTTGGAGCGAGTGTTAAGCGAACGAAACGACGAGTTGCAGACGGCGATGGATGATTTAAGTCGCTCGGAGGCACAACTGATTCAATCTGAAAAATGGCGGTCGCTATCGAATTTTTCTGGGACTCTAATCCATGAAATTGGGAATCCACTCAACGTAGCGTTGAGTGCACTAAGAATTGCTGTAAACCATAAAAATCCAGATATTCGAGCTGAGGCTTTAGAAGATACGCAGATCAGCCTTGAGCGAATCAGTGACCTTATTGTCGATCTCAAAGATTTTCTTACACCTGAAAACACACCGGTTATGGAGCCCGTGTCTCTTGAGCAGGTAGTGGATCGCGCCGAAGCCCTCCACCGTGCTCGACTCGGCAACGTGACCATTGATCAAAAAGGCTTGTCTGATGTCTTTATCATTGGCAATAAAAATGCGCTCATCCAGATTGTAAGCAACCTCATAGGGAACTCGCTGGATGTTTTCGAGCGCAATGATTCTCCAAATTGCCGTATCAGTATTATCGCCACCTCAATTTCAGGATCTTTTTACCATCTGCGAATCTCAGACAATGGCCCTGGAATAGCTGAGTCTTTGATTCCAACATTGTTTAACCCGTTCCACCCTGGGCCCGACAGTTCCGGTATTGGTATTGGCTTGTCTATCTGCAAAAAGATGGTGGAACAAATGGGCGGCCAAATTCGCTTGTGTGAGAGCGCAAGCGGCAAAGGAGCTTCCTTTGAAATCACACTACCCTCAGCATGAGACCTCGGGTAACTAAAGATGGTCGGCTTTAATCTGAAGGGGCTTTCTATAATCGACAGCGTTGGATTTCATGTGCTGTGGCAGTGTTGTCCACCGATGTTATTCTTCGAGGCGTAGCTGGGTAAGCACTTGATCAAGGATTTCGGTGGGAATTCGGGGTGCAAAAATCATAACGGGGACCTGGGACAATCGGACAATGGCTCCAACATCCATGGCAAGGAGCGTCGCGACGGTTTGTTCGTTCATTCCAAAAAGAATCGTTGCTTTGGCTGGACTATGCTCGGCCAAATCACGAGCAAGCAATAAGATCTGCTGATTTAATGCAGCGACATCACGAGGCGTGCGTTCATTTTTGACCATAAAGACCTCCACAAATTTGCAGATCGACCGAATTAATCATCCGGCAGTAGATTCCCTGAACCGTGGTTCCGTAATAAATCGTTAATTCTGGCGTGTAGGAATGGTATCGTCCGATCCAGCTGACAGGGTCATCGGTATGCTGTGAGATCTCCGCGAGTAAATCTGCAGCAGCTCTAATCGCAAGCCCGGGTACTAAAAAATCGCTTAACTGTTCAACTCTGTGACGATGCCATCCCGCGTTAAATTGCATAAGGCCTATGTCGAGCCGCTTTAGGTTTATGTCTGCGTCAGCGGTAAGCGTATCCAGGTATGTTTTCGCCTCCTGGTAGCTTTTAAATCTCTTCACATCATTTCCGTATCGGATAACGAATGGGTCTGGCGCCGCCAACCCAGAGCCCGCCATGGTGCGACTTTCTTGAAGAGAAACTGCGTAAAGAAGTTCCGGCTTGATTCCGGTACCTTCAGATGCGGATTCCCACATGGTTCCTTTTAGATCAAATGAAGCCCGATCGGTCTGACCTGCCATCAGATAGCCCGAATTTAGTGCAAAACATACCATTGCTGCACAAAGGGAGGACGTCGTTCTCAGAAAGTTTTTCATATTTTAGACCGATAACAAATAAATATATGTTTTATAACGCAAAAACGAGTTTGTGTTTACACTTGCTGCCAGTTACATTTTTTAACATGCTAGAATTATGCCTAAATATTGACTAAAATATAACCTTTAAGTTGCCGAGATGTGACCGTTTATTCAGTTTTTTGCCTTGATCTGGCCCTAGATACTGAACTAAAGCTCCACATTTAGGTTTAGCTAATAAAATTCGACAACTGATGTCAGAGACATATGCCTAATTCAAGAGCGTTTTCCGACGAAGCCAATGTGCCTCGAACTGGCGATGAGGATGTGGCTCACCGGCTGCAATTTTGTGTTTCCATGTTTGCAGATATGACCGCCACTAAAATTGCTGAGGATATCGGCGTTAGCGTAAGCGCCGTTACCAAGTGGCTGCGATACGGTCGGATCACACGTCCACACCTGGTTGATTTCGCGTTTCAATACTCGATAAGCCTCGTATGGCTAATGACAGGGTTGGGAACGGTGCGTGCAACGACCGAGTCTCAAGCGCCAAGTAATTTGCTGCCGGCTTACCCGCTTGAGAACGGCCTATATATGGACTCGGCTGTGGTTTTTGCTGAAGAAAGTAAGCCGATCCATTACGTGCATATAGGGGGTGATAACGTCCTGTACTTTGCAGTGATCGCCAGTGAGCCAGGTATTGATCCTCGACTTGCAGAAGAACACTGCTTTGTTTTCAGCAATAGCCGCGCTGGACTGGAGGCGGGTCAACTTGTAGCGGTCGTAAAGAAACAGGGCGACTCGAAGTTGATGTTGCGGATTGCCGCGGAAATGCCGGATGGTTCTTTCAGTTATATCAGTCGTTCCGACACCCTTCCCTCATTTACCAATGCGGATGTAACGATCGTTGGCATCTGCGTGCGAAGTGAAAATCTGGAGCCGACGTTTTTTTGAGCCGGTCCTGACGTGGCAAGCTGAGCAATTGGCTTTCACGATCTTTCTATTGAGCGCTCAATCCTCTTTTTCCAATTTCTGCGCGGTTTTTCTATTATTTGTGCTTTATGGGCGGGTTTCGGGCGCTTTGGCTTGATTGGTCGCTCACTCCTGCTATAGTCTTTCTATTATTGATTCGATCACCTTGAAAGGACTGCCGCAATATGACTGAAGCTCTTCGGATTAACAGCACCGCCGGCGCGGATGATGTTCAGCTGCTCGCCAAAAGAGCGATGGCACTGGTTGGAAAAGTAAAAAAGATGGCCACTTCACCGGAAACTACGAAAGTGCTGCGCCAGTTCAGTACAGGAGAAGCGTCTGAGGTGACTGGCATTCCAGTTGCGACGCTAAAACGTAAGGCGACTAGCGGAGCATATCCGGCCGGAACGGTTAACTCCCAAAACGGCCACCGCTCATTTTCACTGAAAGATATCCTGGACATCATGGATATAGAAGAGCTTCGCAAACCATACTGCCGGGCGATCGTTGTTGCTATCGCGAACTTTAAGGGTGGCGTGGCCAAAACAACAACGGCGATACATTATGCCCAGTACGAAGCGCTTCGTGGTTCGCGTGTTTTGATCGTAGACTTTGACCCGCAAGGGTCGGCAACCAGCTCCATGGGCTTGATACCTGATAGCGACGTAGGCGAGCACCAGACAGCCCGGGACTTTCTTCAAGGTGACTCCCCATCACTGAAGGTGCAAAAAACCTACTGGCCGAACATCGATCTTATCCCTGCAAATCTGAGTCTGTATGCCGCAGAATTCGAGCTACCTAAGCGGGCTGAACGAGAAGGCCCTGGCGCTTCCTCGGTGTCGGTTCTGGACGCAGGGCTTGAGGCACTGAAAGATCAGTATGATGTGATCGTAATTGATACCCCCCCTGCCCTGTCTTATCTGACCACGAATGCAATTTATGCCGCTGATGGAGTAATCGTTCCCGTGCAGGCAAATATGCTGGATTTCACCAGCTGCAGCCAATTCCTGCGATTACTGAGTGAAACCGTCTCTGATTTTGAGGGGATCAGTGGTTCCTCTAAAAAATGGCAGTTTCTCAGGTTCCTGGTGACGCGGTTTGGAGGCACGGATAGTGAGCAAGCCATTGTCGAGTGGATGCAGACGATTTTCGGGGAGCGAACCATTCGATACCCTCTTTCAAACACAGGGGCAATTCAGGCGGCAGGGCCAGAAATGGTGTCCATCTACGAAGCGGATCCCAGGCACCCAGATCCTGATCGCCGCATTGATCGCCGCACCTATAAACGTGCGCTTAATATATTGAATCCGGCCATGGGTGAAATTTCCGATACGGTGCGTGACGCCGAACAGAAAATTGCCAAGGAACTCACTGATCAGCTGGAGGCTGTCTAATGGCTAAAAAGGACCGTTTTGCAGGGATGGTTGACGATGATGTGATGGAAGCAGTCGATACAGAGGTGAAGCCTTCCGGTTCGCCCGTTACGAAAGAACTTCACCAGTCACACCAGAAAGCGACAGAAGTTATTGCAGGCCTCCAGGCCAGCCTTGAGGAAGAGCGGAGACGCCGAAGCGATCTTGAGTCGCAAATTCGCGATAGCAATGGTTCGGGGACTGATGCGGAGAAGATCGAGAAGGCTGTTGCTGAGGCAAAGCGTGTGAGTGAAGAACGGGAGCAAACCCTGGTTGCCGATCTTGAATCCGCCAACTCTCAGCTTGAGATCTTGGAGCAACAGTTAAAAGATGCTCCAGAGGATGGTGTTTATAAGCTGGACCCGACCCGGGTTCGCCAGTCTAAGTTTGCTAACCGAAGCTTGCTGGCATTTTCTGACAAGCCATTTGACCAGCTTCGTGTTTCAATCAAACGATATAACGGTAACGATATTCCGGCGAAAGTTCGGCCAGTATCTGGTGACCCTGACTTTGATTACGAGGTTGTTTACGGGCACAGGCGCCACAAAGCAACCTTACTGGAAGCTACGCCATTTTTCGCAAAGATTGCTGATATCTCCGATGCCGAGCTTGTTCAGCTCATGCACGTTGAAAACCAGAGGGAGGACTTATCGGCGTTTGAGGAGGCCTTTCAGTTTCAGCAGTGGCTGGCTGAAGGCTTCTATGATGATGCGACCACCCTGGCAGCGGACATCGGCGAATCTAAGAGCTTTGTATCTCAGCGAATGGCGATCATTGATCTTCCCAGGATTATATTCAATGCATTGAAAGACCCGAGACAGCTCGGCATTACGGCCTGGCGGGATATTTGTGTCACGTATCGATCTGATCGTGATGCTGTCATTCAGGCGGCTTCTGATTTTGCGTCGGACAACGATGACCTGGAATTGGCAGATAAGGCAGAGGTTTTCAAGATTTATCGTAAGTTGGTTTCAGGCAATAAACCAAGACCGAAAGAGGTTGAGGTTAAGTACGTGACTCTACCCAGCGGAACGCCCCTGTTTAAATCGGAGAAAAAAGCCAGCGGCTATTCCGTCAAATTCGACAGTACGGGGGTTGCTGAAGACATTCAGCAAGAGGCAATTGAGGAGTTAGAGCGCTTTTTGAGACAAAAGCTTAGTAAGCAATATTGACCGGTAGGAAGCTACCGGTTTACGGCGGTAAACTCTAACATGAATGAGAAGGAACGTTGACATGATCTGACATTTTTAGCCCATAAAAAAACGGCAAGTGCGCCAACACTTGCCGTTTTGCTTTATCCCAATGGCGTATCGAACAGTTTTGCAGCTACCTCGATACTTCCGCGCAATTCAGATCGCTAAATCTGGACTGCAGGGAGCCCTTTGTCATAAGCCCAAAGAGCTTACAGACAATCTAGCCTGTTCGTGCGCCTCGGTCAAGTTTATGCACTGAGGAAACAAACCATGTCGAACCAAGACACTGCCCTACTCGCACAAATCAGTTACCAATCCTATTTTCGCCTCCAGCCGCAGCCCCTTGTGGATCTACTGAACAAACGTGGGATCGTCGGCCGCCCGGCCGAGGTGTTTTGGACTTACTTTCACTGGGGCTTCCAGAACGGCAGCTTCAGTTGCCAGCTCAGCAGCGCCTTCATTGCCAAAGCTCTGTTCACAGATCTACGGACGGTGCAGCGAGCTAACGAGCGTTTGATGGCCGAAGGGCTGATCATGCGTGAGCGAATGAAACGGACTTATGGTACTCACCTGGAGGCGCCAGCTGTAACCACGGTTACGATACCTGATGATGAAGTTCGTAACATGTTCGCATCGTCCCCCGTTCGCCCTAATGCAAGTGGCTCCCGCCCAGCTCAACGAGAAGCGCAAACAAAATCAAATCCGAATGCTGCGGTTCCGGTAACAACTCCTCCACAAGCTGACGCCGAGTTTACTTCTGTAAACTCTTCGCAGTCGCCAGAGCTTTCGGTCACGCACCCTGCTCCGGCTTACCCGCAAGATGCACGGGACCGCGGTGAGCCCGATCGCAAGGAACGACCAGCGCCAGGTAATCTATCCGCTGTAAAGAATGCCCTACCACCAGAGCTCAAACGGCTTCACGATCTCTGCGTGATAAAGGCGACACCCGGAATCTTTAGAACCGAACTGGCAAAGCGTGGCTCCGTGTCTGATGTTGACGCAGCTACGCTCTTGGAGCCAATTATCAAGGTGCTTGAAGTCCGTCAGCGTGATATGTCCGATGCACAATCTAAAAAGCCTTTGTCCGTGCCAAAGGAACGCCGTCAAGTTCCGCCGACCAAAAGCAAACGGATGCCAGATGAGCCACGACCAATACCATCATCAACCTTTGAGTACATCCAGCAGCGCGTAATGCGACTAGCCCATCCTTCGCTGATAGGGCCGACGAAGATGGGTACAATAAAAGAAATCGTGTATTCCATTACCATAGGGACGCTTAGAGGGCTCGACCTTAACCATGCGGTCAATACGGCCGTAAAGCTGATCTGTGATAATCGCTGGTCTCGACCAAAAGGAATGCCTGACGGTTGGATTGCAGATCAATACATTCTGGCTACGGCATGAACGTCGTGTGGTTACGTCAATTTTGTCGAGATCTGCTACGGCAAATCCACCGCACTTTAATAAACAACAAAATCGATATACACGAGATAAACAATGTTGTTGTTACGCCTGTTGATCGCTCAATTCTCAGAAAACAGACCATGTACAGAACTTCGACTTTGTTGGGTTCGGGAAGCGGCAGCCAGGTTGGAGATGGCCGGAAAGGTCACGGCGATCGTGGTAACTGGTCGTGGTTCGATGCGCCGCCGATTCACATAGGCAGAGTTTACGGCCGTAAACTCTGGCAGCAGCGACACACCGTTTTTCAAAAGATCCGATGCGAGAAACTTACCTCGGCTCCCAAGCCTGCTTTGGCGACGTTTCATCGATTACACGCCGGGGAGGCTCTCTTACTGCAGCAATCCGACGGAAGTTTACGACCGTAAACAAATAGGAAGCTAACTGTTTACGATTGTAGACTCTCAAACGAAGTTGGCAACGGTACGGCTCGAATATAGAAGTTCCACCAATTTAATCGGTGCAACCAGACCAAACTTTTAAAGTTTACGGCCGTAAACTCTCCGTACTTCAACCAACCATAAATTGAACACATTGGTTATTTATACAGCGTTGCCGCGCCTTACTAGATTAGTAACACTGAGCAGAACTTACGGGAAAATTACCCATGTATGTAACTCAGATTGTCACCACGAACGAAGAAGCTGTTTTCTACCGGGGCCTTGACGGGCCCATTGATAATGCAAGATCGCAGGGAATGCAGCGATTCGAGGCAGAGCACCCAGGCCAATCTATAATCGACGCTTTCACCTTTACCGAGCGAGAGTATTACTCAATGCATCTTTGCGAGGATCGCCAAGGACTCGGTTGTTGCGAAGTATGCGGAGGCGTTGTTCCTAGATCTGCGTTATACGACGAAATCAATGGAAGTGATTGAGCGAGCGACTCAAGATGACCGAGAGGCATATTGGATTTTGTAGAGTCTCGACAGAATTCCTGGCAAAGTTTACGGCCGTAAACTTTCCGATAGTTGGGGCCGCCTTCAACACAAGTAAATTGACGAGTTCACACCACGAGGCAGCCAGGTTTCAATCAAGAATATCGTCTACGACCGTAAACACGTCATAAACTTTAGAAAGAGGGTAGGGTGGCTAAGTGGACATGGGACCATAAAGCGGCCGTACAGGCCCAGGTATGGTTTCAAGAACAGTTTGGTGTTCGGACATATAACGATGAGGGATTAGGCGCTTCCTAGGCGCCGACCAACGGATTTCAAATCCCGAACTATGGTAAGTGTGCCCAACGAAAAGTCAGACGATATTGTAAAGATCCATAGTTTCATTGCACTGCTGCTTAGAGCCCTCTGCCTCCGTGAGCTGTTCCTGGTCTACTCCCTTTTAACTTGCCTGCTCACTAATTGGCAATGTAAATTAGCCGCCGTGAACCTGTTTTAGTACCGCACATACTTGAAAAAAAATCCAGCTTCTGACGCTTACCCACATTGGTTAACTCCTCTAAGGTGAAGCACTAATGGCGTCGAGGTGAACGCTATTTGGTCGGAATGATGTCTTTCTTCGGCGGAAGCATCGTAACAAGTGTCATTTCCTTGCCCTCAACATCGACTTTGATGACGAATTCCGTGTCTTTATACTCAACATGGAATGTTGCTGGGAAGGTCGTTTCGTCAGTCCAATGTTTAATAGCCGCACCCCAAATACCGGTGAGGTATAACAGGAGTTCGCGGTAGCTGACTCCTTCAGTTCGTGTGAGACCGTAACCGCGCTGAATCATCCTTTGCAGTGCATGAAAACTCACTTTCAACATCGTACGAGATGCGCCGACCATATAATCAACTTTTTCCGGATGAAGCACTTCACTTCGTTTGAACCCAATAACTGACAGGTACAACTGATTTTTACGGGCATACTCAACCTCTTTTTCGGGAGTGCCGGAGCTTAGAAACCAAACCATTACCTCTGCCGTTTTCCTATGATCCGGCCATTCCATTACTTCCCCGTTGCGGTCTAGGCACGCGGCAACGATATCTTTTCTGCTTTGAGGCAGCCTCAGAATCTTTCGCCAACGTCGGGTGTCCGAGATGCCCTCTTTAAACCCCAATTCCTTGAGTGAGCGATGCCAATTCTCCGGCGATGCGTAGTCAATGAGTTCGCGCATGAGTCGATCGGTCTTCAACGCCGCTGTTTGATCAGAGATTACGTACTCAGGCGTGCTCAAAAACGTGTCGGGCTCCGAAATTGTTTTGGCCATGCGAGCATTTCCTTTTAGTAAACTGCTAAATAAATGCCTTTCCGAACCCCATCCTAGCAAGCCCGCAATATCTGACAAACCCCAATGAAGTACCAGCATGGCAGGGTTACAATAAGTGCTTATTCGACAGGTGTGAATGATAGACAGATAGCGATATTTGGAAGAATTTAAAATTGAACGATTTAGCAAGTCACCAATCGCGAGTACACGTTGTCTAACATCTGAACTCTGAAAAAGGTGGCGCGCATCTCAAAACAACACGGTGAAATCGGTCACTATTAACCCAGGATTACTAATAACCAAGGAAGGCTTCCATATGTTTCGTTCCCGCAATTTTGTTCTTATCCCTCTTGTTGCTCTGCTTCTTTCTGGCTGTTCGAAAGGTCCGAGTGACCGTGTAGTCCTGGCTGACTTTCTCGCCAATCAAAACGAAGTTGACCTTGCATTTTTTGGATTGAATTCGTGGGAGCGACTGAATGGCTTTACTCAGGACAATAACAAGTATGTGGTGGAGGGAGTTTTCTATATTAAAGCCGAAATGGATTATAGCGATGCGATGGAATATGCATACCGCATTGGTGGCACGCTAGGAACGTTGCAAGTTAATGCATTAGCACAAAACATCGGCCCCTGGGAAGAAGGGGACGTTGTACCTATGCCAACGAGAGCGACTTTCGTGGATTCGGAGCAAGGTTGGATCGCGATTGACTATGAGCTAATCCAATAAAGCATAGAGACAAAATAATGTCGTTAATCAGCCGCCGAATGGGGATAAAATGAATGATCAAGTTACAGGAGCGGCCACAAGTGGTTTCCTATGTGACTATAACGGCCAACTTATGGTTCCAAGAACATTAAGGCAGCGTTCACTCGAAGCGGTGCTGGAGAGCTATCCTTTGTGTTTGGCGCCACGGCTCCGAGCGTCCTCTATCGCATCATATAGCTCATGTGTTTTGGCGCTGGTATAGATCATGGTCGTTTTAATATCTGAGTGCCCGGCAATCTGCTGAACAAACCTCAGGTCATCTGTATTATCCGCCAGGTTCTTCAGGGCAGTATGTCTTAACCAATGCGTACTAGCGCGGGTAAGGGCGTTGTACTCATCGGACTCTGGCCTCGCAATCGCCGCCGCAGCTTTCATGATGTCCGTCACTATTTTATAGAGACTTTGACGGGTAAGCGGCCGCAGAGTATCGAGGTTTACATTGCCATCTGCTTTAACGGTCCAAAAGCTGGGCGCTAACGGAGTCGATTCATAAAGGGTAGGGTAGGGCGACAAGCCGAGCACAGATCTAAAGCGCGTCATCGCCCGAACGGTCTCAGTCGAGAGCGGCACTTCACGCAGTTTCTTCCCTTTACCCATGATATACCAAACCCAGATTGTGCGATCCCGATGCTTGACTGGCTTGATGCTCCCCATGCCGTGATTCGCAACTTCGGAGACTCTGGGCCCGCAGGTGTGAAATAGCGTGATCAGCCAGTGAGCTCGCTCTGCAAACAACTCTTTTTTGGGGGTGTCTGAGGGTAGGGCGTTCAATGCTTCCTTGACTATATCCCACTGGTCATCATTCAGAGATCGGCTTAATGGTCCGGTTCCTTCATTCCCCACATACCTCGGCTTGCCGCGCAAATCTCCATCAGATTGGCTTGGTGCGATAGGATCAGGTACCGGGTTTGCTCTGATCCAGCCTTTCGCATGCAGATACCTGAAGAGACTTCCAATGATGATCTGGGTTTGTTTGGATGACGACGGGCTTAGCGGTCCCATGAACGGCCGCCAATCCTGAGAGGATCTTGCGTGTCGTCTACTACTAATCCAGGCGTCAGCCGGCGTGGGTTTGCTAAGAAACGCTGCAAACTCCAGGAAGTCCTCAAGCATTAACTCCGATAGGGCTTTGTCTTTCTTTTCCGAAGCCCAGAGCATGAGCCTCTCAGCTTCACGGCGATAGGACTGCGCTGTATTGGAAGACCGACTGGCTTTCTCGGCAATCCACGCAGCAACAGCCTCAGCATCGGTTCTGACGCTAAGCGTTGAGAAGTCCGATCGAAGTGCTCCACGACGGACGGGCAGTAAGCCGAAATTGCCTGGCAATCCCCAGGGGAACATTTCCCGGTCGTCCGGTTCAGACGCTGCAACTTCATCGCCAGAGAGCGTTATCGTGGTAACGGTTTTACTGGAAACTGCTTGCCATTCCTTGTCTTGGCCATCACTGCCCATAGAGCTGCCTTTGCTTGAAAAGATTGCCTTCAACTTGTCGACGAACACTACTTCGAGTGTTCCACGGAATTTGTTCCACCGATTAATTTTCTACTGCTTTCCGTAGGTTACCTACTTTTCAGAGGTCTATGAAGGATATGTTCCACGCTGTCGATCTCAGTCATCCTGGCCATTATAGTCCATTTGCCATAATAACAATAATGTTAAATCAATGAGCCTTAGTGTACTAAATCGTACATACGCTGATATAGTGTACGTACACTAAAAGCAGTTGGAGTTTTTATGAGGTTGCGCCTTGTCCTCGCTTTTCTCTGTCTTACAGTAGTCACAGCTACGGCGTCTGCTGGTAACTACGCATCGTCGTTTCGTAAGGCGAAAGAGATTGCCCGGGAACAGATTTACTTTGACCAGAACCGTGGCCGCAGCGGCTCGGTATATTGCGGATGCGACTGGGAGTGGAAAGGCGAATCAGGTGGGCCCGTGGACTGGGCATCGTGCGGCTACCAAGTGCGAGCACAGGAGCATCGAGCCGTACGCACAGAATGGGAACACATCGTTCCAGCCTGGTTGCTTGGCCATCAAAGGCAGTGCTGGCAAGTTGGTGGTCGCAAAAACTGCGTGGCCACTGATCCGTTGTTTCATGACATGCACGTAGATTTACACAACCTGACTATCTCCATCGGCGAAGTGAATGCTGATCGTAGTAACTATCGAATGCTTCCTGCCTCCGGCGAGCCGCCGCGTCATGGAGCCTGCCCGTCCCGAGTGTCATTCAAGGATCGCCAGTTTGAGCCCCGGGACGCCTCTAAAGGACTTGTGGCTAGGGTCTATTTCTATATGCACGATCGATATGGCTTGCCCATGAGTCGCCAGCAAGAGCGGGTGATGATGGCGTGGAACCGGCAGTATCCGGTCACTCGCTGGGAGGTGGAGCGGGCCCAGAGAATCGATGCGGTTCAAGGCACACGCAACGACTTTGTTCTCGATAGCCGGGATTGGGCTGCCGGATACAAGCCTCGTGGTGAAGGTTTGCGCGGTACCGGCCTAAAAAGCGGTAATAAGCTCTCACCTCAAAGCGAAGAGCCTGTCATCGGGAACACAAATTCGGACATCTATCACCTGCCCGGTGGTGTCTGCCCCAGCTATAACCGTGTGGCGGAGCGTAACCGGGAATACTTCCCTACCGAAGCGGCAGCAGCGGCTGCAGGCTACCGAAAAGCGGGCAATTGTGGATGAAAAAATCAGCAATCACATACGACGAAGTGGTTCGGGCAGCCATTCAGATCCTGCGCGAAGGTCAGAACATCTCAAAACCGCTGATTCGTGAGCGTCTTGGAAACCGCGGTTCCCATACAACAATCCAGAAACACCTGGACGGCTGGCGTGAATCGCTGACCACTTCCGATCTTGAAGTCTTGCCACCGTCAATGCCGCCTGAATTGATGCCGCACATAGAGGCGCTGTGGAACGCCTCAACGGCGATGGTTGAAGATAAGTTGGCGAGCGAATGGGTTAGTGCAAAACAGTCCGTAGAGGACGCTGAGAGAGTCCGGGATGTCGCCCACCTTGAAAAAGATAAATGGAAGGACTTTGCCCGGGACAAAGAATCTGAGCTAACAGGCCGTGAATCCGAAATTGTCCACTTCAAAGAACGTCTGGCGTCACTTGAAGACCGGCTGCGTATTCGGGATCAGGAGTATCAGGCTGCAGTTGATCGGTTGACCGAAAAAGATAGAGCTATCGAGGGCGAGCGTGATTCCATGAAGCAAAAAATTGAGCTTCTGGAGTCCCGCCATACGCAGGCAATGAAGGCGGCTGAGTCGCGGTGGGACGCTGAGATTGAAAAGCTGCAAGAACAGACGGATGCCGCGAAAGAACGTGCTCAGCTGGAGATTCGACGGTCGGACAGCCATGAAGTCTATTTCTTGAATGAAGTGGCCAAGGCCCGCGATGAAACAGATCGGGTTCGCGAGAAGAGTGAACAGGAAGTTAAACGGATAGAGCAGGAACTCACGATTACTCGGAAAAGAGAGGAATCCAGCTCAGTCAGGCTTGGGCAGATGGAAGAGCGTCTAATGGCTACTCAGGATCAAGCCGATGGTCTGACAGCAGACAAAGAGGAGTTGCTCAGCGAGCTTGCTACGGCCAAAGAGGACAAGGCCAGACTGGAGAAGGAAAACCTAAGGCTCAATCAAGCAATAGAACAAAATGGAAAGGAAGAATAATGCAGTCTAAGTGCCGTGGGAGTGGCTGAATTCGAAGCAGAAACCGGGACTTTTGGCATACCATGTAAAGAGCGCAGGGAGGCCCGGGATCGCTAGGTGCCACCCGGGGAACTCACCTTGCCAATTTAATGACCGAAAGGATCATCTCCGCCAAGTAGGCGATGGATAACTCGAACGATCAGCAGCAAACGAAATGTCCACCCAATCGAATCGGTTATCCACTCCCACCAGGAACGTTTGCGACGGTGTCTAAAAGAGGGTTGGCTGACAAACGTGAAAAATTCCCCAGAAACGCTCGCAACCTATTGAAATATAATTTTTTTTGACTATGGTTTTTAACCTCATTCATCTTCGGGGCTCGTCCGATCCTTGGACTGCCCTTGAGGGGCAAGCTCGGCAAGTTTCAAGTCAAATAGCTGCTGCCCTACCGGGCGCCTCAGATCCAGCGTGTAGTCTCCGAAACGATTGATATGATGGGTTCGATACGGCGATAGCGCTTTCAGGACGTCTTCCGTTATTGCGATTCCTTCCGCTGCCATTTCCCGCAACACCCGACTGAGGGATTCAACGTTGTGTAAGATCAGCATATTGGCCACCAGGTGATTGGAGCAGCGGCTGCAGGACAAACTACGGCAACTGCTCAGGAAATCCCGTGGTCGCGCTCTGTGATATACGATAACGCAGCTAGCAGCCTGTCGGACTTTCCGCATTTAACACCAGATAATTTTGGCACCAAATTGACCACGGATCCGCCATGAGCAACTTCCGTTCTATCGACCGTTACACGGCCTATCTGCTTCCACCGTCCGTTGACGATTGGTTACCCCCAGGACCATTTGGTACGTTTTATCGTCGAGGTGGTAGACGGCCTTGATTTGAGCTCGATGGCGGGCGCGGCAGTGCCGCCTATCACCCGTCGGTGCTGTTGTCACTGTTGATCTATGGCGACGCCACCGGCGTGTTTTCCAGCCGCAAAATCGAGCGGGCGACGTATGACTCAGTGGCCTTCCGCTTCATTGCAGCCAGCTCGCATCCCGACCACGACACGCTGGCCGCCTTTCTCGACGAGTTGGCCGGTCTGTTTGTTCAGGTTCTCGACGTTGCGCAGGAGATGAAGCTGCTCAAGCTGGGCACCATCAGCCTGGACGGCACTAAGGTCCACGCCAACGCATCGCGTCACAGCACTCTGTCCCATGGCCACATTGAGAAGATCGAAGCCCGGCAAAATAAGACCGGCAAGAAGCCGGGCGGGACGCACCGCCTATGCGTTGCGCAAGCAAACGGTCGAACCCGTATTCGGCATCATCAAATCGGTGCTGGGATTTCGTCAATTATCATTACGCGGACTGAACAAAGTGAGCGGTGAATGGGCACTGGTTTGCTTGGCCTGAAATCTGAAACGTATGGCTGTGCTACGTCCGAAATCCGCCCAATGGGCATGAAATGCGAGAGAATTCGCTCGTTTTGAGATTATTGGACACTGACGATCGCAAATATGCACCATAATGACGCAAGCTATGCCGAGGCAGGCGGTATCAATGGCCTGCGGACGCTAAGTCCGACAGGCTGCTAGGTCTGGAATATGCAGCAGGTAGCTTCGATTTCTAGGGATTCACCAAGTGTAGCGATAGCCCAAATCAAAGGCGCTGACGTCTTCGCTGGTGTCATAATTGAAACCGATGCTGTGATGTTCGTTGAACCAGGCAGCGGCGCCGAGCGACAAAACACCCTCCGAGTCTTCTTCATTGGGGTTCTGGGGATTATCCGTCCTAAAAAGACATAATCCTCTACAGCCTTTATCAACCGTGGCCTCCAGAGGGGTATTAACTTTCTCTTAATCCTTAAGTTGTCCCATTCGGTTATGATGCT
>Ga0307942_1000932_pt1 | contig 22283 bp, 24 predicted proteins | sample OrgLakmetagen175_FD_201846 | JGI IMG/M metagenome (GOLD analysis project Ga0307942, IMG submission 201846) | Saline water microbial communities from Organic Lake, Antarctica - #175 | ecosystem: Environmental > Aquatic > Non-marine Saline and Alkaline > Saline | place: Antarctica: Organic Lake... | reverse complement strand
TCTCTCTCTCTCTCTCTCTCTCTCTCTCTCTCTCTCTCTCTCTCTCTCTCTCTCTCTCTCTCTCTCTCTCTCCCCCCAAAATCTCAAATTCCCACTTCAGATTTGAATGTGGGATGTGTGAAGCTATGAGGAAAGTACCCCTCACAAGCCTGTCTGAATCAAACTTTTGCCCACACATTGCAGATGCTGTACAAGCCAGAGACTATAGGCATACAAGCATGGGAAGTGGCCTTTGAGCCTGTAGCGCATGACGGAATCAGTACGCACGTGTCCAGGCCGGAAAGGCGTGTCGTAAACGCTGAAGGTTTCCGGCCACGTCTGAATGTCAGCCAGGCTTCCATTGACTTTGGCACACGCATTGTGATCAGGTCTAACCAAATCAAGGTAAGTTCAAATTGTCGTGACAAACGAGACCCCTTGATGGTTTCCTTCTCCATGCAGTGAAATAGCTTGAACTTGTTTCCAACCTTCTATATCAAGCTACAATTCAATCAATAAACGTCCCTGTAAATGACGCTATGCCATGCACAGTAGCAGCAAGCATTGTGTTTCACAGAGAAAGTCAGCCCCATGCAAGCTTGAGCTTTCTATCAATCGCTGCAATTCCGCCTCTCAGCATTTTTGGCTTCTAACAGCCACACACGTATTTCTCTCTCCCCCTTTGTGCAGGCACCCTACTCAATGAACATCCTGTTGCGCAGCAACGAGGAGGAACTGATGGACGTAGTGTTTGGGGACGACCTAACCGCTGAAGGGGCCGTGTTCAAGATCGTGCCACATCAGCTCAGCTTGACGCCAGGTCAGCATTCCGTTGTAAAATGAATCATACACAAAGGAGAATAGTCATATATGACAATGCTGTCTGGGCTGTCTCAACAGGAGATGTCCGTGCAATTAATGACTGCTATTCCTTTGTGTTCTCTCAAGAAAATTCAAACCAACATGTCATGACATTCAAATGGCTATATGGCTATATGCGTGTTTTGTGTGTGATGGTACGTGCAGGTCAGGCAGAGGAGGTCAAAGTGCAGTTCTGTCCACGAGACTGGAAGGCGTACGAAACCAAAGTGCCAGTGTACCTGGGGGGTGACAAGACCAAGCCATACATGAATTTGGAGGTGAGCGTTTAGCACACGTAGCAAGAACAGTTCTGTGGCTTGTGTGCATTTGTTGCATTTGTTTGAATGGCTGCGTACAGTGCAGTTGTTTGTATGCCTGCGTACAGTGCAGTTGTTTGTATGCCTGCATACAGTGAGTTGTTTGTATGCCTGTGGACAAGTGCAGATGTTTGTATGCCTGCGTACAGTGCAGTTGTTTGTATGCCTGCATACAGTGAGTTGTTTGTATGCCTGTGGACAAGTGCAGATGTTTGTATGCCTGCGTACAGTGCAGTTGTTTGTATGTCTGCGTACAGTGCAGTTGTTGTATGCCTGCGTACAGTGCAGTTGTTTGAATGGCTGCGTACAGTGCAGTTGTTTGTATGCCTGTGGACAAGTGCAGATGTTTGTATGCCTGCGTACAGTGAGTTGTTTGAATGGCTGCGTACAGTGCAGTTGTTTGTATGCCTGTGGACAAGTGCAGATGTTCGTATGCCTGCGTACAGTGAGTTGTTTGAATGGCTGCGTACAGTGCAGTTGTTTGTATGCCTGTGGACAAGTGCAGATGTTTGTATGCCTGCGTACAGTGAGTTGTTGAATGGCTGCGTACAGTGCAGTTGTTTGTATGCCTGTGGACAAGTGCAGATGTTTGAGTGGCTGCGTACAGTGAGTTGTTTGAGTGGCTGCGTACAGTGCACTTGTTTGTATGCCTGCGTACAGTGCAGTTGTTTGAATGGCTGCGTACAGTGCAGTTGTTTGTATGCCTGTGGACAAGTGCAGATGTTTGTATGCCTGCGTACAGTGCAGTTGTTTGAATGGCTGCGTACAGTGCAACTGTTTGTATGCCTGCGTACAGTGAGTTGTTTGTATGCCTGTGGACAAGTGCAGATGTCTGTATGCCTGCATACAGTGAGTTGTTTGAATGGCTGCGTACAGTGCAGTTGTTTGATTAGCTGCGTAAAGTGCAGATGTTTGTATGCCTGCGTACATTGAGTTGTTTGTATGCCTGTGGACAAGTGCAGATGTTTGTATGCCTGCGTACCTAGGATCAACAAGATTGAGCTGCACAATAATCCTGGTGGTTTGCAATCATCGCTGTACAGTGCCATTAGTTTACAAGCACTGTAAACACAGGGAAGTGAAGCCTGTCACCGACTTTGTGTGCATTGATGAGCATAACGCAATAGCAGTAGCTGTCATTGGCGTCATAGTAAAAGGGCCGAGCTTCCTTTCATCAACATGTTGCATGCATGCAAATACCAGCAATGCGTGTCTCTTAATCTTGTGCCAACTTGGCAACCACTCCCGTACCCAATTCCTGCTCCTGCAGATCTGTGGTCAAGGCCAGCATCCTCGCCTCTCTTTTGACATGAGGGAGTGCCTACTACCTGCGGTAATTCTTTTTGCTTCAAGTTAAATTGGTAGAAGCTGCTTACGTATTGTTCACAAGGTCAGGCACTGGCTGCCAAGCCTGGCTGCTACATAGCATTGAGTAGTTTGATGAGTTTGCGTGAGCTTTGGCATGGCTTATTTTTCCAGCCCTGGCTGCGTTGAATTCTAAACAATTGAGTAATTAGATAGCCCATGCGGGTTTATGCATGAGGAGCTTTCTCCCTCTTGTTGGTATGCAAACCAAACAAACTCATGGACGACCTGACCCCTGGCATCGACCAATTCAGCCAAAGTTTGAATACAAATATTCGACAGCTGATGCAGAGTATATGCCTTAAGTGGTACACTTGGGGGGGGAAAGTAGTTTAACAGCTGGGACGCTGGGGTGTCGACACTACCACACACCACACCACGAGCAGGTGCCTCTGGGCATGAAGTCTTGGGCCACATTTCACATCGTAAACGACGGGTATGACAACTTGGAGCTGCGCTTCAGGCTCCCTGCGGATGAGAGCCACCTCCCCATCAGCATCGACTTTCCTGAGGTGAGTTACAGCAGAGATGTGCATACAGCAAATCATGTGGTAAAAACAAGCAGGTGTTTCAGGTGGCATGCACGAGGCAGGTGGTGCTGGAAAGCCACGATGGTGTTGCTTCCATTCAGCAGCGATTTTCCTGAGATGAGTTACAGCTGAGATGTATGAGGGAGGGGGTGTTGAAAAGCCGCGATGGTGTTGCTATCCTTGTCAAAAACCTGGACACTGGCCAAGAGCTGGCCTTGAGCACGTGCAGATGCGTGATAAGAATGTAACACAGTGTGGTCAATGATTCTACATTTCAAGAGTTTGAGGGTGGGATCAAGCCAGTGACCCAGCTCCATCTAAGCATGGGAAATTTCTTTTGATAACAACTGCTTTAGCTGATACGTTTACATAGCATTTTGCCTGATGCGGCACAGGAAGCAACAGCTCCCTTGCTAAGGCCTTCACTCTTCTTGTGTACTGACAACGGCAGCAGCAGCGGAACGAACACACACGCGCTTCCTCTTGCTTGCTCTACCTCCTGCTCACGTGCTCACGCTTGCTAAGGCCTTCACTCTTCTTGTGTACTGACAACGGCGGCAGCAGCGGAACACACACACACGCGCTTCCTCTTGCTTGCTCTTACCTCCTGCTCACGTGCTCACGTTCTGTTTCACGCTCACGCCGTAGGGCAACCTCATAGGCCTAGCAAAGGAGCGCCTCCCTGTTGTGGTGTCCTTTGAGTCCAGCAAGCCCATCTCCTTCACAGCAAACATTGACTTCATGGATGAGGAGGGCAACCGCTACTCCATACCAGTCACCGCATGTGCAGACAACTGCCTCATCACAAACCAAGCATTTCTGGAGGTGCGCTCGCTTGTTGATGAGTGTAGGCGCTTATGGATGGAGTTTGTTGCCACGCTTGCATTATTAATGTGAGTGAACCTGCACGCAACTGTGCGGCGCGGCAAGAGCGTGACCTGTTCAGCAGTCTGTCGAATTGTACACACAACTGTTTGCAAGCCTTGCGTGCAAATGCCTCATTCCTGTCATCTGCCCATTCACCTGCTCAATCCACCTGTAGTAACAAATGCCCACCTGTAGTAACATATCCGCCTGTAATAACGTATCCACTGTAGTAGCATACCCACCTGCAGTATCATATTCACCTGAATTAACATATCCGCCTGTAGTAATATATCCACCAGCAGTAACATATGCCCACCTGCAGTAACATATAACATATGCCCACCTGTAGTAACATATCCACCTGCTCAATCCACCTGTAGTAACAAATGCCACAATGAGCTGACTGCTATGAATCACACTCTCTCCCTCTCTCTCTATCTCTCTCTCTCTCTCTCTCTCTCTCTCTATATATATATATATATATATATATATATATATATCCCTCTCTCTCTATACATATATCCCTCTCTTTCTCTCTGTCTCCCTCTCCCTCCTCTCTCTTTTTCTCTCTGTCTCCTTCTCCCTCCTCTCTCTCTCTCTCTCTCTCTCTCTCTCTCTCTCTCTCACACACACACACACACACACACACACACACAGACACACACACACACACACAGACACACACAACACACATACACAACACACACTTTCAGGCCAACGCCACACGGTTGGAGCTGACAGCCATGGACCCGTCTTCTCCAATCATGCTCAAGCCCATGCCAGTGAAGGGTGAAAAGGGTGGGGTGAGCGCGGCACGCTATGAGCTGTCAACTCCATCCACAGCACTGGGTAGTGCTAACCCTTCAAAGGCCATCGCACGCTACCTGGAAGCAACTACTGGGTGCGTCAAAGCTGGGGCTATGACGTGTATGTGTGTGTGCATATGTCTATGTGTGCGTCTGGAGTTTACTCCAAGAAGCGTCGTAAACATGTGAAGTGCTTTGTGCGGGTCAGAACATCTGGTTGCGCGTGTGAAGAGAGCTCTGGTTTGTGGATGCAATGTCTATGTGCATACAGACGTACATGCACAAACGCGCACCAACACACACACACACATACACACAACAGGAGATCACTAGACAAGCTTCACACACAGCTGCTGGCCAGTAGAGGCAAGCTGCTGGTAGAGCTCGTGGAGTCTTTAGGGGGCAAGCCAGTGCCAGGCAAAGTAGGCAAGCTGTCACCCAACAAGAAAGACGCAGCAGGGCAGCTGTACGGAATGTTTGACTCGACCCTTGGTGAGTCCTTCTTGTGAGTCAACGGCTTAGCTGCTAGAGGAATTGATGGTCAAGCAGGGGTTTTTGATTTCTGTGCCTTTTTGTGTTTGCTTGGCGGTCAGGCTCATGTGCTGAAGCGCCCATGATGAAAGTCTGATACGCTGACAACACAAAGCCACGCAGCGTCCTGCTTCCTTTCCGCTGCAGAGCCAATTGTAATTAGGCTTTTTTGGGACTGTGTTCGGTGTGAATACATTCAATTGAGAGTTCTTTCCTGACGTCAGGTCTTTGGGACTGCGTTTTGTGTTGAATACATTCAATTGCGTGTTCTTTCCTCACTTCACAGCTTTCCTCAAATCCCATGGGGCGCTGCTGAATGCTGTCAAGCCGGAGATGCTTCTTGACCATGAGGACTTTGGAAGGTGGGGACAGGCAACCTCAGAGCACCACCTTTTCTGGCTCAAACAGTGATGTAGTAGTTGTGCGTTTAATATGCTTAGGGTTGGCCAGAACCGTATATATACAATGTATATGACCGTATATTCGGTGATTTCCCTGCCAAAAATACCGTGTATACACCGTATATATATGGTTCCGGTCGACCCTAATTATACTCATGCGTGATGTCGTAGTTCGTAGTTGTGCAAATACTATGCTCATGCGTGTCCCCAGCTGGAGAAGAATCATAGCTATGTTGAAGTTTGGGTGGCTTAAGCCTCGTCAGGCAATTCTACTGCTGTTGCCATGTCTGGAGGATGTGAAGGAAAACTGTGTCTAGGCCCCTGTCTTGTGCATTCATCCTTCAGGATGCCCATCATAAAGTAGAAAAGTTGCAGTGCCTGTTTATTCCATGAACGTAACGCAAGGAGCGTCGCATGAGCAATTGTCAAGGACGCTTGTTCCTCACCCAACTCACGACCTGGAACCCACTCCCATTACTAAATCACAGCATTGGAAACGTGGATGAGCTCGTGTTTTTGGTTGCATTGGGATGATGCAAAGTGCAAAGTGTGTTTGTGCACACAATGAGAGACTCACTCAATGTGTGTCATGTGTTGCAGGGTGCTCAACACGCGGAGCAACAAAGCAGCTGAGCCAGGAGAGCTTGAACAGATTGACATGTGGGAGGACGTGGACACAAATTTTGAGACGGTCAGCATGCAGGCCTGGAACACCCTCATTTCCCAGGTGCGTGTTTTTGTTGGCGTGTTGCATTCGTAGGCGTGCCGTGGTTTTCAGATCCTAAATCCTGATCTGGGTAAGCCTGAATTGTAAACATGAGCGAGTCACACCACCAATTCAACTTCTGTCCCTATCTTTCAAAGTCAGAGCTTTCTGCTAGAATGCTCTTCTATCACTGAGGCACTACTGTGATTCTGTGATGTGACATGACTGCTTTTGAGCTTCAAAGCGTTGCATCATCACCTGTGCATTGTCCAACATCTAGATTTCCTTGCACTCAAGCATGCCCCCTGGTAATTGTAGTCAGGCATACTGTGACCAAACCTCCACATAATGTTGTACAGGAGTACAAAATATGTGTGTTTGGACAGGTCACGCCCTGCGCACGCCCCTTGGTCGAAACCCAAAAGTTGGTTATATGTTTATAACCGTAATACCTGTACGTGCCCCCTTCTATTCCCACAGGTGTTCAAGGTGTTTGTGCTTGGACGAGTCACACTCAAGTCCTTCAAAGCATTGCCTGGCCTAGACACAGACTCGCTTGCTGGTCACAGGGCATCGCTGTCAGCAGATCCCCTCTCTGCCTTCAGTGAGTGGAGCAGTTACTTGAGTAGATAGCGTTGCGCTTTATGCAACAAGCAGCTTTGTGTAACGCATTGTGTCTATAATTGTTTATGCTTGCACCACTGCTATTCCTACTTGCTTTCCATCTGCTATTCCTGCATGCTTTCCATCTGCAATTCCTGCTTGCTTTCCATCCTGCATCCTTTTCCTCCGTTTTGCATATGAAACCAGAAACTCACACAGCTCTTTCTGGGTGTGACACGTCCACCATCGTTACTTTGATGACTTTGCGCAAACATTGCTTTTTGCGCCCCTTTCATTGCAGACCCCACCCTGTCTCCCAACCCGCCCCAAGTAACTCTACCAGTTCCCCCAGACTCTGCTCTCGTGGGATCAAACATGTACAGCGTGGCAGAGTCATGCCTGCTGGCTTGGGCCTCCATACACTTTAAAAAGGAGTTTGGGAGCAGGGGTACAAGGTGTGCACAACATCAGGTGTCCAGTTGCGTTAAGAATCTGCAGCTATGTAACGTATAAAGTAACTTGCAGAGCCACAAGTAATTACCAGTACAAGATCCGCTGCATCTTGGTCCCAGTCCCAGAAATCCCAGCACCATTCTCATGTCGTTGACAATTGCGTATTGCTGCCTCAATGGAATTGGTGTCATCAATGCTTTCCTTCCATCATCATCATCATCATCATCATCAGCTGTCCAGCTGTTGTATCTCCTCGCATCCCTCATTTGTAGGGTTGGCCAAGAACCTTATATATACGGTGTATATACGGTATTTTGGGCAAGGAAATCACCAAGTATACAATTATACGGTGTATATACACAGTTCTAGCCAACCCTACTCATTTGCCATGGTTGCTAAGACGTCTCTCGTGTTCTTCAGCTCCTGAACAGGCTTTTACCTTTGCAGGACCACACATTAAAGCACCTATCTGCGCACCCCAATCAACTGCAAGCACCAGCACTCCACACTCAGGGGAGCCTCACATAATTCCTGCCTTGCACCTGCCTTGCAGGCTCGTCAATTTTGAGAGCGACTTCTCTGACGGCCTTGCGCTGTACTCCTTGCTGGTGGGATATTGGCCGGCCTACGCATCCAAAAAAATGGCTCTGCACACAAGCACAGATCTCAGTGGTCCAGACCGTCACGACAATGCGGAGCTCATTGTGCGCTTGCTAGCGGTGAGGCTGCTGCAGTTCGTTTTGGTGAATGAATGAATGGCTCATTGGTTTTTATAGGGTTGGCCGGAACCGTATATATACACCATATATGGCAGTATATTTGGCAATTTTCCTGCGAACAATACCGTATGTACACCGTATATATATGGTTCTGACCAACCCTAGTTATTTATCAATAACCCCTATTAGCCCTGTGGGACTATGACATTCAAATGCTTGCCAAAGCGTAACGCGCACAAAAAGAGGGAGTCTTTGCTGTTTTGTGCTCTCTTTTGTAGGCTAAGCACTCCAGTCATTCAAATGCGTAATGCTGAGTCGTGCACGTGCCTATGTCATGTTATGTTTTTAACGTAGCATTGTTGAACTTATAACGTAGACCAGGTTGCCCTCCGTGATTTAGAGAACTGCTGCGGCTGTGGCATTACCGTGTGGTCGTAGCCCTGCATGTGCGGAAGTAGCTGTGCAGAAACAGACATGCTCAGGGTCAGGGGCATGCGTGCCCTTGTAGGTAGTAGGAGTTGGATGCTGAAAACACAAGACCATTGCATTGGTATGTTTCAAGACCTTGGATGCCTGCAAGGATTGGTAGAAAATTACCTGTGGAAGGTAAATAGATGACGGCATTTGTTTTGAATCGTTGTGTGCCACATTGTACGCTCAACAGGACCTTGGACTTCCGTACGGAGTGTCTGCTCGACACATCGCTGAGCCTGAGGCCAAAGAGATGCTGGTGCTGCTGCTGTACTTATACCAGGTGTGGGTGTGGGTGAGGGTGTGCATACATACGCATGAATGTTTCATATTTCATACTTTTCAAAGGCCAAAGAGATGCTGGTGCTGCTCATGTACTGGTACCAGGTGTGGGTGTGGGTGTGGGTGTGCATACATACGCATGTATGTTTCATATTTCGTATTTCTCAAGCTGCTAATATGCTCGTCACTCTCCGATTTTCCTGACATGCACACTTAATATAAGGAAACACACACACACACTTGTCTCATGCATGTAAAGTAGTTTGTGTTGCAGCACTCGCACATGTCACAGGTTACGACCAACACCTGGAACCATCAAACGATACTAAATTAGCTCTCGTTCACTGTTCCTGTGCAGACCCTTCCCCAGTTTGTGCCTCGGACAACGATCACGTTCACCTGCAGGCTTGGAGAGATGCAGGTGCGCATGCTCTCAGACGAGTCCCAGGATTGTCCTGTTGCGTTAAGGAAGCTGTGTGAATGATGTGCTGGGTGCTAAGGGAATAACGCCATTGTGACATTCAATGTTAAAGAAAGAGCAGCAAAATTCTTGCAAGCTGGGAGCGAGGTGCAGGTGTTTAGTTCTAGTGAGTCGCAGGTGACTGAATAGATGAAATTTGAAGAATGAAGTTTGAAGAATGACGAAGTTTGACAGGTGCAATCATGAGTGATTGTGTGGGTTCACTAAATTCCAGATTTTACTATTGATAGCTTTCAAGTGCTTGTGTGTTTGTTGAAGCCCTGACTAATCATGTCATGAAATATAGGAGCTGGCCCTGGCGCGTCTTGTTCAAAGGTAAAGATCTCACGGCCACTTGCAGGCTTAAACAAGCTGCACTTGTTAGCTTTAGATTGCTGGATTCTAGCTGTACGACAGACGTGCCACGTGCTGGGACCATAAGAGCTTCCTAGCCCACGTTATGTCACACATGCTTGCTGCAGGTCAAGGTCCTAGAACTGATCGACCTTCCAAGACGGCCATGTGCAATTGATGTGTCAAGTGTAGGGTTGGCCAGAACCGTATGTATACACCGTATATGACCGTATATTTGGTGATTTCCCTGCCAAAAATACCGTATATACACTGTATATATAGGGTTCTGGCCAACCCTAGTCATGTGCTGGGACCATAAGAGCTTCCTAACACATATTTCACCTCTCATGCCTCTGCTGCAGGCCAAGGACCTAGAGCTGAGCAACCCCTCTAAGAAGGCCATTGCCTACACAGCACGCCTTCAGGGCCACTCGGACTTCTCAGTGGATGCGTCCATTGTCCACATTGATGCAAAGGTGTTTGTGCACGTGGGCGCTTACGCACTTGCGGATACGCACACACAGAATGATTTGGGCACACAAACTTGTGCGAGATGTTTTGTATGTGATCAAGCAGCTTGCGCGTGTGTCAAGCTCAAAACGGCATCAACAAGGCTCCCAGGCGTGATCATTTGCTCAGGCGTGTGCACACAAGAACATATACAAGTTCATGCACGTATACTTGCGCATGCTCACACACTAACACGTGCACATACACACAAACTTTCTTATAAATGCACACACACAGGGTACAGTGCGTTTTCCCTTGAAGTGCGCTCCCACTACCAGTATGCCTCAGGATGCGAGGTGAGGTACAAGGGATGAGGGGCGATACGAAGAGGGCCTGGGTCACAAGTACATTTCGTATAGTGCGCAAGCTCTTGCGTGCCACTGCTTCTAATTGACTAGCGATTGTACCGCAAGGCACAGCACAAGCAGGAAACAGGCACAAATGGTGATGCGTGAGGGGAAGAAAGTTGTACAGGGAGGTGAGAGGGAATGAAACGCCGGCCAAGTGAGCGCTGGCCAGCCCTCTCATCATTGCCGGCCAAGTGAACCCTGCTGCAAAAGTAGACTACATATGTGCCATACCTACTTTCTGTGCACAGGCTGGTGCTTATGTCTAAGCAAGACGGTGGAGGAGCTCATGCTGCCACTTTGGTGTTCCTGCTCAGATCCCAGGTAGGTCCTTGAGCCCTCTTGCTGCTCTGTTCGAAAGCAGGAATCTAATGATCTGGATTTTGCCTTGAGTGAGTCCAGGGTTCAAAGGCAGGAATTAAATTAACTGGATTTGACGAAGTGTAAGTCCAATTTCCAAAAGCAGGAACATAACAACATTAGTGTATGAGTCCAGGGTTGCTACCCATCAAGGTGCACCCCAAGCGAAATAATTTGGGGATTCTGTGGTAAATATAGAGAAAGTGGCTTATGCCGTGCTCGTCTGAGCATTGTGTGTGTGTTATAAGTTGCTTCCTTTAGTGTACGTGGAGTGGCTCCACTTCCTGCGTACCATTCTCACTCTTTTGATAGTGGACGACCTAGCATCAGAAGTAGAGAAGGCAACTGTCAGCTCCTAGCTCAATCCATTGCAAATGAGTAATGCGTAACACCGTCTTTTTGCGCTGCTCCAAACTTTTGCTTACAGGTCAACGTCCGTGCTCCCTTGAAATGCGTAAAAACAGAGGGACCGCTGTATGAAATGCAGCAGTTTGAGTTTACCATAACCAACCCTTTTGCAGCAGGTAAGTAGAAATTTGCAATTGAAAACTATTACTCATTTAAAGCCTGTCTTCTTTTCATGTTAGGCACTTATACAAGCTGGACCTTTTTGAAATTCAATTTGAAGAGCTGTTACTTTTTATCCGTCCACTTTAATTTCTGTGGCACAACAAATAATATCGACACAGGCAGATAAAAAAGACACGCAATCGCATTTATTCCAGCCACAAACACAAAGTGTTTGATCGTACAAGTATGCACACACACACTCACACACACACATGCGCACACACATGTATACACTCACTAATACACCTATTCTCACACATGCACGTACACGCAACTGTACCCTTTTTCCAGACTGCGACTTCTCTATCCAGCTGCTGCACGAGCCAGCTGAGCCCAAAGTAGCGAAGAAAAGCGGAGAGAAGAAAGGCAAAGCAGGGGGAAGGAAAGGGACCTCTAAGAGCCCGACAGCGGCTCCTAGCAATGGTAAGACAGCGTGTGTACATGTGCGTGTGTGTGTGTTTGCCAGGTTGAATTCCAATTACAAGTAGTTTGAAACCTGTTGCCATGCGTTTCTCCACTGCACGTTCCTTAATTAATGGGGTTAGCCAGACAACGTATGTATACACTGTATATTACTGTATGTTCAGTGATCTCCCTGCCATAAATATTGTATATGCGATATGCGCCGTAGGTATATATGGTTCTGGCCAACCCTATCCATTGAGGGTCAGTAGAACTTATTTAATCGCCTTTCCCATCAGAAAGGGCAATGTCAGGATCGCTTGCTCTACTCGCAGCACAGCGCTGTGCATACTCCCAAGGCTGTCAGCTGGAATATGCAGGCATGTTTGGCCAACTAGAAGTCATGAAAGCAGCCTTGAGATTGGTGCCAGGTGCATACTCCTACCAACCACATGGTACACAAATTTACTTACCTGTTCCACAATCTGCCACCTGCCACCACAGATGCACCCGCAAGCTCCCCACACAAGCCCCGCATGTTCCCCGCAGCTTTTGGCCTAGACCGCACGCGCATGCGGCTCAAGGCCAACGTCAGTGAAAAGATCCGGGCCACCTTCCTGCCCTTCACGCTGGGCATGCATTGGTGCACGGTAGTGCTGAAAGACAAGGACCAGGTGGGTGGCCAATTGGATTAGACAGAAGCTGTGCTGTACATGCTGTAAAACTGTCAGCTGTACGGTAGTGTTGAAAGACAAGGACCAGGTGGGTGGCAGATTGGGTGGAGGCAGAGGCTGTGCTGTGTGTGCTGTAAAATAAGTAGCTGTGTGCAAGTGCTCCTTGGGTGCTTTACCGTCATGGAGGATGCATTGGTGTATGGTAGCGTTGAAAGACAAGGACCACTTCTTTGAGGACGATGCTCCTCCCCCCCCCCTTTTTGCTTAGATGGCTTTAATTCCCTACCTGATATCAACAGAATTGGGTAAAAAGTGGACCAGGAGGCACATTTCTGTACCATGCATCAGTACTGCCACTTTTCTGGCAGAGAAATGGCTTGAAATGTAAATGGCTTGAAATGTAGCCCCAACTCACACCCTGGACCTCAAACCCACGTTTTTGTGCATAAGCGTGTCCTAAGTTCTATCTTATTACCCTGAATTAGTGAAGTGGGGAAATGGGTCGTTTGACAGGGGTCTGGACAAATTTTTGGCAGGGAATGGTTTCCACCATTTACGTGTAGGCCGACACCGACCGTTTTGCCATTCGCTCTAGATTGAAATCCAGATACAGTATGGGCCTGAGCAGAAGCAAGCCTTGTTACTAGGGCTGGACAGGAGCGTATGCGTACATTATATATCGCTTGTGATTCTTTTCTCTAATTTATCGGTCATTTCACACCATACATACATATCTGTGTGTGTGTGTGTGTGTGTGCTTCTGGCCGACTTTTGCATCATACCTTCGCATCAAAAGCCAGCCTGTTTCCGTTGTGCGTCCACTGGAGCAACTCGTACTACCTTGCGTGCTTGCGTGCTTTGCTTGCAGGGCGCCTTTGTGTACGAGCTGGTGGGCGAGACCACTCTTCCTGCGCCCGTGATGGAGTGCAGAGGTGTCGTGCCTTTGGAGGGCCCCAACCACACCTTTGACGTGTTCTTCCCCTACAGCAATACCCAGGTGCAACTTCTTCGTGCCATTCAAAGCTCCCACAGGTCTTCTTTCACTGGTTTTCCTATGTGTCATTTGTGCGTCGATTGGGTGTACACGCAAGCAGCTGCACCGCCCTGGGTTGCCGCCACCCTATAAAATAAAAATAACAACCATGGGAGCAGGAGCAGGCTTGGGCTTGTAATCAGGCTAGAAACACACACATGTGCCAGGATCTGTCTTCCACTCTATTTGTCAGCGTGCACTTTGCTGTGTGTCATGCACGTCCTCACTTATGTCCTTGCATACATCTAGCACTCTGTGCACCCCTTTGCAGCTTTATCCTTTGACGTATGTTCTAAGGATCACTACAGCCCGCACATGCATACATGTGCACTGTGCATGCGTGCCAGTGTCTGATTTTCTCTGTGCAAAAAGACTGCTCCCCACTTCCTGTCAGGTACGCTTTTTGTACGCACACGCAAGTTTGGTATGTACCGATCATACATTCTGTAGGCACCATGCGACATGTTCCTCCTGCCTTTGCCTGTTGTACGTGCAGTTGGACGTGGCCCGTCGCACTTTCTTAGACAAGCACCCAGGAGCGAAGGAGAGGGATCAAGCTCTACTCGTGAAGGGCGACCACCTCAAATCTCAAGGTACTACCGTGGGGATTGATTGGTGTATCTCAAGGATTTGCAAGGACAGGGGATTCCACAAGAAGGGGCCTCCTCTCTTATCATTTCAAGATTAGCGGTTGTGTGGTTCGTGCGTGCTGAGGGTATGTGCTGCGTGTAGATGGCTCCCATTTGTTACTTGTAATGGAGTTCCATAGGCTGACCAGAACATGAGGAATGTACGTGCAGTCAACGAAATCTAGCAATGAAGGACTGCACGCACATTGGACGAATCCTAGCAATGAAGAATGGGGAGGCTGTAGTGCTTCAATACCAAAGCAAATGAGGGGAACTAAGCCAGACTTTCACAAGCTGATCCCTGATGAAGCAAGCTGATCACCTGATGAATGAAGCTGATCACCTGATGAATGAAGCTGATCACCTGATAAAGCAAGCTGATCACCTGATGAAGCAAGCTGATCACCTGATGAAGCAAGCTGATCACGTGATGAAGCAAGCTGATCACCTAATGAAGCAAGCTGATCACCTGATGAAAGAAGCTGATCACCTGATGAAGCAAGCTGATCACCTGATGAATGAAGCTGATCACCTGATGAAGCAAGCTGATCACCTGATGAAGCAAGCTGATCACGTGATGAAGCAAGCTGATCACCTGATGAAGCAAGCTGATCACCTGATGAAAGAAGCTGATCACCTGATGAAGCAAGCTGATCACCTGATGAAGCTGATCACCTGATGATTGAAGATTGTGCATGCACGCCGAACCCAGTGTGCAAACATTGAAGCTCCCTGGCCACCCTGCTGCTTGAACAGCCTATGCTGTCACACCCTCTGGAATCATTTCTTACGATCATGCCTGCACAAAACGCATGCACACAAGCGCAAGCACACACACACATACTCACATACTAGCAAAACAACCACCGTGTGCAGCTGAGCTAGAGTACTCGGTGAGCCAGACCAACAGCCTCATTACGTGCGCCAGCAGCATCACACTGTCATCCTCGGCCTTGGCACCGGTGAGTTATACACTCTGCACATGCATGTTCCACAATTCCTAATATTCATAGGCTTGCTCTGTGCTCTGTCCTGCTGTATCCCTCTCGTAAAACGCTGCAGCTGCACAGACCTTCTACGCAATTTCTTGTGTAAGATGGCTGCTATGAGCATGGCAGGCAGCCTTTATTATGACCTGTTTGGCCTGACTATTATCTGATGTAGCTTTGCTCGTTTAAGATTGTGGCTATCAATAGGAATGTGACATTGTCCCGACAAACTCACACTTACGGACCGATTACACACATACACACATACATACACGCACACAACACACTTACAAAGAAGTAATGCCACAGAGACGTATGCCCACACAAAGTGCACGCTATAATTGGCACCTACGTGAATCACGTTACTTTTTCCATGCTCCGTCAGATCAATTAGATGTGCCTTTGTTGCCCTGCGTGTAGGCCCCCCCCTCACCAGATTTAAAATCATCATCACCGGGTAAGGCCACGGACCCAGCGCCACCAAATTGGTGAGTGAGGGTGTCAGGTTTGGGTGTTGGAAATACGTAATGAGTTGGGGTGTGTGAATCGTCATGTGTATAATGTTTAGAACGTTCTGTATTGGTTCTTATTGGAGGCTGTGACCAGAAAGCTTGAAGCATGTGTTTAGCTAGTTCCCTTTTTGTAAGTACCTGCTAAAGTGAAGAGTGTGTGTGTTCACTAAGTATGAATGTGTGTGTGCTGCACATTTGTAGTAGTAATAGCCGACACTCAATTGAGCGGCCTGCCAGGCTGGAGGCATTTGTAATTATAACTCAACTCAACTCAACAGCACCGGCCACTGCCCTTCTCCTGCTTGCCTGCATCAGCCATTTCTTTTAACATCTCTCTGGTGTCATCTGATCTTGGCAAGAATATGTACTTTTATGTGCTGTGTGCACTTGTGCACTGTGGAGTTCGCGCCTGGAACTAAAGCCCACACAGCCCAAATTTGACTTACGAGCAGCTCATGTGTGTAATTTCTGCGCTGTGCAGCTTACGTCTGGCACTCAAGCCCACATAGCCCAAATTTGACTTACGAGCAGCTCATGTGTGTACTTTCTGCGCTGTGCAGCTTACGTCTGGCACTCAAGCCCACATAGCCCAAATTTGACTTACGAGCAGCTCATGTGTGTGCTTTCTGCGCTGTGCAGCTTACGTCTGGCACTCAAGCCCACATAGCCCAAATTTGACTTACGAGCAGCTCATGTGTGTACTTTCTGCGCCGTGCAGCTTGCGTCTGGCACTCAAGCCCATGGGCACCGGCATCTACCCTGTGCGCATCATGCTGACCAGCCAAGATGGGCTCGACACTCGGTGAGTCCTGCTTGAGAAGCATTGCTTGTGGTGCTTGAATGGGGAATGAAAATACACGAGTACATGTCAGTGTGATTGCAATGCATTGAGAGCGTGTACTTTAATGAAATTTAAGGTGTCCTTGTGTCTGAAAAATTATGTCCGTGTGCTGGATGTGCATTGATTGCACGCACGCAAAGTTGATCCATGGCAACCATGGCACATACTTCTCAATTGCAAGGCGTATGCTGCATGATTGTGTGCAAACAGTGTTGCAGAAATGTTTGCGCAAGTTGCCTTTGCTTTGACGCTTGCACATACAGGGAAGCAACGCATGCACATACACACATAGACAGAAACATGCACATTCAATATTGTGTGACAAACGTGAGCCCATGCGCAAACCCTGTGCATGTGTGTTGTCAAGCACAGCAGCCATCAGCATAGCTACTGCCCTCTTATATGTAACATATTAGTTGTACTCATACTGCTTGCTTACAGGGTTGTGGATGTAGAGCTCTCTGCACAGATCATGACGCAACAGTTTGAACTGCTCTTTGAAGCCCCTACACGCCAGAGTGTCACACAGGTGTGTGTGTGTGCATGTGTGTGTGTGCATGTATTCATATTTCAGAGCGTCACACAGGTATGTGTGTGTGCATGTGTGTGTTCACATTTCAGAGTGTCACACAGGTATGTGTGTGTATGCGTGTGTGTGTGCGTGTTCGTAATTGTGAGGGTGTGAATGGTATAGCCTGCTTCCTTATTCGTACAGCATTGGCGCCTACTGGTTGTCTGACCCCTTCCTCCACTCTTCTTGGTAACTCATTGTCCTGTCGTCTGAATAATCCATTTACCTCGCTAGCACCCCAAAAAGGGGCCTCCTCAGTATCCAAAAAAGCCAGCTCCCATCATTCCATTCTCGTCTCCCTCATCGATTTTTCACACAATTACGTCATGCAATAGCAAGCAATATTCCTCCTCCATTCAACCCTCCCTTCCACCCTGCTCCCCAACATGTGCAGGAGATACCACTCCTTAACACGGGTGAGCAAACCATGACTGTGGTGGCTGCTCTGCTCGGCCCCTCCAAGGCCTTCTCTGGAAACAAAGAGGTCTTTGTCCCACCCGGTGCCACACAGCCCTACGTGCTGTCCTTCAAGCCCACCAAACAAGGTGCGTATGTGAACGCATGTCTATGTAGGTGTGGATTTGTGGGCTTATTTGCAGCAATGTGTGCACGAGCTGCTGCTGTGTGTGTTGCTTTTCCATGGAATGGTGGCCGCTAGGGTCAATAATGACTGCCTGTCAAGCCCTGTGCAGTGTCGGCCAGCTCTAAACGTACAAAGCAAATGTATACACGACAAATGTACCGTGTCGGCCAGTGTCGGCCAGTGTCGGCCAGTGTCAGACAATGTAGCCAATGTAGCCAGTGTCGGCCAATGTAAGTGTCGGCCAACTCTAAACGTACAAAGATAGCAAATGTATACACGACAAATGTACCGTGTCGGCCAGTGTCGGCCAGTGTCAGACAATGTAGCCAATGTAGCCTGTGTCGGCCAATGTAAGTGTCGGCCAGCTCTAAACGTACAAAGACAGCAATTGTATACGACAAATGTAAGTGCCGGCCAGTGTCGGCCAGTGTCAGACAATGTAAGTGACGGCCAATGTGGCCAGTTTAGCCAGTGTCGGCCAATGTTAGTGTCGGCCAGCTCTAAATGTACAAAGACAGCAAATGTATACGACCAATGTATAGATCAATGCATACAACAAAACATTGGCCCCTTAGTGCCATCCAAACCAATTCCTTGAGTGAAACTGACCAACCAGCGCGTCCACATTTTGCCTTGTTTCATTGGTGCAGGTGACCCAAGTGCACACTGGAGTTGTGACCACTCTATTTTGCCTCCTTTCATTGGTGCAGGTGACCACAAGTGCACGCTGGAGTTGTGTATTCCAGCCACAGGGGAGCGCAACATCTACACCCTGATGGGCAAGGCAGCAGACCCGGTGGCTGAGTCGCACATCGTGATTGAGTGCCAGGCCAGGAAGGTCGCCACCAAGACCATTGCGGTGAGAAGGGCAACGAAGCGTGTCGTTGCTGGACTTGTTTGTTAGGAAGGGCTGAGCTGGTGCGCTTGTTTGTTAGGAAGGGCTGAGCTGGTGCGCTTGTTTGTTAGGAAGGGCTGAGCTGGTGCGCTTGTTTGTTAGGAAGGGCTGAGCTGGTGCGCTGTAAGAGATACTAGCAACGATTTCACAAAAGGTTGTCCCAAGGCTCCTGCAGCACATCACAGCTAATTCTAGTAGCCTAGGTAAGCTTTCTAGGAGCGTTAGATAGAATGTGGCAGAGGGTGGGTCCAATGCATCCACTTATCTTCATACAACTTACCAGCTTTTCTGCACAACGTGAAACAGGCTTCCTTGAGGGGCAATAACATCATCAGTAATGCTATTAAGTTGTTGCCACAGTGCGTTGGAGATGAAGATGGACTGAATTACAGCAAAATACTCAAGCCACATTATTAATTTATTTCCCTCACGCACCTCCTGGTCGTCCTCTTGCACGCGCACGTTGGAGTGCGCATTTGATGCACTGCTTGCTGACCAGCATGCAGCCCAGCAAGCTCCGGCAGCACATACATTTCTCCCATCAAATGTTCATACATTCAGGTCCGTACTCGTCCTCTTGTGTGTACCCTTGCAGATTCCCAACATCACAGGCAACACCACAACCTATGAAGTCATGCGTGACCTTGACTGTGTGGCCGGTCCTGAATCCGTCAGCATGTCCAGCTCACAAGCCTCGAGCTACAAGGTGCTATTTCCATGGCCATCTAGCCGCAGCCTGAATTGTATGTGCGAGCATGTCTTAGATATGGTTGCCCTGTACCTACAAGGTGCAGAACCATGGCCATTTAGCCGCAGCCTGTAATATATGTGTGAGCATGTCTTTGATATGATTGCCCTGTAATGCCGAGCTGCGTGTGCATACCTCTCCGTTAAACCGGTTCTTGCTTACAAATTCCAAGCGAGCAGGTGAAGGGAGCCATTTTGGTACTCCTAATCACAGCACTCTTCAGCTGCGCATTTTTGACCTCGACAGATCCTAGCTCATTTCCTCCTTCGCTGCGTGTGCAGTTGGTGGCAGCTCCAGTGCAGAGTGGCATCCAGCTGGGCTCCCTGAACTTCAAAGCCCCAGATGGGCAGTACGTGTGGTTCAGCGTAGAAGTGCGGGCATCTGAGGCACCTCAGATCGGGGCCATCAACGTGGAAGCAGAGGTGTGCTTGTGTTAATGTGTGCAATAATGCGTGCCTGGTGTCTGCAGGCACCTGAGCCTGAAGTCCAGCCCTTGGGCATGTGTGGGTTTTGTGCGTGCATGCCATTCATGTGATCATCGGCGAAGGCCCCATCGCAAGAGTAGGCACTTTTTGGTAAAGAGCTGTGCTGCCGCACATTGCCTTCGCACGGAAAGCAAATCTTGAGTTTGCCTGCAAAAGAGCCAGCACATCAACCTGTGCTACCAAACACACACACACACATACACATGCAGCACACACACACAATCACTACAAACTATCTGCTGTGCCTTCAGGTCCGGACAGCTGTTCAGATCACTATCCCTGTGATCAATCCTCTGGACATCCCTGTCAAGCTGGCTGTTCGCTACGGGCACGACGCCTTGGTGGGGCCCCTAGTTCTGAGCCTACCCCCCAAGACCAAGGTTTGTGTGTGTGTGCGTGTGTGCGTCTAGAAAACAGCTGCTGCTTGGGTGCACCGGAAAGTGTCTGCAGGAAATCAAATCACATGGGAAGCATAACATCCTGTACGCTGCATGGTTAGCGTCCCTTGAGGGGGGGGGCTTGTGTGCTCCCTTAGCAAGAGTTGTGTGCTTTGGTGGCGTTGTGTGGTAGAGGGCAAACAGCATGTTGTGTGTTTTTGTATGTTGTTATGTGGTATGTGGTATGTGGTATGTGGTATGTGTTATGTGTTATGTGTGTGTTGTAATGGGCAAACAGCATGTTGTGTGTTTTTGTAGGAATGTTTCATTTCGCATTGAGTCACAGGCCTCTTGTGCTGAGCTTGACAAAACACAGGGCCAAGGGCGCCATGGCAGAAGTATCGTGGCAAAAATGGAGCTGGAGCAAACTGATTCAGTCCCATCCGTTTTGTATCGCTCAAATTGATTATTGCTAAAATGTATAATCGTGGCAATGCGTGTGCCAGATGCACAACTGAATACAAATACACAGATGCATGCAGCACGTAAAACCACAAACACACAAATATTTACACACATAGATGCATGCAGCAAGTAAATCCACACACACACACACAAGTAGACACACACACACACAAGTAGACACACACACATACACACACCCAACTTTCCAACTTCAGGCATCAGACGGGGTTGCAGCACAAAAGGGCAAGGCTGAGCTGGAGTTTTACTACGCACCGCTCCTACCAGGACCTGCAACCTCCAGTGTTATCCTCACATCAAAAGAGGTGTGCGCGTGTGTGCGTGCCTTGACTCCCAAGACGTTTGATCCACTCTTGCAACTCCAATGTAAAAACATTGTCAAATTGGTCGGTAGAGCACCTCACAGTTTCGCCCTGTAGGCCAGCACGTCGACCTGACGCATAGGACTTTCGTTTGGAAAGTCTGTGGCAAGAATGATCTTCTTTGTTAGCATGTCATCGAAAATCATGGTGCAGGTTTTAGCTTCAATATTAGCTCACATTTGCAGGTAAACTTCAACCTCTCTCTCTTACACACACACACACACACACACACACACACGCACACACACAAACACACACATGCACGCATATAGACACACACATACAGATATAAACCTGCTCACTTCCATGCACATAAACACAAGAGGTGCATACACACATGCACGTACAATTAACGTGATATGGATGCACATACCCGCTTGTGCATCCCTCTTATATGCAGCTGGGGGAGTTTGTGTACCGCATCAGCATGTCAGCCACGCCGGCTCCTGCCATTACCTTGCCCACCATGCTGGCAGACCTGGGCAGCCATAAGCGCAAGCTGTTAGAGGTCCCCAACCCCATGCCTTTCCCCGTGCACGTCACAGCATCGTGCGGGGACAAAAGCTCGCCCTCTTTCAGGTTGGTTTGTGTGTGGGATGGGCCAGGACATATGTACCCCGTATGTGACCGCATATTTGGTGATTTCCGTGCCAAACACTACCATATATACACCTTGTGTATAAATATGGTTCTGGTCAACCCTATTTGCGTGCATGCACATGCTTGTATGCGTGTGTGCCTGCTACCCCTCAAGCCTACCTACTGTGCGTCTAGGCACCAAGCAGAGGACTGTGAGCTAGCTTGTGCATCATGTGTGCATTGGCGTTTGGTTCCTTATCTCTGGCAGGTTGTAATACATATAGGGTTGGCCAGAACCCTATATATACGGTGTGTATACAGTAATTTTGGCAGGAAAATATACAAATGTAGGGTTATATAGGGTGTATGCAAACGGTTTTGGCCAACCCTACATACGTAACTACCCCTGATCACACACGCACGATTCCATATGTAACTACCCCTGATCACACACGCACGATTTCATATGTAACTACCCCTGATCACACACGCACGATTCCCCTTTACCATGATAAAAGTGTTTTTGCTGTAGCCATAAAACCATTAAGATGGAAACGACTGTATCTGGCCCGCACCCAACACTTATTGCATTATCAGCATCAATGTTTTGCTCACACCAACTTCACAC